>ERZ779624.7-NODE-7-length-146046-cov-52.241748_pt1 | contig 146046 bp, 111 predicted proteins | sample MGYA00514190_ERZ779624 | MGnify/ENA primary metagenome ERZ779624 (study PRJEB29562, sample SAMEA4376706) | mouse gut metagenome | isolation source: Cecum | study: EMG produced TPA metagenomics assembly of the A DSS colitis mouse model was used to assess the... | reverse complement strand
CACAATTCACAATTCACAATTCACAATTCACAATTCACAATTCACAATTCACAATAAAAATTTCCGACGGGTAGAGCCACCACCGAACAACACCCGAAAAACAAAGCCAGTCTCCGATTCGGAAGCTGGCTTTGTTTTGAATGTCGGAACCGGACTATTTGGAAGTGCGGAACCAATCGACGTCGATCCATCCGGCGTCGTTCTTATGGACCTGGGCATCGGCGAAGTAACCGACCTTGGCGCCGATCCAATGCCCGGCCTCGGCGGTGAAGGCATCGCCCAACTCGCGGAAGCGCTTGCCGTCGGTGCTGAACGAAAGTCTGCAAACCAGCCGCGGCGTAGCGTCGTCGTTCCACTGCTGCTCGAAACGGCACCGGAACCACACGTCGACGGGCTCGCCCGAAGCGGCGAACGGCTGCGAAGCGTCGACAATCTCGGGAGCGCCCTTTTTCATGGCGCGCTTGCAGGTGGTCCGCTCGACGAAGAGCCTGCCGTCGGCATAACGCAGCCCGATAGTGGCATAGTCGTGGCCCATGACAATCAACCCGGCGCGGTCGCCCTCGTAGGAGGGATGGAAACGGAGCTTCGTAGTGGCGGTATAGGTCGGGGCGTTGATTTTCTGCAAGAGCAGATTGCCGTTGTCGGAGAGGTTGCGCCAACCCTCGGGGCGGTTGCGGCAATAAAGCCGAAGCTCGCCGTCGGAGGGGTTGGGGAAGTACCAACCGAGCTGGGGATTGGCATGCCACTGCCATTGCAGCCCGAGCGTGCGGCCGTCGAACTCGTCGCTGTCGGCAGGCGTGCGGACGGCGCTTTTGACGCGGGAAGCAGGCTTGCGGAAAGTATCGACGGGCTCGCCGATGCCGTCGCCGTTGCGGTCGACGCCGACGATGCACCAGTCGTCGTCGGACCACGTGACGGGCTGAAGATGAACGACCCGCCCGTAGGCGTACATGTCGACGAAGTGGACGAACCACGAATTGCCCTCGACGTCGTCGACCAAACCTCCCTGGTGGGGGCCAGGGGTCTTAGTATTGCCCTGGTGGAGCACGGTGCGGCACTCGTAGGGACCCCAAGGCGACTTGGAACGCAGGACGATCTGCCAACCGGGCTTGACGCCGCCCGCGGGAGCGAAGACGTAATACCAACCGTTGCGCTTGTAGAACTTGGGACCCTCGACGGTGGGATGGTCGCCGTGGCCGTCGAAAATCAGAACGTCCTCGCCGATGAGCCGCTCGCCGTCGGGCGTCATTTCGCAGACGCTCAACACGCTTTTCAATCCGGCGCACGACCCGGCCCAACCGTGGACCAGATAGGCCTTACCGTCGTCGTCCCACAAAGGGCAGGTGTCGATGATGCCCAGCACCTTCTTGATGAGGAGGGGTTCCGACCACTCGCCGCGCGGGTCCTGCGTCTTGGTCATGTAGATGCCGACGTAGGGATTGCCCCAATAGATATAATACCAACCGTCGTGGAAGCGGATGGAAGGCGCCCAGACCCCCTCGCCGTGGCGGGGCTTGTCGAAATGGTCGTAGGGCGGCTGCCGGGTGAAGACGGTGTTGACGATTTCCCAGTTCACCAAGTCGGTCGAATGGAGAATCTGCAACCCCGGGGCGCAGTTGAACGACGAGGAAGTCATCCAGAAATCGTCGCCCGTGCGGGTGACGTCGGGGTCGGAATAATCGGCGTAGAGCACGGGATTCTTGTACTTGCCGTTGCCCAAATCGGGCGTCCAGACGGTCTGTGCCGAAACGGCAGCGGCCGAAAAAAGGCCGAAAAGCAAAAAGAGTTTTTTCATAGGTCGATGGATTGGAAACGGCCCGTCCAGTCGCTGCGGAACTGCTCGGAACCGGTCTTTTTGGCGAAAATATGCTCGGGCGTGTAGTCGGCGGCCTCGTCGTCGGAGAGCTCGTGCGACCACACCACGCGGCGGCTGCGGTCGGCACCGGGGCCGCCACAGCGCCACTCGGCGTAGAACGAAGTGCGCTCGCGGGCGGGGTCGCGCCAGTTGTGCCACCCCTCGGGGCGGATGGCGGCGGGAAACTCGCACCGAAGCCACACGGTGCGTGCGGTGGATTTCCAAGGCCGCCCGAGGTAGACTTTCGTCACGCCGTCGGCGGCCGTCACGCGGCAATCGCGGAAGACATAGCCGTACTTGTTGCGCTCGGTGGTCGATGCGGCTGTAATGTAGCTGTCGGCCTTGCAATGGATCGTACAGCCGTCGAACAGGACGATGGAGGGACCGAAGATGAAATCGGTGGTACCCTCGATATACGTATCGACGACATGGACGCGCGAGACATAACCCTTGGTGAAGAACGTATCCTGGTCGCCGATGAGCGCACACCGCTCGATTCGGATGCGGTCGCCGCGGGTTTCGAGCGCCACGGCCTGCCCCACCCTGCCGGCGTCGTTGGCGACGGTGAGCCCTTCGAGCCACACGTCGTCGGCCTGGAGGGACATGGTATAACTATCGTAGGTGGTCAGCTCGTAACCGTCGACGACCTTGCCCGAGAAGTCGCTCCAAACGATGCGCACGCTGTCGCGACCGCCCACGCCGACGATTCGGACCTTGTCCTTGTAGACGTCCAAGGTGACTTTCTCGCGGTAAGTACCGGGCATGATGCGCACGGTGCGCCACGCGGCGGACTTGGAAGGCAACGCATCGAAACAAGCCTGCACGGAGGTGAAATCCCCACCGCCGTTGCAGTCGACGACATACACGGACTTCTCCTGCGCCGCAGCGCAACAGCCGCACAGCAAAGCGAAGAAAAGGAGGATTCGTTTCATTTTACAAAGATTCTTCGCTGACGCTCAGAATGACACGATACTGCGAAAAAGACTATTTTCAATTCTTAATTTTTCATTTTTAATTACAAGGTAACGCCCGTCTTGAAGATGGCGATTTCCTTGAACCCGGTCTTCTCGTGGAGCAGATGCTCGCCGTTGGCCGTGGCGAGAACCTTGGCGATGAAACGCTCCAAGACGGCCTGCGGCTCCTCGTCCTCGACGAGCGTTCCGGCGTTGAAGTCGATCCAGTTGGACTTGAATTTCGAGAGCTGCGTATTGGTCGAAATCTTCATCGTCGGCACGAAAGCCCCGAACGGCGTACCGCGCCCGGTGGTGAACAACACGAGTTGGCACCCCGACAAGGCGAGGGCCGAAGCGGCGACGAGGTCGTTACCCGGAGCCTGCAAGAGGTTGAGCCCCTGCCTGCAAATGGGCTGCGTGTACTTGAGCACGTCGACGACCTGCTGGGCACCGCCTTTCTGCACGCACCCCAACGATTTCTCTTCGAGCGTGGTGATGCCGCCCTTCTTGTTGCCGGGCGAGGGATTCTCGTAAATGGGCTGGTCGAACTTGCGGAAATAACCCTTGAAATCGTTGATGAGGCAGACCGTCCGGTCGAAAACCTGCCGGCTCTCGGCGCGGTCCATGAGGATGGTTTCGGCGCCGAACATCTCGGGCACCTCGGTCAGCACGGTGGTGCCGCCCTGCGCGATGAGCCAATCGGAGAAAAGCCCGACGAGCGGATTGGCCGTGATGCCCGAAAAACCGTCGGAACCGCCGCACTTGAGCCCCACGCGGAGGCAGGAAAGCGGCAGCGGCCGGCGCCTGTCGGCGCGGGTCTTCTCGACGAGCTCGCGGCAAATCTCGAAACCTGCGGCGATTTCGTCCTCGACCTCCTGGGCGATGAGGAACTTCACGCGCTCGGCGTCCCACTCGCCGATGGTCTCCTTGAGGGCCGAAACCTGATTGTTCTCGCACCCGAGACCCAAGACGAGGACCGCCCCGGCATTGGGATGCTTGATCAAAGCGGCGAGGGCCCGCTGTGTATTGGCGTGGTCGTCACCCAACTGCGAACAACCGTAATTATGGGTATAGACCCGCACGTCGTCGAGGTGCGAACAATCGCACTCGGCCTTGACGCGCTCGGCGATGGCCTGCGCCTGCCCGTTGACGCACCCGACCGAGGGGACGATCCACAACTCGTTGCGGATGCCCATCGTACCGTCCTTGCGGAGGTAACCCATGACCTTGGCGTCGCTCTTGGGATAACCGACCTCGTAGACCTTGGGCGCATAGGCGTACTCCAAGTCGTCGCGGAGGTTGGTTTTGAGGTTGTGGGAATGAATCCACGCACCGGCAGGAATCGGCTCGGCAGCGTGGCCGATGGGATAACCGTACTTGACGATGTTCTCGCCCTCGGCGATGTCGCGCAAGGCGAACTTATGACCGCGGGCGACGGTCTCGCGCAGGGTGACCTGCACGCCGTCGACGTCGAACGACTCGCCGGCCCAAAGGTTGTCGGCGAGGGCCACGGCGACGTTGTCCGCGGCGTTGATTTTCAGAAACCGTTTCATGGCTCTATACTCGAAAAAAGGGGCGGGCACGCTCTTCCTGCGAAGAACACCCGCCCCGGATGAACGATGGGTCTACTTGCTGAGGAACTTGTCCAACGCCTTGGCCATACCCAGTCCGCGGATGTCGGCGAGGTAAGCGGCGACGGCGGGAACGAAGCCCGGCACCTCGGAGAAATCGACGGTGAAGATACCGCTTTCTTTCACGATCTTCGCGACGGTGGCCTCCAAGTCGGCGGGATTCCAGTTCTTACGAATGAAATCGACGAACTCCTGCGTATCGTCGGGCTGGAACCCGCTTTCGGGACCGTAGAGCGACAACAACGCGGCGAACGTGAAACACTCGTGCTGAGCGACGCGCTTGGCCTTGAACCAATTGTCCTTGACGGTGGGATAATTGCGGGCCTCCCATTTCGACAGCGAATTGAGCGAAATGGACTTGAGCATGTGCTTGATATAGGGGTTGTAGAAACGCTCCAGAATCCCGGCGGCGAACTGCTTCAGCTCGGCCTGGTCCTCCTCGATCATGGGAATCACCTCCTCGGCGACCATGTCGTTGATGAACTTCTCGATAGCGGGCGTGTTGAACGCGTCCATGACGGTCTCGCAACCCATCTGCAAGGCGATGGGCACCATGCCGGTGTGCGACCCGTTGAGAATGCGCACCTTCTTGTCGCGGAACTGCTTGATAGAGGGCATGAAGATGACGTGCAGACCTGCCTTGTCGAGCGGCAGCTCCTTCATGACCTCCTTGTAACCGGGACCGCCGATAGCCCAGAGGTGGTACAACTCGGCCTTGACGACGAGATTGTCGTCGAAACCTAACTCCTCCTTGATCTCGTTGATGGTGTCGCGCGGGAACCCGGGGACGATGCGGTCGACGAGCGTATCGCAGAAGTGGCAGTTCTGCTCGACCCAGTCGATGAAATCCTGCCCCAACTTGTTATACTCGGCGTGCCTGATGACGTACTCGTGGAGCGTGGAACCGTTGTTCTCGATGAGCTCGCAGCAGATGATGCAAAGCCCCTTGGAGGGGTCGCCGCCGAAGTGCTTGAAACGCTTGTAAAGCAAGGCGGTCATCTTGGCGGGGTACGACTTGGGCGGGCAGGCCGTGAGGTCGTCGCCCTCCTCGTAACGGATACCGGCCTCGGTGGTGTTGGAGATGGTGATCTTCAACTCGGGCGAGAGGAAATACTGCTCGTACTTCGCATAATCGACATAGGGATTGAACGAATCCATGACGCTCTTGACGAGCCGCACGTCCTTCTTGGGCTGCTTGTTCTCGATACCCTCCAGATAAACGTGGTAGAGGTTGTCCTGCTTATGGAGCATGTCGATCATGCCGAGCACCTTGTGCTCGGGGTCGAGGATGGGCTGGCAGATGGCCACGCCCGAATTCATGACGCCCTTCTCGTTGGCGATGTCGATCTGCCAGTCGACGAACGCACGCAGAAAATTGCCCTCGCCGAACTGGAGGATTCTGACGGGCCGCTCCGGCTTGGAGACGGCAGACTTATTGAGCTGCTTGATCATTGCAATTGATTTGAGATTACTTCAACACGATAGGTTTGTACTTGGGCACGAGGCTCTTCATGATGAACCACGCGAACAGGTAAGCCACGGCGCAGATGCAGAAGACGATCATGTAACCTGCGGGCTTACCGCTGAACCCGAAGAACGAGAATGCCTCGCCCTGGGCGGCGGAATAATCGAACAACATACCGGCCCCCTTGTTGATGAGGAACGAACCGATACCCCCGGCCATGGCGCCGATGCCCGTGATGGTGGCGATGGTCGACTTGGGGAACATGTCGCCGATGGTGGAAAAGAGGTTGGCCGACCAAGCCTGGTGCCCGGCGCCCGCGATACCGATGATGACGGCGGGGAACCAGACGGAAAGACCCTGCAACGGCTGTGCGAACAACGCCAGCAAAGGGAAGAAAGCGAAAATCAACATAGCGAGCATACGGCCCGAATAAGGCTCCATACGCTTCTGCTCGACGAAGAACTTGGGCAGGTAACCGCCGCCGATGGAGATGACGGTGACGATGAGGTAGAGCACGAAAACGAGCATCTTACCGGTGGTAGTCTCCATCGAATAACCGCACTCGGAAAAGTAGGCCGGAGCCCAGAAGAGGTAGAACCACCACACGCCGTCGGTGAAGAACTTGCCGACGATGAACGACCAGGTCTGCTTGTAACCGAAGCAACGGATGAACGGAATGGCCTTTTCGTCGTCTGCGGACTTGGTCTCGGCGGGCTGCCCGGCCTCGTCCTGCAACATGTAATCGAGCTCGGCCTGGTTGACGAAGCGGGATTCGCGGGGCTTGTCGTACATGAAAATCCAAAAGAACATCCACACGAAACCGAGGGCGCCGATGATGATGAAAGCCATCTCCCAACCCCACTTCGAAGCCAAAACGGGAATGGAGAGCGGAGCGACGAGCGCCCCGACCGAAGCCCCGGCGTTGAAGAGCGACGTGGCGAATGCACGGTCCTTCTTGGGGAAATACTCGGCGGTGACCTTGATGGCGGCGGGGAAGTTGCCGGCTTCGCCGAGGGCGAGGATGGCGCGGCAGACGAGGAACAACCAGACGCTGACGGTGGCGATGGCTATGGCAGCCTCGGTGCCGTACTCGACGGCGCGCATGGCTTCGAGCGAAGCGTAACCCTCGATGTGCATGGTGGCCCAACCGCAAACGGCGTGGAGACAGGCGCCGAACGACCAGATGCCGATGGCCCAAAGGTAACCTTTCTTGGTACCCATCCAATCGACGAACTTACCCGCGAAAAGGCAGGCGACGGCGTAGAAGATGGAGAAGAAACCCGTGATGGTACCGTAATCGGAATCGGTCCAATGGAACTCGGGGGCGATGAAGTCCTTCCAGGTGAGCGAAAGCACCTGACGGTCGAGGTAATTGACCGTGGTGGCGACGAACAAAAGCAGGCACATCCACCAACGCCAGTTCGTCATGTTTTTCTTGATATCAGTCATTTAAGATTTCCGGTTAAAAGTTTCGGTTGAATCGGGACGGCGGCAGCCGCGCGGCGAAGAACTTCCGCGCCCCTGCTGTCGGGACGCGGGAAGTCCCTGTCTACCCTATTTACCCCTTACGGCGGCGATGATGCCGAGGGCGAAGCGGCATTTCTCGGTGATGGCTTTCCACTCCTTGGCGGCGATGACCTCCTTGGGGAAGAGCTGCGAACCCATGCCCACGCAGAAGACGCCGGCCTTGAACCACGCGGTGAGGTTCTCCTCGGTGGGCTCGACGGCGCCCGTAGCCATGATATTGGACCACGGCAGCGGCGCCTTGACGTTCTTGACGAACGACGGACCGCCGACGTTGCCAGCGGGGAAGACCTTGGTGAGGTCGCAGCCCAACTCCTGCGCCGTACCGATTTCGGTGACGGAACCGCACCCGGGCGTATAAGGCACGAGGTGGCGGTTGCAGACCTTGGCGACGTCGGGATTAAGGTAAGGACCGACGACGAAATTAGCGCCGTACTGCATATAGAGGGCAGCCGTGGGCGCGTCGACGATGGAACCGATGCCCAACACCATGTCGGGGCACTCCTTAGCGGCGAACTTCACCAACTCGATGAAGACCTCCGAAGCGAAGTCGCCGCGGTTGGTGAACTCGAAAGCACGCACACCGCCCTCGTAACAAGCCTTGAGAACCTGCTTGGCGATCTCGGCGTCGGCATGATAGAACACGGGGACCATACCGGTCTTGCCGATGGCCTCCATGACCTGAGACTTATTGAATCTTGCCATTTTTTATAAAGTGAAAGGTGAAGAGTGAAAAGTGAATTTCCGGTTTTCAACGCGGTGCCATTCTGAATGAAGTCAAAGGCTCCGAAACAGAAGAATGACGACCGAATATCTCCAATCGGAATTCAACTATGCGGCTGCGGTCTGCGGAACCCGCGGTGCAACTCCATGAGCTGCACCGCGAATCAGCCGGACAACCGAATTTTTAATTCTTAATTTTTCATTTTTAATTTCTAACGCTGTACGCGCCCGTTGGCGTTGCCGCCGGCCAGGGATTCGACCTCCTCGACCGAAACGAGGTTGAAGTCGCCGTTGATGGTGTGCTTCAACGCCGAAGCGGCCACGGCGAACTCGAGAGCCTCGCCCTGCGTGGGCTTGGTCAGCAGACCGTGGATGATACCGCCGGAGAACGAATCGCCGCCACCGACGCGGTCGATGATGGGATCGATGTCGTAACGCTTCGACTCGTAGAACTCCTGGCCGTTGTAAATCATGGCTTTCCACCCGTTGTGCGTAGCGGAGAACGATTCGCGCAAGGTCGAAATGACGTACTTGAACCCGAACGTCTCGGCCATCTGACGGAAGATGCCCTTGTAACCCTCGGCGTTGGTCTCGCCGCCCTCGACGTTGGCGTCGGGCTTGAAACCGAGACACAGCTCGGCGTCCTCCTCGTTACCGATGCAGACGTCGACGTACTGCATCAGAGGACGCATGATCGACTGGGCCTTCTCCTTGGTCCAGAGCTTCTTGCGGAAATTGAGGTCGACCGAAACCGTGACGCCGTGGCGCTTGGCGGCCTCGCAGGCCAGGCGGGTGAGCTCGGCGGCCTTGTCGGAGATGGCCGGCGTGATGCCCGACCAATGGAACCACTGGGCCCCCTCCATGATGGCGTCGAAATCGAAATCGGCAGCGTCGGCCTCGGCGATGGCCGAGTGGGCGCGGTCGTAGATGACCTTCGAGGGACGCATCGAAGCACCCGTTTCGAGGTAATAGATACCTACGCGGTCGCCGCCGCGGGCGATGAAATCGGTCCTGACACCGTATTTGCGCAGTGCGTTGACAGCCGACTGACCGATTTCGTGCTTGGGCAGCTTGGAAACGAAATAGGCGTCGTGACCGTAGTTGGCGCAGCTGACGGCCACATTGGCCTCGCCGCCGCCGTAGACGACGTCGAACGAATCGGACTGAACGAAACGGGTGTTGCCGGGCGTCGAAAGGCGCAGCATGATTTCACCCAAAGTGACGATTTTCATAGGGTTATTGACGATTGATTAAAATTGGAAATAATTCTTGGCATTGCGGTAACATACGCCCTCGACGATTTCGCGGCCGATGAACTCGATTTCCGACGCGGGCAACAGACCCTGCTCGATGTCGTTGCCCAACAGGTTGCAAAGCGTACGGCGGAAATACTCGTGGCGCGGGTACGAGAGGAACGAACGCGAATCGGTGAGCATGCCGACGAAACGGCTCAAGAGACCCAGCGTCGAAAGGGCGTTCATCTGCTTCTCCATGCCGTCCTTCTGGTCGAGGAACCACCAACCCGAACCGAACTGGATCTTGCCGGCGCCGTAGCGGCCGTCCTGGAAGTTGCCGAGCATGGTAGCGACGAGCTCGTTGTCGCGGGGATTGAGGTTGTAGATGATGGTCTTGGTGAGCTTGTCGTTGCGGTCGAGCATGTCGAAGAACTTGGACATGGCCTTGCCCACGGTGAAGTCGCCGATGGAATCGAACCCGGTATCGGGACCCAACTGACGGAACATGCGCGAATTGTTGTCGCGGATGGCGCCGTAGTGGAACTGCTGGGTCCAACCCGTCTCGTGGTCCATGACGGCGAATTCGACCATCATGGCCGTCTTGAACTTGCGGATTTCCTCACGCGATAGCTCCGTACCGCCGAACACCTTATTAAAGATAGCGTCGATTTCGGCCTGCGTGTAATCCTCGGCGTAGAACTCCTCGATGCCGTGGTCCGAAAGGCGGCAGCCCACCTGCTCGAAGAACTTGTGACGCACGCGCAGGGCGTCGATGACGTCGGCGAACTTGCGGATTTCGACGCCCGAGACCTCGGAGAGCTTCTCGATGTAAGCGCGGAAATTGGCGGGCACCTCGACGGCCATGGCCTTGTCGGGACGCCATGTGGGCAGCATCCGCACGGCGAAACCGTCCTCGGCGACCTTGATATGGTGCTCCAGCGAATCGACGGGGTCGTCGGTGGTGCAGACGACCTCGACGTTGTAGTGCTGCATCAGACCGCGGGCGAAGAACTCGGGCTTCTGCAACTTCTCGGTGCACTCGTCGTAAATCTTGCGCGCGGTCTGCGGGCAGAGCAGGTCGGTGACGCCGAACGCCGTCTTGAGCTCCAGGTGGGTCCAGTGGTACAAGGGGTTGCGCATGGTATAAGGAACCGTCTCTGCCCACTTCTCGAACTTCTCCCAATCGGAAGTATCCTTGCCTGTGCAGAACCGCTCGTCGACGCCGTTGGTACGCATGGCGCGCCACTTGTAATGGTCGCCCTCCAACCAGATTTTCGACAGGTTGTCGAAGCGGTGGTTCGAGGCCACGTACCCTGGAATGAGGTGGCAATGGTAGTCGATGATCGGCATCTTGGCGGCGTGCTCGTGGTAGAGCCTTTCGGCGGCACGCGTCTGCAACAGGAAGTTGTCGTCGTTGAACTGTTTCATGATAGGTATTTCGGTTTGGATTTCTACGCGGTTTTCGGAATGTAAAATTAGCACATTATCGGGAAACGCCAATGCGAAAAATTACCAAATTAAGTATAATATTTGCCAGTCCGAAATATTAATTTGTCTTTCGGGTTGGCACGGAAGCGAAAAAGTACGTAATTTTGCAGTACAACCAACGCAAACAGATTCAACGTCATGATTCGCAAAATCATTCCGGGCGCCGCCCTGCTGGCGCTCGCATCCTGTACGCAGAGCGTGCAGATCGAAGTAAGCAACTCGACGCAGCATGCCCGCGAAGCGCAGACCGTGGAAATCGCGTGGACGGAACTGCGGGGCGTAAAGCCGGAAACGGTCGTGGTAACGGACGCGGAGGGCAAGCAGATACCCTCGCAGGTGATCTACGCCGGGCACGAAAAACCGCAGGCGCTGATATTCCAGACCGACGCCGAAGCCGGGCAGACGCTGCGCTTCACCGTCGCCGAGGGCGAACGCGAAGCCTACCCGTCGAAAGCCTACGGCCGCCAGGTGCCCGAACGCTACGATGACTACGCATGGGAAAACGACAAGGTAGCCTACCGGCTCTACGGCCCGGCGCTTGAGACCTCGCCCGAGAAACTCATCACCCCGGGCATCGACGTATGGGTGAAGTCGACCGACCGCCTGGTAATCGACGAACGCTATGCCCGCGGCCACTATCACCACGACTACGGCGACGGCATGGACTGCTACAAAGTGGGCGTGACGCTGGGCTCGGGAGCCTCGCTGCCGTTCGCGGGCGGCAAGTTCTGGATGATGGGCCACAACTACGCCGCGCAGCGCACTCTCGACAACGGCCCCATCCGCACGACGGTGGAACTGACCTACGCGCCGTTCGACGTGGAGGGCAAACAAGTGTCGCTGGTCAAGACCATATCGCTGGACGCGGGATCGCGCTTCTCGCGGATGGAAAACCGCTACACGGGAGCCGCCGAACTGCCGATAGCCGCAGGCGTGGTACGCCACGACGTCAAGGCGTTCGCGCAGGGCGAGGGCTGGTTCGCGCTGCGCGAAGCGGCTTCGGATTCGGCCGACCCGGCGAGCGACGGCGACATCTATCTGGCCATCGTACTGCCGGGCGCCGAAATCCTGCCCGACACGCTGGGCCATGCGCTGGCCGTGAAGACGGCGGCCGACGGCCAACCGCTGGTCTACTACGCAGGCTCGGGCTGGAGCAAAGGCGGTGTGGACGGCATGGACCATTGGACCGCGACCACGGCCGAAGCGGCGGCCGCGCTGCAAACACCCCTCGAAGTACGCATAGTCCGCTGACGAAAACCGACCACCGAAGAGACGACGAGGTCCGGGACCCGCTCCCGGGTCTTGCCGCAAAAAGGCACCGAGAAAATGGAAAACACCCGAAAAATAGTCACCTTCGGCGAAATCATGCTCCGGCTGACGCCGCCCGCGAACCGCCGTTTCGACCAAAGCCCCGTCTACGAAGTCACTTTCGGGGGCAGCGAAGCCAACGTAGCGGTGTCGCTGGCCAACTACGGCGTCCGCAGCGAATTCGTCACGTGCCTGCCTGCCAACAAGATAGCGACGGCGGCCGTCGAAGACCTGCGCCGCAACGGCGTGGAGACCGGCCGCATAGTCCGCGGCGGCGACCGCATGGGGCTCTACTACATGGAAAAGGCGGCGTCCATCCGCTCCTCGCAGGTGGTCTACGACCGGGCGGGCTCGTCGTTCGACGCGCTGCGGCCGGGGATGATCGACTGGGAGGAGACGTTCCGCGATGCGGGCTGGTTCCACTGGTCGGGCATTGCGGCGGCCGTGAGCGCCGACACGGCCGAAGTGTGCGCCGAAGCCATCGGCGCGGCGCGCCGGCTGGGGCTGACGGTCTCGTGCGACATCAACTACCGCAAAAACCTATGGCGCTACGGCAAGACGGCCCGCGAAGTGCTTGTGCCGATGATGGACGAATGCGACGTCCTTTTCGGCACAGACGACGAATACGCCACGGTAGCGGGCATCGGAGTCCCGACGCTGAAAAACCGCGAAGCGAGCGACAAACTCGACCCGGCGGACTACGAAGCGGCAGCCCGGGAGACGGCGGCACGCTTCCCGAACTGCCGCATGGCGGTATTCGCCCTGCGCAACGTACTCAACGCCAACCACCATACCGTATCGGGCACCCTCAGCACCGAGGGGCGCCTGCTGACGACGCGGGTCTACGAAATCGAACCTGTGGTCGACTGCGTAGGCGTGGGCGACGCGTTCGTGGGCGGCATCATATACAGCCTGCATGCGGGCCGCACGCCCCAACAGGCGCTGGACTTCGGAGCCGCGGCCTGCGCGCTGAAGAACACCGTACCGGGCGACTACAACCGTATGACGGTCGAAGAAGTCGATGCGCTGGTGGGCGGCAGTGCTTCGGGCCGGATTGCGCGATAAGGAAATTTTTTGGGCCACAGAAACGGCCGCGCCACCGACCAGCGCCATACCCGCAAAAACGGCCGCGCCTGCGCGGCGTATGAAAAACCACCCTACGACGCCCCGAAACGAAAAGGCTGTCCCGACAATCGGGACAGCCTTTCTAACAAACGACCGGGCAGCCTACTGATTGGCCTGGGCCTGCTGGAACAAAGTGTTGTAAGTGTTGTACTTGTCCATGATACCCTCCTCGTCGCGCAGACGGAAGCAAAGCTGCTTGAGCAACTGAATCGTCTCGAAGTGGTCGGGCTTGAGCTGGTGCGCCTTCTCGAAATAAGGCACGGCGGCGAGGTAAACCTCGGTCACGGCCTTCTGGTCGGCATCGTAAGCCGACTGGCTGTTGTAAGTGTTCTTACCGATGGCGTCGTTCATGGCGTCGCCCTTGACCGTGTACATGTAACCGAGGAAATAATAACCCTCGAACATCTCGGGCTGCAACTCCACGACCTTGGCGAACGAAGCGATGCTCTCGTCGTAGTTCTTCAACGCGAAGAACGTACGGCCGCGGCTGAACCACAAGTCGATATTCTCGGGATTCTCAGCGATGGCGCTCTCGATCATGGCCACCAAATCGGCCGGGTCGCCGACGTTGGGCTCCGAAGTGTAGAGCTGCATCAGCCCTTCGAGAATCCGCTCGTTCTTGGGGAACTTCTCGATACCGGTGAGCAACGCATCCTTGGCGCGCGTCACGAAAGCGGGATCGTTGTCCTTCTGACCGTAATAACTGTGGAAGAGGTAATAATAGATATTGCCCTCCTCGTCGGTATAACCCCGATCGAGCGCCATGTTGAGGTACTCGGAACCGAGCGCGAACGATTCGGGGTGGTTGGCGCCGTCGAACGTACGCAGGTAACCCGCATAGTAGAGCAGCACGGGGTCGGCCTGCCCGTAAGCGGGACCGGACTGCGCCTCGAAAGCCTGCATGTAAGCGTCGGCAGCAGCCGCGGAATTGCCCAGGTCGAGCTCGGCATTGCCGGCCATCGAACAATAATCGCTGACCTGCTTGAGTCCGGCCTTGACCTTGTCGCCCGCCTTGGGGTCGATTTCGTAAGCCTTGTTGTAAGCCTCGATGGCCTGCGGAACGGCGTTGTCGACAATCTGGCGGGTCTGCTTCCAGGTAGCGACCTTACCGTTGCGGATATAGACCGTGAAATAAGGATACTCCCACGCTTCGCAGGGCTGCCCGCCGATTTCGGCCGCACTCACCGCTTTCGGCTCGCCGACGGCCAACTTGAGCATCGGGGCGTCCATGTTGGGGAAGAGGTTCTTGGTAGGCTCGGCAGCCGCCTCGTAGAACGCCTTGCCGCGGTTGATCCACGTCGAAGCCTTGCCGTTCTTCTTGGCGTCGGCGATGTCGGCATTGCTCTTTTCGATCTTGGAGCGGAAAGCCGATTCGTTCACTTTCTGGGCGTTCGCAACGGGAGCTGCCAGCATCAACGCTGCAAAAGCCATCCAAATCGTTTTTTTCATAAGTATGGAATTTAAGGTTTTACATAGGTATGAGACTATTCCTCGGCGGGCTGCTGACCCTCGGCCGCGGGAGCCGCACCGGATTCGGGAACACCGCCCTCGGCAGGCTGCTGGCCCTCGGCCGTTTCGGGCTCCTCGTCGGAAGCGGGCACAGCCATGACCGAAGCGATGGCGTCGCCCTCGCGGAGGTTGATGATGCGCACGCCCTGCGTAGCACGCCCGGCCAGACGAATCTGCCCGACGGAAGTACGGATGGTGAGACCCGAACGGTTGATGATCATCAGGTCGTTCTCGTCGGTGACGGACTGAATGGCAATCAACTTGCCGGTCTTCTCGGTAATGTTGATGGTCTTCACGCCCTTGCCGCCGCGGTTGGTGATGCGGTACTCGTCGAGGTCGGTACGCTTGCCGTAACCGTTCTCGCTGAGCACCAACACGTCGCGCTTGTCGTCGGGCTCGATGCAAATCATACCGACCACCTCGTCGTCGCCCTCGAGCGAAATACCGCGCACACCGGCGCCGACGCGCCCGATAGGCCGCACCGTAGCCTCGTTGAACCGGATGGCCTTGCCCTCCTTGGCGGCGATCATCACCTCGGCCGACCCGCTGGTGAGCTTGGCCTCGATGAGCTGGTCGCCCTCGCGGATGACGATGGCGTTGACGCCGTTCTGCCGCGGCCGCGAATAAGCCTCCAACTTGGTCTTCTTGATGGTACCGTCCTTGGTACACATGATGATGTAGTTGCTGTCGACATACTCCTGGTCGTCGAGCCGCTTGACGTTGATATAAGCGCGCACCTTATCGTCGGGCTCGATGCGGATGACGTTCTGGATGGCACGCCCCTTGGACGAACGCGCCCCCTCGGGAATCTCGTAGACCTTGAGCCAATAGCAACGCCCCTTCTCGGTGAAGAACAACATGGTGTTGTGCATCGACGCGACGTAGATGTGCTCGATGAAGTCCTCGTCGCGCGTAGCGCTGCCCTTGGCGCCGACGCCGCCGCGATGCTGCGTGCGGTACTCGGCCAACGGCGTACGCTTGATATAACCCATGTGCGAAATGGTGATGACCATGTCGTCGTCGGCATAGAAATCCTCGGGGTTGAACTCCTCGGAAGCGTAGACGATTTCGGAACGCCGCTCGTCGCCGTACTTGGCCTTCATCTCCAACAACTCGTCCTTGATAATCCGGAACTGCAACGATTCGTTTTCGAGCACCTCCTGCAAATGGGCGATGAGCTTCATCAACTCGTCGCGCTCGGCGATGAGCTTGCCGTGCTCCAACCCGGTGAGGGCGCGCAGACGCATCTCGATGATGGCCGAAGCCTGGATGTCGGAGAGGTCGAAGCGCTCGATCATGGTCTGCTTGGCGGCGTCGGGAGTCTGCGACGAACGGATGATCTGCACGATTTCGTCGATGTTGTCCTGCGCGATCAACAGACCCTGCACGATATGCAAGCGCTCCTCGGCCTTGCGCTTGTCGAAACGCGTGCGGCGCACGACGACGTCGTGGCGGTGGTCGATGAAGTGCTTGATGAGCTCGCGCATGGAGAGCAGCTGCGGCCGCCCGTTGACCAACGCGATGTTGTTGACGGCGAACGACGTCTGCAACGGCGTATTCTTGAACAGCGTATTGAGCACGACGCTGGCGACGGCATCCTGCTTGAGGATGACGATGATACGCAGGCCGTTGCGGTCGGACTCGTCGTTGATATAGGAAATACCCTCGATCTTCTTGTCGTTGATCATGTCGGCGATTTTCTTGATCATCTCCGCCTTATTGATCATGTAGGGAATTTCAGTGATGACGATGCACTCGCGGCCGCTGGGCGTATGCTCGATTTCGGTCTTGGCGCGCATGACGACGCGGCCGCGGCCCGTGAGCATGGCCTCCTTGACCCCCTCGTAACCGTAGATGATACCGCCCGTGGGGAAGTCGGGGCCCTTGACGTAGTCCAGGAGCTCCTCGCCCGTGATTTCGGGATTGTCGACATAGGCACAGCAGGCGTCGACGACCTCGGAGAGGTTGTGCGGAGCCATGTTGGTGGCCATACCGACGGCGATACCGCTGGCGCCGTTGACAATCAACAGGGGAATCTTCGTAGGCAAGACCGTAGGCTCGTCAATGGTGTCGTCGAAGTTGAGCGTCCAGTCGATGGTCTCCTTGTCGATGTCGGCCATCACCTCGTCGGTAATCTTGCGCATGCGGGCCTCGGTATAACGCATGGCCGCAGGCGAATCGCCGTCCATCGAACCGAAGTTACCCTGGCCGTCGACGAGCGGATAACGCATCGACCACTCCTGGGCCAGACGCACCATGGCGTCGTAGACCGAACCGTCGCCGTGGGGGTGGAACTTACCCAGCACGTCGCCGACGATACGCGCCGACTTACGCGTGGGCTTGTCGGAATAGAGGTTCAACTCCGCACTCATATCGTAGAGGATGCGCCGGTGCACGGGCTTCAGACCGTCGCGCACGTCGGGCAAAGCACGGGAGACGATGACCGACATCGAATAGTCGATGTAGGCCGACTTCATCTGCTCCTCGATGTTGATGGGGATGATGCGCCCCACCAACCCGGCATTCTTTTCTTCTTCAGTCAACATTTCGGGTTCTGGAATTTCATAGTATTCAACGAACAAAAATACGATTTATTTTCGTCCTGAGCAATTTTGCGCCGCAAAAATACGCTTCGCAGGAAGATATTTTTCCGGCATCACCCGTTTTTCGGCACTTTTCAGCCCGTTTGACGGCACAAAAAAAATTCCCCGACAGGGTGTCGGGGAAAATCAGCATTCATAATCAGTCTTGCTTACCGGAAGTCGATCCACTCGTAGCCGGGATAGGCGGCGCGGTCGAAAGTGCGGAGCGGCCCGGCGAACGGCCCGAACCGAAGAATCCGCACCGTAACCTGCCCGCCGTCGAAGTCGTAGACGATGGACTGCGGACGGAGGGATGCCGTCGCAACGACAAGCGTAATATTGCCTGTCGGAGCACCGCTCCCGGCCGCGGGTGTCAGCAGCACGGCCGTCGCGCCGTCGCGCACCCACAACAGCGAGGGTGCATATTCGCTGTCCAGAAAATCGAACGCCCGGACCGGATTGTCGAGCAGGCTGCGGCTGGCGGCGTCCGTCTCTCCGACGATGATTTCCCTGCGGCTGTTGCTGACCTCGAAACGGGTGCTGCCGTCGGCGAAAACCTCGTTATCGCCCATGACAAGGTAATAACTGTCGCCCGAGACGAAATAAGAGCCCGTACCCCGGTACTCCCCCATCGCCACCTCGAAACCGATTTCGTACCCTTCGAGCGCACGCATCTGCGCCGAGAGCGCCGCCACGACCTCTTCAGCCCGGCTCTGCGCCAGCACGGCCGGCGGCAACAACATACAGACGACGCCCAACAAACAAACAACGGCTTTTTTCATAGGTGCAAAATTAGGTTCTTCGCTGACGCTCAGAATGACAAAATTCGCTCGGAGCGGCAAAATCCGGTCAGAACACCCCCAGCTCCTGCAACTTGGCTTCGAGCGACGGGAGGTCGTGGTAAAGGATTTCGCGGGGCTTGGCGCCGATTTGCCGCCCGACGATGCCGGCCCGTTCGAGCTGCATCATGATACGCCCGGCGCGGTTGAAACCCACCTCGTAATTGCGCTGGATCATCGACGTGGAAATAGAACCGCTCTCCACGGCGCCGCGCGCGATACCCGCGAAAAGCACGTCGTACTTGACCGGAGCCGAAGCCTCCTCGCTGCCCATCCCGCTTTCGCCCCCCTCGGGCACGTAGTCGGGCAACAGATAAGGCGCGGTATAACCCTGCTGCTTGGAAATGTACTCGACGATACGCTCGACCTCGCGCGTCTCGACCAACGCGCACTGAATACGCGTCAGCTCGCCGTCCTTGGAGAAAAGCATGTCGCCGCGGCCGATGAGCTGGTTGGCGCCGGGCTGGTCGATGATGGTCCGCGAGTCGATCATCTGCATGACGCGGAAAGCGATACGGGCCGGGAAATTGGCCTTGATACCTCCGGTAATGACCTTGACGTCGGGACGCTGCGTGGCGATGATAAGGTGGATACCCACGGCGCGGGCTTTCTGGGCCAGCCGCATGACGGGCCGCTCGACCTCGCGCGCCATCATGATAAGGTCGGCGAACTCGTCGACGATGACGACGATATAAGGCAGATAGCGGTGGCCTTTCTCGGGATTGAGCCGCCGGGCCGTGAACTTCTCGTTGTACTCGACGATGTTGCGCGCTCCGGCCTGGCTGCACAGCTCCAAACGGTTGTCCATCTCGATGCAAAGCGAATTGAGCGTGTAGACCGCCTTCATCGGGTCGGTGATGATGGCCTTCTCCTCCGACTCCATCTTGGCGAGGAAATGGCGTTCGAGCTTGGCGTAGAGCGAGAATTCGACCATCTTGGGGTCGATCATCACGAACTTGAGCTGTGCCGGATGCTTGCGGTAGAGCAACGACGTGATAATAGCGTTCAGCCCCACCGACTTACCCTGTCCGGTAGCGCCCGCGACGAGCAAGTGGGGCATCTTGGCGAGGTCGAACACGTAGTTCTCGTTCTGAATCGTGCGCCCGATGACCACCGGGAGCTCGGCCTTGGACTCCTGGAAACGCACCGACCGCACGGCCGAATACATCGACACGACCTGCTTGTCGCGGTTGGGCACCTCGATGCCGATGGTTCCCTTGCCGGGGATGGGGGCAATGATGCGGATACCCAACGCCTTGAGGCTCTGGGCAATGTCGTTTTCGAGACCCTGAATTTTGGAAATCTTGACCCCCTGCGCCTGCACGATCTCGTAGAGCGTGACCGTGGGGCCCACCGTCGCCTTGATGCGCTGGATAGGGATGCCGAAATACTTGAGAGTCTCCTCGATGCGCGACTTGTTCTCGAAAATCTCTTCGCTGCTTACCTCCGAATCGGAAACATAGTCTTCGAGCAGCGTCACGGCGGGTTTGCGGTAGTGGATCAGGTCCTTGAGCGGGTCGTAGCTGTCGGTCGGAATGGCCTTTTCGTCGACCAACCGGGCGCGGTTGGTTTCGACCGTGACCACCACTCCCTCGGCCGGAGCTTCGGACGACGCAGGCTGTACCGGCTGCGCGGTCTTGGGCACGGTCACAAGGTAGGGTTCGCCGGGATTCTGCGGCTCCTCCTCGACGGGCTCCGGTTCGGCGGCAGGCGCCTGCTTGGCCGCCATCGTTATTTCGGTGAACGGTCCGTGGACCACGGGCTTGGGCACCGCAGGCTGGTCGAGCTCGACCAATCCGCCACGGCCCATGACGACACGGCCCTTGCGCGAGAGGTCGAATTCGAGGAACTCATCGTCCCCGGCCACAAGAACGGGCCCGGCAGGCTCCTCGGGCACCTCCTCCGGCTCGGCGGGCGCATTGCGCACGATTTCGGTGAACGGGTCGTCGCTCTCCTCGGGCGTCTCGGCCACAGAGGCGCGCCGCGGCTCGGCAGAGACGGGTTCGGCATACCGCCGGGCCGCCACAGGTTCGGTGCGCGGCGGAATCGTATAGGGGGCTTCCTCCTGCTGGTAAGCGGGATCCTCCTGCGGAACATCGAACCACGGTTCCTCCTCCTGCGGCACAGGATTCTGCGCAGGAGCAGGGGTTTGCACGGGCTGCGCAGGCGGCAGGGGCGTATCGTAGAAAAACTCCTCGTCGTCGGACTGCGCGGACGAAGCGACCTTCTGCCGGAAACTCTCGACGAGCCGCTCGCCGCGGCCGACCACGGCCTGTCCGGCGGAATTGACCGTATTGATGAAATTGCGGTTGATGAAAACGCCGACCAGAATCCAGCACACCAACAGCAGAATGACCGTTCCGAAAGTACCGATGCGGCCGCTCAGCAACTCGGCCACGGCGATGCCGAAAGCACCGCCCCATCCGGTCGAACAACAGAGACTGCCGCGGGTTCCGGCCACGAAACCCAGGGTCAGCGAACCGAGAATCATGACCAGGCACAGCGCGAGCACCGAGTGGTTGAGCAACATGGGGCGCTGGCGGATGATGCGGATGCCCACGAGCATCAGCACGACGGGCACCAGGATGCCGCAGACGCCCAGCGAACGGTCGACCAGCAAGATGCCCAGCCGGGCCCCTGTGCCGCCGCACCAGTTGCGGACCGTCTCGCGGAACAGCTCGGGCTCCTCGCTCGACTTGCGGAGAATACTCTGGTCGGCCTCCCAGCAAAAAAACGAAGAAAAGAGCGCCACGGCGGCGAACACCCCGACGCAGAGCAACAGCAAGCCGACGATCCAGCGGATGCTGTCGGTGTTGCTCCGCTGAACCCGCTGCCGTGCATTGGGCGAAGTGGTGGTGTTTCGGGATGCCATGACCTGACTGAGAATTCGACCGAGCGAAGGTAGCAAAAATTTTCGGATTTCCGGACCTGCAACGCCCGAAATCTGCCGGAGGGAATCAGCCGCGCGAACCCATCGCTTTCAGTTCCAGGCGCGAACGGTAGGCTTCGTCGGCGAAAGTGAGGAACTCGCAAGCGGGCACATGGTCCGCGGCGGCCCGAAGCCCGTAGCGGTCGAGCAACTCGGCGACGCGACGGGCGACGGCGGGCGACGGGTCGACGATGGCGACGCCGCGCCCCGCGACGATGCGCTCCAACACGGGCAGCAGGAACGGATAATGCGTACACCCCAGCACAATCTGGTCGGCGCCGCGCTCCAACATGGGCTCGACGGCCCGGCGCACGCACTCCTCGGCTTCGGGCGTCGCTTCGCGGTCGCTCTCGACCAACTCGACGAATCCCCGGCCGGGAGCCGTGACGACCTCGATGCCCTTGCCGTAGAGCGCGGCCGTGCGGCGGAACAAGTCGCCGTCGAGACTGCGCTCGGTGGCCAGCACCCCCACCACCCCGCTGCGGGTGGCCAGACAGGCGGGCTTGACGGCAGGCTCCATACCGACAATGGGCATGGGAGCGTATTTCCCGCGCAGGAAGTCGATGGCGGCGGCCGTAGCGGTATTGCAGGCGACGACCACGAGCTTGCACCCCCGGGCGACCAACGCAGCGACCGCCTCGTCAGCGAGCCGGACAATCTCCTCGCGCGGCCGCGACCCGTAGGGGCAGTTCTTACCGTCGCCCAGGTAGAGGAGCGATTCGCCGGGCAGCGCACGCCGCACCTCGCGCCAGACGGTCAGACCGCCCAGCCCCGAATCGTAGATGGCTATGGGAGCGCTATTCATAATTAAAAATCGAGAATGAAAAATTAAAAATCTTTCGGCCGCAAGGGTCGGAATCCGCAGAACGTACCAGCCAGAACCGGGGACCCTGCCGATGAAGTCCGAAACGCCGCCGGGGCCGATTTTTCATTCTTCATTTTTCATTTTTAATTTTGCTTAATATGTTTTCCGCCACTTCGTCGTCCGACAAGGCGTCGCAGTCGAACACCCACCGGGCCTGTGCGTAGCAAGGTTCGCGCTCGGCGATGTCGCGGGCCATGAAGCCGACCAGCTCGCCGTCGGACAAACCCCGCAGGCGGGGCCGCTTCTGCCGTCCGTAGGGCGAAAGGCGCCGCGCGATCTGCTCGGCGGAGCGCCGCAGGTAGACCGTTGTCCCGGCTTCGTTCATCCGGGCCATGTTGTCGCGCCACAGCGGAAGCCCTCCGCCCGTGGAGACCACCCTCGTCGCGGGGTCGGCGATCAGCCGTTCGAGCACTTCGCGCTCGACCTCGCGGAAACGCTCCTCGCCCTCGTAGCGGAAGATGTCGGCGACGGTCGCCCCCTCCCGCTCCTCCACCGCCCGGTCGGTATCGACCGCCTCCACGCCGAGCCGCCGCGCAATCTTGCGCGCAAGGGTGCTCTTGCCGCAACCCATGTACCCGACCAAGAAAAGCGGACGCATAACCGTCGGAAGTCAGAACAAATCCAACTGCTCGGGGTCGATCACCTCGTCGGCATCGCCGCGGGGCCGTTCGACCTCGAAAGCCACTTCGTCGGAGACCGACGCCTGCGCAGCACCGGTCTGCGGCGCCGAAACCTCGGAATCTTCCGGCCCCTCACCGGCAAGCCCGGCATCTTCGGCAAGGTCGAAATCCGCTGCGGCCGTCTCCTCGTCGTCCGGCCCGGGTTCGGGCTGCGGAGGGAGCGCGGGCTCGATGAACCGCAACGACGCGACCTCGAAAGTAGTCAGCCGCTTGCCCTTGGCGCGGTGGCTCTTGACCCCCACGAACCCGTCGACGTCGATTTCGTCGGCCGGGCGCGAAGCATGGGCCCCCTTGTAGGTTATCTCCAGGCGGGCGCCCGCGCGGTCGGTGACGCAGACGAAGTCGGACTGCCCCTCCTCGTCGAGGAAGAACTGCAACTTGTCGGTGGCTTCGGCCGTGAAACGTTTCATATAATAATAACCCTGCGCGCGGTCGAAGTAGCAGACACTGTAAACGCATCCGGCCTCGAAGCGGTCGACCCGCACGGTCTCGTCGGGGAAGTGCTGGGCGAGGTCGTAACCGGTAATATAATATTGGTTCCTGGAGGTCCAGACGATCAGCTTGTCGTCGCCCTTGAACTCGCCGAGGAGCTTGCCGCGCCCGTCGGCGTTGAGCCGCCGCACGTCCTCGTCGAACCAGACGCTCTGGCCGCCGAGCGTCGAGACGCCGCGCTCCTTCAAGACGATTTTGTGGATGCCGTAGCGCGAGAAGAGGTTGCCCTGGCTCTGGCGCCCCTTGATGGCGAGGGTCGAGAAATCGAGGTCGACGATCACCTTCTTGAGCCGCGGACGGGGCTTGAAGTAGACCTTCAGCACCTCGGCCTCGCCGTTGGGGTTGACCGACATGTAGAGAATCTCGCTGCGCGGCGTCCCCTTGGTCATGTCGTACTCCTTGTCGCGCGTGACGGACTTGATGGCGCAGCGCTTCATGAGAATGGGACCGTTGCGGCCGTCGCGGTAGAGGACATTGTAGATGGTGCGCTCGTCGTTGCGCTTGAAGACGCCGATGTAGTAGATGCCCTTGTCGAAGAACGCCTTGTCCGAGACCTTGGTGATGACGTAGCGGCCGTCCTTGGTGAAGACGATGACGTCGTCGATGTCCGAGCAGTCGCAGACGAACTCGGCGTCCTTCATCGACTTGCCGATGCCGAAGAAACCCTCGGCACGGTCGACGTAGAGCTTGGCGTTCGTGACGGCGACTTTCGTGGCCTCGATAGAATCGAACTCGCGCAGTTCGGTGCGGCGTTCGTGGCCGGCGCCGTATTTCTCGCGGATGCGGCGGTAGTAGGCCACGGCATAGGCCGTGAGGTGCTCGATGTCGTGCTTGGTCTGCGCTATCTGCTCCTCGATCTGCTTGATTTCGTTGTCGGCCTTTTCGGTGTCGTAGCGCGAAATGCGGATGAATCGCAGTTCGGTGAGCCGCTGCACGTCGTCGATGGTCACCTCGCGGCGCAGCAGCTTCTTGAACGGCGCCAGCCCCTTGTCGACGGCGGCATAGGCCGCTTCGCGGGTCTTGCACCCCTCGATAAGCTGGTAGAGCTTGTTTTCGATGAAGATGCGTTCGAGCGACGCAGCGTGCCAAGCCTCGTTCAGCTCGCCGAGCCGGATTTCGAGCTCGCGGCCCAGCAGCCACTTGGTGTGGTCGGCCGAACGGCGCAGAATCTCCCGCACCCCGAGGAAATGGGGCTTCTCCTCCCAGATGACGCAGGCGTTGGGCGAGATGGAGACCTCGCAGTCGGTAAAGGCGTAGAGCGCGTCGATGGTCTTGTCCGACGATTCGTCGGGAGCCACCTGGATGACGATTTCGACCTTGTCGGCCGTGTTGTCGTCGACCTTGCGGATCTTGATTTTGCCCTTTTCGTTGGCCTTGATAATCGACTCCTTGATGGATTCGGTGGTGGTGGTATAGGGTATTTCGGTGATGGCAAGGGTGCGCTTGTCGATTTTCGAGATGCGCGCCCGCACCTTGACCGCCCCGCCCCGCAGACCGTCGTTGTAACGGCTCACGTCGGCCGTGCCGCCCGTGGGGAAATCGGGATAGAGCTCGAAGTCGCGCCCCTCCAGATGGGCGATGCAGGCGTCGATAAGCTCGTTGAAGTTGTGCGGCAGAATCTTCGACGCCAAACCCACGGCGATGCCGTCCGACCCTTGGGCCAACAGCAGCGGGAACTTGATGGGCAGCGTCACAGGCTCCTCGTTGCGGCCGTCGTAGGAACGCATCCACTCGGTGGTCTTCTTGTTGAAAACCACGTCGAGGGCGAATTTCGACAGACGCGCCTCGATGTAACGGCCTGCGGCGGCCTCGTCGCCCGTGAGGATGTTGCCCCAGTTGCCCTGGCAGTCTATCAGCAGCTCTTTCTGCCCCAGCTGCACGAGGGCATCCTTGATGGAAGCGTCGCCGTGGGGATGGTACTGCATGGTCTGCCCGACGATGTTGGCCACCTTGTTGTAGCGGCCGTCGTCGACGGTCTTCATGGCGTGGAGAATACGCCGCTGCACGGGCTTCAGACCGTCCTCGACATGGGGCACGGCGCGTTCGAGGATGACATACGATGCGTAATCGAGGAACCAGTTCTTGTACATGCCCGTGAGCTTGCGCACCCCGCCCTCCTCCTGCGTCAGACGGTCGTACTTGCCGCTCCTGGCCGGGGCGGCAGGCGCTTCGGCATCGTCCGCATCGGATGCGCCGGCGGGTGCTTCGGCAACCCCGTCGCCGACGGTTCCGGACGCTGCGGGCTCCTCGTTGAACTCCTCTTCGGGATGGATTCTATCTTTATCTTGAGACATCAATTCTGAATTATGGTGAATTCTTAATTAATCATCAGGTCTTCCTCCACGAGGTCTTCCTCGATGCGCAGGTTGTCGATGATGAAGCCCTGCCGCTCGAAGGTGTTCTTGCCCATGTAGAACTCCAGCAGGTCGTGGATGGGGTCGTCCTTGGTGATGCGCACCCGGTCGAGCCGCATCCCCTCGCCGATGAATTCGCGGAACTCGTCGGGCGAAATCTCGCCCAGACCTTTGAAACGCGTGATTTCGGCGTTGGCGCCGCACTGCTTGAGCGCCTTGAGCCGCTCCTCCTCCGAATAACAATAATGGGTCTCCTTCTTGTTACGGACGCGGAACAGCGGAGTCTGCAAGATATAGAGGTGGCCGCGGCGGATGACGTCGGGAAAGAACTGGAGGAAGAACGTGGTAATGAGCAACCGGATGTGCATGCCGTCGACATCGGCATCGGTGGCGATGACGACCTTTTCGTAACGCAGGTTGTCGATCTCCTCCTCGATGTTGAGCGCCGCCTGCAAGAGGTTGAACTCCTCGTTTTCGTAGACCACCTTCTTGGTGAGGCCGAAACAATTGAGCGGCTTGCCGCGCAGCGAGAAAACGGCCTGCGTACGCACGTCGCGCGACTTGGTGATGGAACCCGACGCCGAATTGCCCTCGGTGATGAAAATCATCGACCGCTCGGCCAACTCGCTCTTGTCGGTGCGGTGAATCTTGCAGTCGCGCAGCTTGCGGTTGTTGAGCGACACCTTTTTGGCGGTCTCGCGCGCCTTTTTCTGGATGCCCGAAATGGCCTTGCGCTCCTTCTCGTTCTCGACGATTTTCTTCTGAAGAATCTGCGCCGTCTCGGGGTGCTTGTGGAGGTAGTCGTCGAGGTGCTTGGTCAGGAAATCCATAACGAAGTTGCGCATCGAAACCCCGGGCTCTATCTCCTTGGAACCGAGCTTGATTTTGGTCTGCGACTCGAAGACGGGGTCGGTGACCTTGACCGAAATGGCGGCGATGATGGAGGTGCGGATGTCGAGCGGGTCGTAGTCCTTGCGGAAAAACTCCTTGACGGTCTTGGCGATGGCCTCGCGGAACGCCGCCTGGTGGGTACCGCCCTGCGAAGTGTACTGGCCGTTGACGAACGAATAGTAATTCTCGCCGTAGCCCGTGCCGTGGGTGATGGCAATCTCGATGTCGTCGCCCGACAGATGGACCGGGGCATAGAGCGGGTCCTCGGTCATGTTCTCGTTCAAGAGGTCCAGCAGACCGTTCTTGGAGACGTAGGCCGTGCCGTTGAAATTGAACGTGAGCCCCAGATTGAGGTAGGTATAGTTGCGGACGAGCTGCTCGACGTATTCGAGGTTGTAATCGTAGGGACCGAACACCTCCTCGTCGACCCGGAACCGAATCAGCGTACCGTTGGGCTCGCCGACGCCCGACTCCCAGCGGTCGCTCTGCTCCAACCCCTTGGCGAAGGTGACGGTGCGGGCCTCGCCGTCGCGCACCGACCGGGCCTCGAACTCGGACGAAAGCATGTTGACGGCCTTGACGCCTACGCCGTTGAGACCCACGGTCTTCTTGAACGCCGAACCGCCGTACTTGCCGCCCGTATTCATTTCGGAGACGGCCGCCGAAAGCGACTTGAGGGGGATGCCGCGCCCGTAGTCGCGGACCGTCACGACACGGTCCTCGATGGTGATGTCGACCTGGTGCCCGGCGCCCATGATGAACTCGTCGACGGAGTTGTCGACCACCTCCTTGATGAGGACGTAGATACCGTCGTCGGCCTGCGAACCGTCGCCCAGCTTACCGATATACATACCGGGCCGCAGGCGGATGTGCTCGCGCGGCGAAAGGGTCACGATGGCGTCGTCGCCGTAGTTTTCGGGGGAATTATTGGTAAGTAAATCTGCCATAATATCGAATTAAAAATTAAGAATGAAGAATTAAAAATCGAGACCCGACCGACCGGAACCGACCGGGATAGGGCGAAATTCAATTTTTCATTTTTAATTTTTCATTTTTAATTTCCGCCAGGGCGGCCGCCATGTCGTCGTGGACCTGCTGTGCCAGCTCGTGGACCTCGGTTGCGGCGACCGCCGCGGCTTCGACGGGCGGCAGCACGCGCACGGTGATGCGGTTGCGCCAGTTGAAAAGGAAATTCTTCTTGATGAGTGTCGCCGTGCCGTCCAGCACCACGGGCAGAATCCCTACCCCGGCCTCCTTGGCCAAGGCGAAAGCCCCGGTTTTGAAACGGTGGATCTCGCCGTCCTTGGAACGCGTACCCTCGGGGAACACCGCCACCGAAGCGCCGCGGCGAATCCATTTGCACCCCTCGCGCACCATCTGCTCCTTGGCTTCGGCGGCACGCCCGCGGTCTATGCAGATGTCGCCGTGGAGCACGAGGAACTGCCCGAAGAAAGGCACCTTGAAAATCTCGCGCTTGGAAACCCACCGGAAATTGAGCGGGATGCAGTAAAGCGCCGGAATGTCGATTACTGTGTTGTGGTTCAGCACGATAACATAGCTTTTGCTCCGGTCGGCGTACTCGCGGCCGATGACCCGCTGCCGCCAGAAAGGCGGGATGAAAAAGAAGATGCGGACCAACACGCGCGAAAGTTCGTGGACCGTGCGGCGCGCCTTGTCGAACGGCCAGCATACGACCAGCGCGACGGCCGACAGAAGCATGAAGACCGTGCACAGAGCCACCAGAAACAGATAATATAAAGCACTCAACATAACGTTCGGGCAAAGGAAGTTCGGTTCAATATCGTGCAAAAGTAGGAATTTTTCCCGGAATAACCACCGGGCCGTGGCGTTTTCTCGTAATTTCCCGCACATGTCCGAACAGCGGCAGGACCCTGCCCCGACGAACAACGGCACCGATTAATTAACTTTATATAAATAGGTGTCGAAAATTTTCGCAAAAATCAAGTACTTTGTATTGCATAGTATAATTATTTTATCATATCTTTGCACTATCAAGATATAACGAACAGAAAATAATCAACAACAAAAGATATGAAAAAACTGGCCGCCTTCATCGTGATTGTAATAATGACCGTTCTGCGGGCCCTCGGGGCGCAAAACTACCCTGCCACGGGCCGTGTGGTGACACAGCAGGGCGACGCCGTGGAATTCGCGACGGTGGTTCTGTTGCAGGACGGGCAGCAAATCGCAGGTACGGCGACCGACACCGAGGGCCGCTTCGCGCTGAAAGTTCCGGCGGGCGACTACACCCTCTCCATCCGGTTCATCGGATTCGAGCCGCTGGAACGCGAAGTGCGCATCGAATCGCCGACCGACCTGGGCGACCTGACACTCAGCGCCGCCGCCACGCAAATCGACGACGTGGTGGTAAGCGCCCAGCTTATCCGCCGCGAAGCCGACCGCTTCGTGGTCGACGTAGCCAACACCCCGGCGATGCTCGGCCGGGACGGCATCGAAGCGCTCAAGCTGGCACCGGGCATCTGGATGGACGGCGACAAGATTTCGATCAACGGCAAATCGGGCTCGAAAGTCTACGTCAACGACCGCGAACTGCGCATGGAGCCCGACCAGCTGCTGAGCTACCTCCAATCGCTGCGGGCCGAGGAGATCCAGAAAATCGAGGTCATCCCGATGGCCGGGGCCGACTACGACGCCGATTCGTCGGGCGGCGTCATCCGCATCACCCTCCGCAAGCGCCGCGAACAGGGCACCGAGGGCTCGGTATCGCTGGCCGCCCAAGCGGGCGAATGGAGCCATGGGCTGAAGCCGCAAGCCAGCGTCAACCACCATTCGGAACGCTTCGACTTCTACGCCAATGCCTGGGGCCATCTGCAAAACGCCACGTTCCGCTCCGACGAACTGACCCGCTATACGGCAGGCGACACCCGGCTCGAATCGCACTCGCGCACCAAGGAACGTCCGCGCAACTACGGATTCAAGGCGGGAGGCATCTGCGAACTGACCCCGAAGCACAGCATCGGGCTCGAAGCCGACTACTGGCGCACCAACGAACCGGGCATCAACGACACCCACACCGATTTCACGGCCGCCGGCATCCTGACCCGCACCGAGAGCCGCTACGACGCCCACAACCGGCAGAACAACCTTTCGGCGACGTTCAACTACATCTTCAAGCTCGACACCGCGGGCTCGACCCTCAAACTGCTGGCCGACTACAACCTCCGCACCTCGGATTCGGGCAACGACAATTCCAGCCGCATCGCCGCACCCGGCGGCACGCTCGATTCGCTCTACCGCAACCGCTCGACGGCGCACTACAACGTTGCGACCGCCACGCTGGCCCTCGACAAGCATTTCGGCCCGAAATGGACGCTGCGGGCCGGAGCCAAGTACACCTACAACGATATGCGCAACCATGCGCTCTACGAATACCGCCCGGCCGAAACATGGCTGCGCGACGAGGCCCACAGCTTCCGGCTCGACTACACGGAACATATCGCGGCGGTCTACGGCATTGTTGCGGCGAATCTCGGCCGCTGGAGCGCGGTGGCCGGACTGCGCGGCGAATACACCCGCACGGCGGGCAAGAACGACGGCACCCGGCAAGACTATTTTTCGCTCTTCCCCAACGCCAGCGTCTCCTATGCGCTCACCCGCGACGGCGCCTACTCGCTCATCGGCCAGTATGCCCGCACCATCGGACGGCCGCGCTTCTGGTGTCTCAATCCGCAGCGCGTGCAGATTTCGGACTACACCTATCAGACGGGCAACCCGGAACTCGAACCCTCCTACAAACACGATGTAAGCCTGACCCTGGTGCTGGCCCACAAATATACGCTCACGGGCGGCGTGACGGTCCAGACCGACGAAATCCAGCAGACCATACAACCCGACCCGACCAACCCCGACATGCTGCAAATCGTGTGGGTCAACTTCGACACGACGAAAAGCTACTACGCTTCGGCCAGCATCCCGCTGCAGCCGACCCGCTGGTGGTCGGTCAACCTCAACGGAACCTACATCCGCCAAGGCCAGCGCATCGGCCGGAACAGCCCCGAAGAACACTACAATTTCGGCTATGCGAGCGCCTCGATGACCTTCACCCTGCCGGCGAAATTCTACATCGACCTCTCCTACCGCTACCAGAGCCGCGTGGTGCTGGGCAACTGCTGGGTCGAAGAGATGCACTTCACCGACGCAGGCATCAAGAAACGCTTCGGCGACAATTTCACGGCTGCTTTCACGGTCCGCAACCCCATAACCCCACCGGTTCAGAAAATCGGAGCCCGCGGTGACGGCTTCGTGCGCCATGTCGACGCCGTCCAAACCTGGAACAGCCGCACCTACCAACTGTCGCTGAGCTATCGCTTCCGAACGGGCAAGGCGTTCCGCCACCGAAACGTGGAAGCAGGCTCGGCCGAAGAAAAAAGCCGTCTGTAACGAATACAGACGGCTGGAACCTGTCGGGCGACCGCGCCTAAAACTCCACGACGGGCGCCTGTGCGGCGGCGGCATCGGCCGTGAAGTAAGGCTTCTCGCCGAAACCGAACATCCTGGCGACGATGACGGCGGGGAACCTGCGCACGGCAACGTTGTAACCCCGAACCGTCGTATTGAAACGCTCGCGTGCCACGGCGATGCGGTTTTCGGTGCCCTCCAACTGGGCCTGCAACTCCTGGAAATTCTGGTTGGCCTTGAGGTCGGGATAACGCTCGGCGACCACGAGCAGCCGGCCCAAAGCCGAACGCACACCCTCCTGCGCCTGCTGGAACCGGGCCATGGTCTCGGGCGTGAGCTCGTCGACCGAAAGATTGACCGACGTAGCCTTGGCACGGGCCTCGACCACCCCTTCGAGCGTTTCACGCTCGTGGGCGGCATAGCCCTTGACCGTATTGACCAAGTTGGGAATCAGGTCCGAACGACGCTGGTACTGCGTCTCGACCTGCGCCCAGGCGGTTTTTACCTCCTCGTCCATGCGGACGAAACCGTTGTAAGTCCGGTAAAACCAGAATGCGCCGAGCACGACCACGGCCGCCACGGCAATCCAAATCCATTTTTTCATTGCGCTATAATTTGAAATTTATAAGTCGACGCATCATTGCAAAGGCTGTTCAACCCGCAACAATCTATCGGTTTAGGTAGCTTTCCGAGCTCCGCTCCGGCGTTCTTTTGCCGCTTTTTGTTCCGGCAAAAAGCGGCGGAAAAACCTCTCCTCACGGCGTCTCCGCCTACTGCGGACGAACTAAAAGCTACTCCGGGCGCCTGACGCGGGTTTGCAAGCAAACCGGCCCCTACGTCGACGCTTTTAATCCGTCCTCCGTTTAACGGCTACAACGCCAAGTGAGGAATATTTTGCATCTGCTATTCTGAAGTCCATATTGCAGATATTTGACCACTATAATATCCGTAAATACAACATTATCACCACCTTGAACCTGCGCCGCCCCCGCCGAACGAACCGCCGCCGAAACCACCTCCGAACGAACCGCCCGCTCCGCTTCCGAAGCCGCCGCCGAGCCCACCGCCGAAACCGCCGATGAAAGGCCCGCTGCCGAAACCGTTGCCGCGCGAATTGCGGACGCTGCGCTTGACGACCTTGCCGCAATTGGAGCAGACGAACGTATATTCGATCTGCTCATAACGCGGCGTGACGGACAGCACCTGCTTATCGCGCAGTTCCAGCGTGCGTTTCCTGCACCGGGGACAACGCCTGCTTTGGCTGTCAAGCAAGACCAGCACCAACACAAGCATTCCCCCAAGAGTGCAGAGAATCAACAAAGTCAGCCAAAGCGGCAATTCTTCCTCCTCCGGCTCGGGGCCGAAGTCGAGCTCACCGTTACGGAGCAATTCGGCCACGGCCTCGACGCCCGCCACCATGCCTGCGTCGTAGTTGTCCTCGCGGAAATAAGGCAGCATGAAATTGAGCTGAATCCGCTTGCAGAGGGCATCTGGCAAGACGCCCTCCAGGCCCGGTCCTGTGACGAAACGGATTTCGTGCAGGCGCTCGACCAGCAAAATCCCCAGTCCGTTGTCGACATCCTTGCGACCCACGCCCCAACTGCCGAACAGCTGCATGGCGAAGGTAAAGGGGTCGCCGCCCTCGATGTCGTCGAGCGCCGCCACAGCCACCTGCGCAAGCCCCTGCGCCCGCAGCGCGGCACACACCGAATCGATCCGGGCCACAGCCGCATCCGAAAGAATTCCGTCGGGGTTGGAGACATAGCGGGTCCTGTCGGCAAGCTGCACGTTGGGCACCTCGCCGGGCTTCCACGTACGCGCGCCGACCGTCGCGGAGACGGCCGCCAGCAGCACTATAAGGATAAAACGTTTCATATTCTGAGCGAAGATACGAAAAACCCTGCAAAAAAAGCGCCCCGAACGGACGCTTTTTAACAAGAACCGCGACCGGACGGCCTATTTGCGTCCGTTGCGGCGGAATTCGACCACCAACGCCGAGCGTGCCGGAACGAAGGTGGAATCGCTCACCGTGACCTGCTCTCCGGTCAGCACGTCGCGCCCCTGCGCGGAGAGCGACTGCGCGATTTCGGCGTAGTGCGACCATGGCACCGCCTTACGGCCGCGCGAATTGTTGACGAAGACGAAGACGGCATCGGTATCGTCGTAACGGAAATAGGCATAGGTGTTGTCGCGCGCGGCGAAATGGAGCGTCCGCCCTGAATGGATGACGGGCTTGGTCTTGCGCCAGTTGAACAGGCGGCTCGTATGCTCGTAAAGCTCGGCCGCGGCCCCCTTGCGCTGTGCAGGGTCGAACAGATCGACCGCATCGCCGGCCCAGCCGCCGGGGAAGTCGACGCGCAGTCCGCCGTGGCCCTGCGAGAGGTCGGCGGAGCGGAACAGCAGCTCGTCGCCCGCGAAGATCTGAGGGATGCCGCGCATCGTAGCCAGCAAGGTCATGGCGATTTTGGCCCGCCCGACGTCGCCGCGCACCAAGTCGGCCACGCGCTCGGTGTCGTGGTTGCCCGCGAAAATCATCATGCGCGAAAGGTCGTGGTAGACGAAATCGTCGGACAAGGCGTTGTAGACCCGAATCATCCCCTCGCCCCAACGGAGCGAATCGGAGGGCAGCGCGGCGCAGATGGCATCGCGCAGGGGAAAATCCATGATGGACGGCAGGTGCGAATCGAAGCCGTCGCGGTTGGGGTTGCCGCCCTGCCAGTAGGCGAGCTGGGGCACGTCGGCCGTCCAGCACTCGCCGACGATATTGAGATTGGGATACTCACGCAGCACGGCGGCGCACCACTCGCTCATGGGGCCCTTTTCGTTGTAGGGATAGGTATCGACGCGCAGCCCGTCGAGGTCGGCGAACTCGACCCACCACACGGCCCACTGCTGGAAATAACGTAGCAGGAACGGATTGTCGAGGTTCATGTCGGGCATCATGCGGTCGAACCAACCGCCCTCCTGCACCCGCAGGTCGTACTGCGAAGCGTTGGGGTCCATGTTGGCCGAAAAGAGGTTGTTGGTCTGCGTGTACTCGGGGAAACGGTGCACCCAATCGGCGAAGGGCAGGTCGGCCATCCACCAATGGGCCGCGCCGCAATGGTTCGTCACGATGTCCATGATGACCTTGAGCCCGCGGCGGTGGCAGGCGGCCGCATAGTCGCGGTAGAGGTCGTTCGTACCGAAACGCGGGTCGATGCGGTAGTAGTCGGCGCAGGCGTAGCCGTGGTACGACGCGGCGGGCTCGTTGTCGAGCAGCAAGGGCGTGGCCCAGACGGCCGTGGCACCCAGCCCGGCGATATAGTCGAGGCGGTCGATCATCCCCTGCAAGTCACCGCCGTGCCGTCCGAAGAAAGCGCTGCGGTCGGCCTGCTCGGCCGTATCGGGCGTCGAATCTATCGAAGGGTCGCCGTTGGCGAAACGGTCGGGCATCAGCAGGTAAATCATATCGGCCGTGGTGAAGCTCCTGCGGTCGGCCGAACCGTCGCGGCGCGCGGCGAACTCGTAAGCGACCTTGAAGCTCTCCCCGCCGCGCGAAAAGACCAAGTAACGGGTACCGGGAACCGCTTTGGCGTCGACCTCGATGTCGACGAACAAGTAATTCGGGCTGTCGGCCTTATGGACGCCAGCGACGCGCACGCCCTGCGGTCCCTCGACGCGGACGGCGCATTCGGCGATGCGCTCGCCGTTGACGAGCAACTGGAGCGGCGTACGCATGCCCACCCACCACGAAAGGGGCTCGACGCGGGCCACGCGGGCCCCGGCATCGCCGACCGACCGGGGGTCGAACTGCGGAACGCTGTTGCAGGAAATCGCCGCCATACACACCAGAAATATGAGAAAACGAAGAAGTTTCATAAGTTTTATCGGGTCAGAATCCGGTAACTCCAGGGCGCCATGTCCTCGGCGACCCACTCCGGAAGGTTATATTCGGCCCCGGTCATCGCGTCGGTGTAGCGTCCGGCGTAGATACCGGTGGCGTACTCGGCGCGGATGGCATAGGGCGACAGGTTCATGATGGCGACGACGCGGCTGTCGGGCGTCTCGCGCACCAGCGTCATCAGGCAATCCTCGGCGTTGTTGCGGATTTCGACCATCTCGCCGCCCGTCTCCCCGGCCGCCAAGGCGGCGTTTTCGTGCCGCAACTTTGTGAGACGCCGATAGAAACGGGTGAAGCCGTTGAGCTCGTAGACCGGAATGGGGTCGCGGTCGAAAAAGGCGAACGCATGGTCGTAACCGACCTCCTGCCCGGTGTAGACGAGCGGCAGGCCGCGCGGCACGACGAACGAGAAGACGGCCATCGCCTCGCGGGCGTCGCCGAAGCGGTCGAACTCCGAACCCGACCACGAATTCTCGTCGTGGTTCGAGGTGAAAGCCAGCCGCATGGCCGAACGGGGATAACGCTCGCGGTCGGCATAGATGTAGTCGCGCAGCGCAGTGACGCGGGTTCGCTGCTGCGCCACGTCGACCATCAGGTGGTGCATTTCCCACGCATAGCAGGCGTCGAACGCCCCCTCCTCGAAGAGGTTGGTCTCCTCGGCCTCGGCGAGCATGAAAAGATCGGGCTTCGTCCGCCTGAGCCGCCGGACGGTGGTGTTCCAGAACTCCACGGGCACCAGCATGGCCATGTCGCAGCGGAAACCGTCGACATGATGTTCCCGCAACCAGAATTCCATCGCTTCGGCCTGCGCATCCCACACTGCGGGGTTGGAATAGTCGAGCTTGGCCGTATCGGTCCAGTCCCACGGCACGGCGGGACGCCCCTGGTCGTCGTAGACGTAGAAATCGGGGTGCTCCATAATCCAACGGGCATCGCGCGCGGTATGATTGGCCACCCAGTCCAACAACACCTTCATGCCGAGCCTGTGCGCCTCGGTCACGAACGCGTCGAAATCCTCCAAAGTTCCCAACTCGGAGTTGACAGCGCAGTAATCGCGAATCGAATAGTACGACCCCAACGACCCCTTGCGGCCATCCTCGCCGATGGGACAGACGGGCATGAGCCACACGGCGTCGATGCCCAGGTCGCGCAGAAAAGCGAGCCGGGCGGCGGCCGCGCGCAACGTACCCTCGTGCGTGAGCTGGCGCACGTTCATTTCATAAAGGACGGAACGGTAACTCCAATCGGGATGCAGCATAAAAAATCGAGTTTAATTGACCAATATCAGGTATTCCCACGGACCGAGGGCGAACTCCTCGCCGGGAACGATCGTGCGTTTCGCTCCGGTCATGGCGTCGGTGTACTCGCCGCCGACCTCGACGGTCGGAATGACGGGCTGCTGCCTGGCCGAGAGGTTGAACAAGCAGACCACCTTGTTGTCGCCCGCCGTACGTGTGAAGGCCATCAAATCGCTGACGGCACCGCCCATGTAAGCCATTTCGCCGCCAGCGGCACCGCTTGCCAGTGCGGGATTGTCATGACGCAGGGCATTGAGCTTCGTATAGAACGCCGTCCACTGGTTGGGCTCCCACGCCTGGACGGGGTCTTTCTCGAAGAAAGCGAACCGATGGTCGTAGCCGATTTCCTGGCCGGTGTAGATGAGCGGCAGGCTCTGCGGCAACACGTAGGTCAGCGCGGCCATCGTTGCGGCGGCATCGCCCATGCGCTCGAACTCGGTGCCGGCCCACGAATTCTCATCGTGGTTGGAGGTGAACATCATCCGGTGAGCCGAGGCGGGGTAACGCTCGCTATCGGCCTGAAGGTATGCACGCAGATCGGCGGCCGACTTGTCGCCCCGGGCGATGGCGTTGAGCAGATGGTGCAGCTCCCAGGCATAGGTGGCGTCGAAGCCGTCGGCATGGAACTGCGGACCCTCGGCCTCGGCCAGCAGGAACAGATCGGGGCGCACGGCGCGCAGGCGCACGAAAGCATCGGTCCAGAAGTCGTCGGGCATCTCCTTGGCGGCATCGCAGCGGAAGCCGTCGACGCCCTTGTCGGTCCAGAACTTCAGCACGTCGAACATGGCCTCGCGCACGGCGGGCGTGGCGTAGTTGAGCTTGGCTATGTCGGTCCAGTCGTACTGTACGACGGGAACTCCGGTCGAATCGCGCACGTACCACTCGGAGGGCATCTCCGTCACCCACGCATGGTCGGGCGAGGTGTGGTTGGCCACATAGTCGAGAATCACGCGCAGGCCCAGCTCATGGGCGCGGTCGAGGAACCGCTCGAAATCGGCCATCGTACCGAACTCGGGGTTGATGGCGCGGTAGTCGCGGATGGCGTAGTAGGAACCCAGCGACCCCTTGCGGCCCTTTTCGCCGATGGGATAGACGGGCATGAGCCACACGATGTCGACGCCCAGCTCGCGCAGGCGGGGCAGCTGCCGTTCGGCGGCGGCGAAAGTGCCCTCGGGGGTGAACTGGCGCACGTTCATTTCGTAGAGTACGGTGCTGCCGGCCCACTCGGCAGGAGCCTGGGGACGGGAAGTGCAGGAAGCGGCCAGAAGCAGCGCCGCGAACAGCAGGTTGAAAAGTCGTTTCATAGTCTTATTTTGTTTCGGTCAGTATCTCGAATCCGGCGGCCGGGAGCTCTACGCAAAGACGACCGTCGGGCCGGAAGCCGAAAGCGGCTCCAAAGTTAGCTTTTAATTTTCGATTTTCATCGAAGCAAGCGGGCAGAATGCACTCGGCCTGCTGCGGGCGGTCGCCCGTGTTGAGCGCGACGATGACGAACTCGCCCATGTAGGCGCGGGCGAAAATCCACACCTCGTCGGTCAGCGCGAGGGTCGTCATGTCGCCGTAGAGAAGCGGCATCGACGTGCGGCGCAGGCCGACCAACGCGCGGGTCAGCTCGCGCTGCGCCTGCTCGCGGGGCGAATAACCGTCGAAACGCATCATCCGGCGGTTGTCGGGGTCGTTGGCCCCCGGTTCGCCGTACTCGTCGCCCTGGTAGATGCAGGGCACGCCGGGAAGGGTGCAGTTGAGCGCCTGAATCAAAGCCAGCTTGCGGTAACCGATGCTGTCGCCCACGCCCACTTCGCGCGTCCATCCGGCCGCCTTGTGGTCCTCGTCGGGCGAGAGGGCGCCCCCGGCCAGCGAAATCAAACGAGCCTTGTCGTGGTTGCCCGTGATGTTGCCCATCGTATGGTGGGCGCCGTAGGCGGCGAGCGACTGCTCCGCGACGGCGGCCAGGTGCCGCACCGAACGGCCCCGCGTGAGGACGTCGAGCGCCGTATGGTAGACGTTGAAATCGAACTGCGCGTCGATCATGCCGCTGCGCACGTAGGAACCTATCAGCTCGGGCGAACCGTAAGTCTCGCCTATCTGCCACAGGTCGCGGTCGGGAAAGCGCTGCTTCATCTTGCGGGTGAGCATGCGCCAGTAATTCTCGGGGATGTGCTTGCAGGCGTCGTGGCGGAAGCCGTCGAGGTCGTATTCGGCGACCCAGTAGAGCGCCGAATCGGTCATCGGGCCGCACACCTCGGGCCGCTCGAGGTCGAGCGTGGGAATGTGCTCGTCGAACCACGTAGTCAGCCGCTCGTCGTCCCACAGCTCGAGGTTCTTGCGGCCGTCGAGCAGATAGAGGGGCGTCACCCAGTCGGGATGCGCCTGCAAGACGGGCGAATGGATGTGCAGGTGGTTGGCCACGTAGTCGAGGATGACATTCATCCCGTGCGCATGAGCGACGGCGAGCAGCGCATGGAGGTCGTCGGAGGTGCCGAAACGGTCGTCGACGCGGGTGGTATGGATGGGCCAGTAGCCGTGGTAGCCCGAAAAACGGGTGAACGGCTCCTTGTTGAGCCCCCACGCGTCGCGCGGGTTCTGCGTGACGGGCGAAATCCAGAGCGTCGTGACGCCGAGCGAATCGAAGAATCCGGATTCGATGCGCTGCGCGATGCCGCGCAGGTCACCACCCTGGTAATCGACCTGCGGCAGCACGTCGGGACGCCGCAACGGCACATCGTTGGAGGGGTCGCCGTTCTCGAAGCGGTCGATCATCAACGAGTAGAGCACCTGCGCCTGTTTGTCGTGGCGCGTGAGCTGCGCCGCATCGGTCACGGGGCGGCCGTCGGCCAACGGAATCAGCAGATCGTTGAAACGGGCATCGTCGGCCGCGGCGAAAATCCGCAGCCACGAACGTCCGGCGGCGCGGGCGTCGGCCGGAATGCGGACGGTCAACCCGTCGTCCGAGAGGGTCACCGCCTTGTCGGGCAGACGGCAGTTCTGCCACAAAGCCACCGCCTTGCGGGGTTTCTGCGAAGTTTTCACGAACACTTTCCGGCCGTCGCACCCCTCGCTGAATGCCCACGCTTCGGACCTCGGTCCGCCGAGCGCAGCCACGGAGAGAGCACGCCCCCCGGTCCACGCCTCGAACGTGGCGACGAACGGCCCCTCGGGCGCCGTGACGACGAACTCCGACCAGTCATCGGCGGCCGAAACCACCTCCAGCGCTGCGGAAGTGACCGAATCGGCCTGCTCCCACTGCGGGAAGTAATCGGTCAGCAACAAACGGTTTTCGCCCGCCTGCAACAAGGCAGGGACGACGGGCTGCGCATTTCCGGCAGCGGGCAAATCCGGGAAAACCCGGCTGCGGCAGCCGCACGCCAGCGCGGCGGCGGCCAACAAAAAGACGAAACGTTTCATCGGGACTGCATTTCCAGGATAATCGAAGAATAAGGCGGCATCGTGAGCGTATGGCTGTCGCCCTGCGAAGAGAGCGCCACACCGTTCATGTCGGCCACGGGAGCTGCGACAGCCCCCTTGAACGCATAGCTGCACTGCGTGGCGGAGACGTTGTGCACGACCAGCAACTTCTCGCTTCCGGCCGTGCGGTAGAAAGCCATCACCTGCTTGTCGGCCGACGAAGCGTCGTCGAACCACTCGGGCAACTCGATGGCGCCCTCGGCCAACGCGGGATAGGTGTTGCGCAGGCGCATGAACTTGCGGTAGACGTTGTAGAGCGACGCGGCGCTTTCGGCCTGCACGGCCACGCTGCCCACGCCCGTGTCGGTGTTCTTGGTCGACGAAATCCAGGTCGGCCGCTCCGCATCCTCGGCCTTGGGCTTCCAGAGCATCGGTTCGCGCACGTTGCGGTCGCCGCCCTTTTCGGTCTTGTCGCCGAAGAAACCGAGCTCCTCACCGTAGTAGATATAAGGCGAACCCACCGACGTGAGCAACACGGCCGCAGCCATCTTGCAGCGCTGGAGCGAGACGGCGTGCGAACCTCCGACCTCGGTGCGGGCGCGGCTCTCGTCGTGGTTGGAGAGCTTGGTGGCCTGGATGAAATCGGGGCGCTCGGCCGCAAAAACCTCGCGCTCGGCGATCATGTCCTTGGGGAACCACTTGGCGTGGTCGTTCTTGAGGGCGTAGAGCAGGCGGTCGGCCCACGCTGTGAAGTCGAACAGCGCAGGCAATCCCCTGTAATACCCGGCCATCTGCTCGGTGGCCATCCAGCACTCCCCTACCATGTAGATGTCCTTGAACCCGAGGGCCGATTTACCCTGGAAATGGGCGTTGAGCTCGGAGTAGAATTTGCCCAGCCACGTGGGGTTCTCGTCCGAAGTGTCGCTGTCGTAGATGTGCTTCACGGCGTCGAGCCGGAAGCCGTCGACCCCCTTGCCGACCCAGAACTTGGCGGCGTCGGTCAGCGCGACGAACGCACCGCTCTGCTCGCACGAAGCGGCAGGGCCGTAGTTGAGATCGGGCATCGAACGGTCGAAGACGCCCTGATAGAACCAGTCGGTCGTCCCCGATGGCACGGCGATCCACCCCGGTTTGGCGGTCTGCGAAAAGTGGTAGAAATCACGGTAAGGGCTGCCCGCACTCTTGCAGGCCTCGACGAACCACGGGCAATAATGCGACGTGTGGTTGGGCACGAAGTCGAGGATGACGCGGATTTTACGCTTATGAGCCTCGGCGACGAGGTTTTCGAGGTCGGCGAGCGTGCCGTAGTCGGGATTGACGGCCATGTAGTCGATGACGTCGTAGCCGTGCTCCGAATCGCAGGTGTAGATGGGCAGCAACCAGATGCCCGCCACGCCCAGGTCGTCGAGATAATCGAGTTTGGCCGTGACGCCGTTCAGGTCGCCGATGCCGTCGCCGTCGCTGTCGGCGAACGAACGGACATAGATTTCGTAGAAGACCCCGGCGCGCTTCTCGCCGTCGAAAGGCCGCGCGTCGTACTGCGACACCTGGTCGACGATGTCCTTGCCGGAAGGTTCGGGAGAGGGACCGGGGATGCCGCCCGGTTTGTCGGAGTTGCAGGCCGCCGCCAGCAAGGCGGCACAAAGCAGGAAATAACGTAGCATGGCAGAATATTCGGTTAGGATAGTAGAAACCGGCGTGCCGGTCAGGGCACGCCGGTCAAAGAACGGGGCGCCTATTCGGCCGCCGTCAAAGTCAGCTTGTGGGGCGTGTGGGTCAGGTCGAGCGCAAGGTCGAACTTACCGGCCGTGACGGTCACATCGGCACCGTTGTGAACCATGTTGTCCAACGCGCCGCCGAGATTATACGTCCATTCGCCGTTGAAACGCACCTTGATGACGCCGTCGACGAAGGTGACGCCCGCCGCCTTGTAGAGACCGTCCGTGGCGTCGCGCAGCAACTCCACCTGGTCGTCGGACCCGCCGTCGGCACCGAAAGCGCTGCCGATAAGGCCGACCTTGGTGAGGAGCGTAGCCTTGGCCGTCATGGCGTCGAGGTCGACATCCCAGCGGTAGAGACCGTCGGCGATCATCATGTTGTCGCCGACGCCGAGCGTGAATTCGTTGTCGGCACTCTCAACAGCCTGTCCGGGCACCCAAGTGCTTCCGTAGGTAAACTTGAAACCGTGGGTCAGACCATACATCGAGACATAGCCCCAATATTTGCCGGTCTCGATGTCGCCCTGCAACTGCGGTGCGACCTCGGGTTTCCAGGTGATGTCGCCGAAGTCGCCCGTCACGCCGATAGTTTCGGGGAAGAGCACCGGGTCGGCCGTACTGCCGTCGATGGAGAGGGTCATGGGCGAAGTAGTCAAGTCGAGCACGAGCTCGTGTTCGCCCTTGGCCATGTTGAGCATGGCGCCGTCGAGCACGAGACTGCCGCAACTGCCGCCCAACACGGCCGGATAATCGGTGCCGCCGCACGTAATCGTGCCGCCGTTGAGCTGAATCGAAATCTTGCCGGGCTTCTCGAACTCGTGGGTCAGCGTCCATTTACCCGCGCCGTCGGCTGTCATTTCAACGGGAGCATCGGCCCCCTTGGGCAGGACGGCGGCAGCGGTAATTTCAGTGTCATACAACACTTTAGATTCGCCCGAAAGGTCGGCGGCATAATAGCGCAGACCGGCCGTGGCGGCAATCGGCGTAGCTTCGGCCCCGCCGGCGAAAGTCTCCAGCGCAGCGGCCGTACCACCGTACTGCGTACCCAGCGGCGACTGCAAGCGCGCGAGCAACACCTTGGGCGACGCGGCGCCGACGAAGTTCATGAGCCCGTAGAACTTGCCCTCCTCAAGCAACGTGAGCGCCGGGGCCTCGAAGTAATTCCACCCGTTGACCGAGTGGGCCACGTAGAGTTTCTTGTCGTCCTCGACTACTTCGCCCACAGCGACCGAATAAGGATAGTCGAAAATCGACAACTTGAAGCTGACGATCCCTCCGGCAGCCGTCGCGAGGGACTGGCCGCCGAATTCGAGGTTCTTTTCCTCGCCGCCGAGGGCGAGCCCGTCGACGCCGCTGAACTTGAGCGTATAGCTGTCGCCCTCCTTTACGTCGGCGATGGCCACCCACGTCTTGTCGGCGGCATTGTAGACCATCTTTTCATCGCGGTCGCCGAGCGCCAGCGAAACCTTTACCGGCTCCATCGTAAAAACCAGCTTGTCGATGTCGGCCGTGACGTAGTAGAGGTTGGCGGCGGCGGAAATGTTCTTGGCGCCCCCGTCGGTCGAAATCGTACCGGCTTCTTCGCCCGCACCGTAGTTGGTGCCGTCCCAGTTGGGCTGCGACGCGAACTTGAACTCGCCGTCGGCCGGGAAGAAGACGAATCCGCGGAAGATGCCGTCCTCGCCCTGCAACACGCGCGACATGGAAGCGTTGGTAGCCCAATTGTTGTACGAACCGATCAGATGCAGGTAGGTCTTCTTGTCGTAGACGAAATGCACCGCCCGGGGCTGCGCCATGCGAGCATCACCTGCGGCCGAGAGGGCCTCGACGCTGAAAGTCACGTCGTAGGAACCTGTCAGGGTGATGCCCACGGCATCGAACAACGCGGCATTGGTCGTCGAGAAGAAGCAGGCTTCGGTCGTACCCAGAACGACGTACTCGCCTGCGCCCGACTTGGCCGAGACGGTGTACCCGACCCCCACGGACGCCCCGAACCTGGCGGGCGACCACACCAAGGTGAAAGTCTCGTCCGCAGTAGCGTTGTTGACCGTCACGGCGCTGTGCGGAGCGATGACGGGATCGGCCGACCCCACGGTCATCTCCTCGGGGTCGTGGCTGCAAGCCGCGGCCAGCGAAAGCAACGCGGCGGCCGACAAGATATATTTCAGAATTTTCATGATATTGTCTGTTTTTTAGGGTTTGGAAGGCCGGCGGCAACCCGAAGGCACCGCCGGCCCGGCCGATGGTTATTCGACTTTCGCAACGACAGCCGACACGGGCGACGGGTTGGTCGTATCCTCGGCCAACGCGGCGATGTCGCCGTGGAAGTCGATGGCGAAACGCACGTTGCCCGTCAAAGTGGTCGAGCAGTTGCCGCCGTTATAGTTGATATGGTCGAGGTTGTCGCCGCCCCAGCTGTCGGCCCACGCGTGGTTCAGGCGGAACTTGAACTCGCCGCCCGTGAAAGCAGGAATCGTGCACTCCCAAATCTGAGCGTTGACGGCGGCATTGTGCGCAGCCTCATAAGCCGGATACCCGGGGTCTTCAGCCTCCACGGGTGCGGCGGGCAGTCCGGCGAGCCTCAGCTCGACGTCGTCATCGGCCCAACTATTGTAAGCACCGACCACGCTGATGGCGGTAATCGGGGTCAGCTTGGCGCTTCCGGTCGAGTGGTCGGAAGTGAGGGTCACCTTGACCCAGTAGGTACCGGGCGCCACGCTCAGGTTGCCCGACCCGCCGCTGTTCCCGAGCGCATCGAGACTGTTGCCGAAGTTGCCGCCGTCCCATCCCGGGGTGTCGGTGAACTTGAACTCGCAGACTGCGGCCGCAGCACCGGCCGGAACCAGGTAGACCGGGCCCTCGTAAACATCGCTGTTCTCGGCCGTCTCCCACAGCACGGGAGCCGTTGCGGGCGACCAGCCCTGATGCCCGCCGGGCACGTAGAGCGGACGGCGTATCCACGGCGCCGAAGTCGACTTGACGGTGGTGATGTCGAGCCCGATGACGTTCGACTTCTTGATATAGGCGCTCTCCTGGGCGGTCGAAATCGACGACACGACGTAGAAGAAGACCGTCGAAGTCTCGTCGGCAGGCACGTTCAGCCCCTTGCTGTTGACCAACGCGTTGTTGAGCGTCTCCTTGCTGAGGGTATAGGAAGTGGTGGCGGATTCGCCTACCTGGTAGGGCTCCTCCTCGCCGTAGACGCAGTAGAGCGAATAGGCCACGGCGGCGGGATAACCGTAATCGGCGGCACGCCACGTGAAAGTGACCTCCGACGAGAGGTTATCGGCGTCGACGAGGATGTCGGAATGTTCGTCCAGCACGGGCGCAACGACCGCATCGGGCGCCAGGGCGCAGGTCTTGTCGACCTCCTGGCACGCCAGCAGCGACAACGCCGCCGCAGCGCAGGATATGTATCTGAGAAATTTCATCGTTTGCAATGTTTGGAGTTGAACACTAATAACCGGGGTTCTGCACCAGATTGCCGTTGACCAGCAGGTCGTCGGACGGGATGGGGAAGAGCTTGAGGTGGTCGGCGAGCGCCTGACCCGATGCGACGCCGCCCTTGAACGGCCACAGGTAGTTGCCCGACGTGAAGCGGTCGAAGCGGATGAGCGTCGTACGGCGGAAGCCCTCCCAATAGAACTCGCGGGTGAGCTCGGTGAAAATGTTGTCGAGCGTCACCGGACCCGAAGTCTGCGAGATACCCGCGCGCTTCTGGATGTCAGCGACATAACCCACGGCCGCAGCATCGGAAGTCGAACCGCCGTCGATGCGGGCCTTGGCCTCGGCATAGGCGAGGTACATTTCGGCCGCGCGAATCATCGGGAAGTCGATGGAGACGAACAACTCGAGTTTCGAGTAATCGGTGTCGGGGTCGAGGAAACGGTTGTTGTTGAATTTCCAGACATGCCAGCCGGCGGTGAAGTCGGAACCGTTCATCTCCTTGCTGTCGGAGAAACGGAGCGACACGAGCGCGCGGTTGTCGACCGAGGTGAATTCGGGCTCCTTGCCCGTCTCGGCCGCGTCGGCCTGGCCCTGTCCTACGAGGTTGGACACGAACTGCGTTGAAGTGACCAGACCCGACCACGCTTCCGACGTACCGAGCCGCAGGTTGTCGCCGTCCTTGAGATTGCCCTGGCTGGCGGCGATCAGATAAGTGGCACCGCCGTAGGACTGGGTTTTGGTAGCGTCGTAGCACGAAGCGTAGACAATTTCCTTGCGCGCATCGGGGTTCTCGCCGTTGTCGCCCATGAAGAGCGCTTCGTAGTGGTCGGCCAACTCATAGGCGGCGATCACCTCCTTGGCGGCATCCATGGCCTCGGTATAGATGGCGTTGTCCTCCTTGCCCAGATAAGTCTTGTGGTTCAGGCACAGACGGGCCAGCAGACCGTAGGCGGCACCCTTGTCGATGCGCGGATAGACCTGCGTATGCGGAGCCTTGAGGTGGGAATTCTCCCCGGTCAGCTCCTCCAACTCGGCCTTGAGCCAACCGAAAAGCGCCACGGGATCGGTCTGCTTGGGCTTGGCGGCACCCACGGCCTCGGTTTCGAGGACGAAAGGCGGGTTACCGAAGCAATCGAGCAACACCCAGTAGGCGTAAGCACGCAGAAAGCGGACCTCGGCACGCTCGGTCGCCACCTCGGGGTCGCCGTCGTTGGTGTTGCGCAAAAACTCGTTGGCATACGAAATCATCATCATGCCACGCGTGTAAGCCGCATAGATGGCGTCGTTCTTGGTCGAGGTCCAGGTGTCGTTGCAAATCTCCTTGACCCAAGCGTCGCCCCAGACGCAGTGGGCCTCGTCGGTCGAGAGCGTCTGGATGGACCACCATGCACGCAGGAACTCCGAAGCTCCGGCGTCGCCGACCTGGATGTCGGCATTGCCTGCGCCGGACTGTCCGACGAGGGTGAAACCGCCGTAGATCTTGGCCAGCTGGCCCTTGCGCAAAACGGGATTGGAGTAGATTTCGCCGTTGGGAACGGTCGTATCCGAAAGCGGGTTCTGTTCGAGGTCGCCCAGACAAGAGGTGAACGACAGAGCCGCGCAAAATGCGAATAAAATATGTTTTTTCATGGTCGTGAACTCCTCGGATTAAAAGTTGATGCCTACGCGCAGGCTATAGATGCGCGGACGCGGGTAGACGTTGCCGTCGATACCACCGGCTACCGACACTTCGGGGTCGAGGCCGCTGTATTTCGTCAGCACGAAGACGTTCTGCACGCCTGCGGCCACGCGGATGGACAGCCCCTGCTTGGCCACGTTACGGAACGTGTAGCCCAAGTTGATGTCGTCCATGCGGAAGAACGACGCATCCTCGAGGAAGAGGTCCGACAGACACTGGGGCGTCGAAGCGCTCGACGTGAAGCCGTAGCGCGAAGCAACGGGCTGCGTGTTGGTCAGAAAGCCCTTACCGATCAGATCGCGGTAGTACGACGTGGCCGAACGGCGCATGACGTCGTTGAACATGTAGTTGCCCACCGTACCGTGGCCGTTGAAACCGAAGTCCCAGTTCTTGTAGGTCAGCTTGAGGTTGATACCGTAGTAGAAGTCGGGGTTGGGGCTCTTGTTGGTCATGTAACGGTCGGCGTTGGTGATCTGGCCGTCGCCGTCGCGGTCCACCAAGGCGTTTTCAACGGCGTTGCCGTCGGCGTCGTAGACCTGCTGCCACAGGTAGAAGGTATAGGGCGCATAACCGACCACATGGCGCTGGGCCGTGTTGCCCGTACCGCCGCCGGCACCGCCCACGTCGATGGCATCCGAAGGCAGGGCCGTGATTTCGGTGTTCTGGAACGTACCGTTCAACCCGATGCTGAGGTGCCAGTCCTTGGTCTGCACGGGCACGAAGTTGAGCGAAACCTCGACGCCCTTGTTCTTCATCGAACCGATGTTCTGATAGACGTAGTTCGAGAAGTTGCCGCCCAGCGGCACGGCCACGCGCGAAAGCATGTCGTCGGTCTTGCGGTAATAGGCATCGACCGAACCGTTGATGCGGCCGTTGAGGAACCCGAAGTCGAGACCGACGTTGTAAGTGGTCGTCTCCTCCCACTTCAGACTTTCGTTGTATTCATGGGGCTTGAGCGGGAAATACCACTCGTCGGGACCCAACGGATACTGCGTGGCGGGGTCTTTCGAGATTTCGGCATACGAACGGGCCGCGTAGCGGTCGTCGAAGTCCTGCTGGCCCGTGACGCCCCAGCCCAAACGCAGCTTGAGGGCCGACACCACGTCGGAATCCCTGAGGAATTTCTCCTGCGCGATGTTCCACGCGGCGGCGGCCGAGGGGAAGTAACCCCAGCGGTTGTCGCCCACGAAACGCGACGAACCGTCGGCACGCATGGTGAAAGTGAAGAGGTAACGCGAGTCGATAGAATAGTTCAGACGGCCGTAGAACGATACCAACACGTCCTGGTAAGCCGAATGGGTGAAGTTGATGAGCTTGGAATCCCACGGACGGGTCTCCTCGGTGGGCGCGATGCGGCCGTAGAAGTGCGAATCGGTCGAAGCGTAGTTCTCGGCCCACGAATAACCGGCCATGGCGCTGAAGTTGTGGATGCCCCACTCCTTGGCGTAATTGGCGTAGAACTCAAGCAACTGGTTGCGGTGGAGGTTCTTGTAGTCCTCGAAGCGGCCGAAACCCTTGTAGTCTTTGTCGCCGTCGCGGTTGGCCATGATCGAACCGGGATTGTTGCCCTTGTCGCCCGAGGTGGTGGTGATGTCGAGACCGAGGTTGAGGTTGAAACTCAGCTCTTCGAGCCCGTGGACCTTATAGTCGAACTGGAGGTTGCCCAGCGCACGGTACGAATGGTTGCCGTCCCACTTGTCGTAGAGCAGCGACAGCGGGCTGGTGTCGGCCAGGTTGCTCTCCCAGTTGAAATAACCGTTGTTGGTGGCGTAGTCGACGGCCCCGTCGGCGGTCCGGTGGTAGGGGTCCTGCGTGGGGTCGAAGTAGACCGCCGCGCCGATGGCACCGCCGTCGGCATAGTTGCCGCGGTTGTAGATACCCTTGGCGTTGAGGTTGACCGTCAGATGGTCCTTGAAGAACTTGGGCGACAGGTTGAGGTCGACGGTCACACGCTGGTTGTCCGACGTTTTGAGCGTACCGCCGTCGTAGGTGTAACCGACCGATGCGCGGTAAGGCAACTTGTTCTGAAGCGCCGAACCGTAGACCGACACGTTGTGGTCGGTGGCGATGCCGACCTTGTAGATGAGGTCCTGCCAATCGGTGTCGGCCGTGCCGAAGAGCGCCGAAGACTTGTCGGCCAAGTCGGGATAGGTGCCGAGAATGTACTCCTTGAACTGGGCGGCGTTCATCATCTCCATGGTCTTGTGGTTATGCTTGACCGAGACGCTGCCGTTGTAGGAGACGCGGGGCTTGCCGCCCTCGCCTTTCTTGGTGGTGATGAGGATGACGCCGTTCGATGCGCGCGAACCGTAGATGGCCGTGGCCGAAGCGTCCTTCAGAACGGTGAACGAAGCGATGTCGTTGGGGTTGACCATCGCCAGTCCGTTGGACATGCCCGGGCCTGCGTCGTTGGCCACGGGTACGCCGTCGATGACGATCAGCGGGTTGTTGCTCGCCGAGAGCGATGCGCCGCCGCGGATGCGGATTTCGGCACCTGCGCCGGGAGCTCCGTTGCCCGAGACGATGTTCACGCCCGGCACCTTGCCGCGCAAGAGCTCCTGCGGCGAAGTAAGGGCACCGCGGTTGACTTCCTCGGCCTTGACGGCGATGACCGAACCGGTCATGTCGTTCTTCTTGACGGCGCCGTAACCGATGACCACCACCTCGTCGAGCGACATGAGGTCCTCCTCGAGCACCACGCGTGCCAAGTCGGCCGACGAAGCGACGCGCTCCAAGTTCTTATAGCCGATGAAGCTGATTTGGACGGCGGAATTACCGTCCTTGACGGACAGCACGTACTGCCCGTTGAAATCGGTCGACGTACCGTTGGTGGTTCCCAGCTCCACCACGGTGGCTCCGATGACCGGATTGCCGGAAGCGTCGACGACGACGCCTTTGACCTCGTAACTGCCCTGCCGGGCGAGTGCGAGGGGGGGGGTGCAGACACATAAAATCATGACACCCAAACACATAGCCAGAATTTTTCGCATAAAGCCGTTTGTGTTAGTGAATAATAGGTTGTTGGATTGTATCGTTTATTTCATAGAACGTTCGGTCCGACCGTCGACTTTCAGCCGTTCGCCGCAAAGCAGGATTTCGACGGGCTCGCCCTCGCAGGAAACAATGGCGCGGTCGTGCGTCGCTTCGACCGAGAGCACCCGGCCCCGGTAGTCGATGCGGAACGCCAGCCGCTGCCATGCCTCGGGCAGACGGGGCTCCAGCGACAGCACGCCGTCGACGATGCGCATGCCGCCGAAACCCTCGACCACGGCCAGCCACGAACCGGCCATGGAGGTGACGTGGCAGCCCTCCTCGACCTCGCGGTTGTAGTCGTCGAGGTCGAGACGCGCCGTGCGCAGATAAAGTTCGTAGGCCTTGTCCATCAGCCCCAGCTGAGCGGCGAGAATCGTGTGGACGCAGGGCGACAACGACGATTCGTGCACCGTGCGGGCTTCGTAGAAATCGAAGTTGCGGCGCAGCGTACCCTCGTCGAACCTGTCGCGGAACAGATAGAGCCCTTGCAGCACATCGGCCTGCTTGATGAAGCACGAACGCAGGATGCGGTCCCACGACCATTTCTGATTGATGGGCCGCTCCGCGGGGTCGAGGTCCTTGACGAGCACCTGCTCCTTGTCCAGATAACCGTCCTGCTGGAGGAAGATGCCCAGTTCGCGGTCCTCGCCCAAGTACATGTTGCGGTCGATTTCGAGCCACTTGGCCGTCTCGGCCTGCTCGTCGAACGAGCGCTTCGCGCAGATGGCGGCGTAGGCTTCGGGGCTGTTCTCCCGCACCCACGCGACCGCCTCGGCCGCATAGCGCAGACACCAGCAGGCGATGTAGGAGGTGTACCAGTTGTTGTTGACGTTGTTTTCGTACTCATTGGGACCCGTCACGCCCAGCATGACATACTGCTTGCGGGCTTCGGACCAGGTGATGCGCTGAGCCCAGAAACGGGCTATCGACAGCAGCACTTCGGCACCGCCCTCGGCCAGGTAGTTTTTATCGCCCGTGTAACGGATATAATTGAAGATGGCGTAGGCGATGGCGCCGTTGCGGTGAATCTCCTCGAAAGTGATCTCCCACTCGTTGTGGCACTCCTCGCCGTTGATGGTGACCATGGGATAGAGCGCGGCCCCGCTGTGGAAACCCAACTTGGCGGCGTTCTCGATGGCCTTGTCGAGCTGGTTGTAACGGTAGACGAGCAACTCGCGCGCCACCTGCGGCCCGGCCGTCGCCATGTAGAACGGCAGGCAGTAGGCCTCGGTGTCCCAATAGGTCACGCCGCCGTACTTCTCGCCCGTGAAGCCCTTGGGGCCGATGTTCAGGCGCGTGTCGACGCCCGTGTAAGTTTGCAGCAACATGAAGATGCAGAAGCGGATGCCCTGCTGGGCGGCATCGTCGCCCCCGATTTCGATGTCGCAGCTGTGCCAGCGGGCGGCCCACGCGGTCTCCTGCTCTTTGAGCAGGGCGTCGAACCCAGCGGCGGCACCGTCGGCCGCTACCCCGCGCGCGGCGGCCATCAACTCCCCGGACTTGTGGTTGAGCGACGAACAGATGCCCGCATATTTATAAAGGACAGCCCACTCGCCCGCCTCGCGGCGAACGGAAGCCGAATGGCAGACCCGCTCGGGCTTGGTATCGCACCGGAATTCCGCGCCGTCAAGCACCACGCGCTGGGCCCATGCCACGTCGAAGCCGCTTTTCTTGGTGCGGCTCTGCACGGCGTCGCCGTCGGTAGCCACGGGCTCCCAGAACTTCTCGTCGTAGTTGGCGTCGGTGTTGCGCACGTCGGCGTCGATGAACGGCGCGAAAGTGATTTCGGCGGCCTTATTGAGGGGCCGCACCGCATAACGGATGACGCCCAGCTCGCGGCGCTGCAACGAGAGGAAACGCACGATTTCAGCCTCGACCTCCACGCCCGACGGCATCCGCACGGTCATCCGCCGTGTGAGCACCGAACGCCGCATGTCCAGCTCGCGGCGGAACGCGAGCACCTCGACGCGTGCCAGGTCGAGCGGCTCGCCGTCGACTTCCACTCCCACGCCGATCCAGAACGCCGAATTGAGCACCTTGGCGAAGTATTCGGGATAACCGTTCTTCCACCACCCCACGCGCGTCTTGTCGGGATAGTAGATGGCGCCTATGTAGTTGCCTTGGAGCGATTCGCCCGAATAGGGCTCCTCGAAATTGGCCCGGCCGCCCATCACGCCGTTGCCCAGCGCGAAGAGCGATTCGGACGACTTGACGCGGGCCGGGTCGAAACGCTCCTCGACGAGCAACCACGGGTCGGTCTTGATAAACTGGTTCATATCGGAATTAGTCAATTTGGTTACGTAACATCTCCAACGTGAAGCCCTCGAAGGTGGGCAGCTGCATGGTGGCCTTGCAGAGCAGCGGACTGCCGCCCACCCCCACCGAGCGCATGCCGGCGCGCGTGGCGGCTTCGATGCCTGCCGCGGCATCCTCGAAGACCACGCACGCGGCGGGCGCTTCGCCGGCCAGTTCGGCCCCCTTGGCGAAAACTTCGGGGTCGGGCTTGGCCTTGCTCACGAGCGTGCCGTCGACGATGTGGTCGAACAAGGGACGCAGGCCACAGCGGTCGAGGATGACCCCGGCGTTCTTCGACGCGGAACCCAGCACCACTTTGACCCCACGGGCCTTGAGCTCCTGCAAAAACGGCAGGACGCCCGGCAACACTTCGTCAGCGGTCATGCGGCCTATGTACTCCAGATAACGGGCATTCTTCTCGGCGGCCAGGCGCTCCTTTTCCTCGGGTGTGAAACGCTCTTCCAACCCTCCGGCACGCAGCACGATGTCGAGCGACGCCATGCGGCTGACGCCCTTGGTGGCTTCGCCCTGCTCGGGCGTGAACTCGAAACCCAACTCACGGGCCAATGCGGCCCAGGCAAGGTAGTGATACTTGGCGGTGTCGACTATAACCCCGTCCAAATCGAAGATACAGCAGGTAATCATAGGATGATAACTATTTTTCGCGGACGAAACCCACCGACACGGCGGCCAACAACATGAAGACTCCGGCCAGCGCAATCATGGCCAACGGCTGTCCGCCGAACAGATACTTCACGATCAGACCGCCCGTCAGTCCGACGACGATCTGCGGCACCGTGATGGTGAAGTTGAAGATACCCATGTAGACCCCCATCCGGCGCGCCTCGACGGACTGCGAGAGGATGGCATAGGGCATGGCCAGGATGCCGGCCCACGCCACGCCGATGCCCGCCATCGGAATCATCAGCGCATATTTGTCGCTCAGGAAACAGAGCCCGACGAACCCGGCGGCGCCGCACAGCAGGCAAAGCGCATAGACGAACTTGTTGCCCCACTTGGACGCGATGCCCGCAATGAAGAGCGACGCGATGCAGGCAGGCACGGGATAGGTGCCGTTGAGCACGCCGACCCACGTTTGGGCCTCGCCCTCGGAGAGGAGCACGCCCCCGTCGGTCGCCACGCCGGTGATGGCAGGCTTGAGGTAGGTCCACATCAGAAACAGCGCGGCCCATGAAAAGAACTGCACGATACCCAACTGCCACATGACCCGGGGCACATTGCGCATCAACTCCATGAACGAGGGCTTTTCAACCGTCTCCCCGACCGTCCCGTCGTTATAGCGGGCGAACTCCTCGGGTGGATACTCCTTGGTCTTGAACGCGGTGACAAGCACCGTCAACAACAAGATAGCCCCACCTATATAATATGACCACGCGATATGCTGCGCGACCTGGCCGGGCACCACCTCGTCGGAGACGCCGCAACGTGTCAGAATGAGCGGCAGCACAGCCCCGACGATGGCCCCGAGGTTGATGAGGAACGTCTGGACCACATAGCCCTTGGTCTTCTGCGAATCGTCGAGCATGTCGGCGACCAAGGCGCGGAACGGCTGCATGGTCACGTTGAACGACAAATCCATGAACAACAGGATGAACGCCCCCATCGCGAGCGGCGCGAAAGCCAACAGCAACGGAGCGTTGGGCATCAAGGCCAGCGCCAGCGCCGAAACGACGGCCCCGCCCAGGATGAACGGGATGCGGCGCCCCCAGCGGGTCCAGGTCCCGTCGGAGAACAACCCGACGATGGGCTGGATGACGAGCCCGGCCACGGGTGCCGCGAGCCAGAAATAACTCAGGTGCGAAAGGTCGGCGCCCAGCGACTCGAAGATGGTCGACGTATTGGAATTCTGCAACGAATAACCGATCTGAACGCCGAGGAACCCGAAGCTCAGATTCCATATCTGCCAAAAGGACAAGCGCGGTTTTTTCATCATTGGTTCGTGTAGTTTTCGGTTTCGGTATATAAAACTATATAAAAATCCGCAAATCCCCCGCCGCCCCGCCGACGAACTGCACGATTCGCCCGACGAACGGCCGGTTCCGCGGGACGAATACAATGAATAATTATGAGAACAAGGAAGCAGATTCTTCGTCAAGGCTCCGCCTTTCCTCAGAATGACAGCAGAATGTCATGTTGAACGGAGCGAACCAACGAACGAAGCATGGGCAGAGACTGCAAGCAGTCTCTGCCCATGCAAGGAGGAGGGAAACAAGCGCAGCGCAGTTAAACATCTATTCCTAATTCCGCGAAAAGAAAGATTCTTCGCTGACGCTCAGAATGACAAGGCAACAAAAGGCAAGATGACTAAAAAAACTTATCCATTTCACCGCCGGATTTGGAATTTCCGCCGAAAAACACTAATTTTAGATTCGGATTCGTACAATCCCGGACCATGAAGCGACCTTCGATAACCATTCCTGCGGTCATCCACCTTTTTGCGGCGGCGCATGTCGCCGTGGCGGTGCTGAGCCGAATTTTCAATTACGTCGACGACGTACCGCTTACGGTGCTGACCCTCTCGATGATCCTTATCATCTCGGTGCGGCGCGGACTGCGGGTCGAACTGGTGGCCACGCTGGCACTCATCTGCATCTTCGTCGCCTACCTGTTCGGCATCTACGGCGCCCGCTTCTTCGAGCAGCTGCTCGGATGCGGAATCGCAGCCCCGGCCATCACGACAGCCATAGTCACCGAGCTGATAGGCTGGCTGACCTACGCTTTCGCCCGCTCGCGCAATCCGCAGACCAGCCGCCGCATGCAGTGGTCGCCGTCCACGCGGCAAATCGTCGTCAGTGTCGCCGCCATCCTCCTGTTCCGCATCTTCTACACCAGCCTTTTCAGTTCGCCCTACTTCGAGCAGCAGGGCATCTATCCCGAATTCTACCGCCTGTTGGGCAACACCCTCGCCCTGATGACGATGTTCTGCGGCAACATCATCTTCGTCAACCAACGAGCGCGCCTCTTCCGCCGCCGCGGCCTGCGGCTCGCCGCTTCGGCCCTCTTCACGCTCGGGTTCGTCCTCCTGCTCACGGCCGCCGTCTACTTCGGCCTGCCGCAGGGCAACGGCGCCGCCCTGTCGGCCCGCCACTTCTTCCGGCTCTATACCGTCGTGCTGCTCGTCGACATCGTCGTCTACGCCATGCTCCAGCTCGCGGTCTACGTCATCGAGAGCCACCGCGAACTCCGCTCGGAACGCGGCAAGAAACACCGCGCGCTGTTCCACTACGACCGGCTCAAACAGCAGATCAACCCCCACTTCCTGTTCAATTCGCTCAACATCCTCGATTACCTCGTCCAGGAACACGAGACCGAGCGGGCCAGCGCGTTCATCCGCAAACTCGCCGCGACATACCGCTACATGCTCAAAAAAGCCGACGAACAGCTGGTACCCCTGGAGGAGGAACTCGAATTCGCCCGCCAATATATCGACCTCCTGCAAGAACGGTTCACCAAGGGATTCGAGGTCGAGGTCGACATTCCCCGGCCCCTGCTTCGGCGCTATGTCGTACCCTGCTGCCTGCAACTGCTCATCGAAAACGCTATCAAACACAACGTCGTGAGCCCCGAACAGCCCCTGCACGTCCGCATCGCAGCCGCGGGCGACCGGCTCACCGTCAGCAACAACCTCCAGCTCCGCATGAACGCCCCCGCATCGACGGGCGTGGGCCTGCGCAACATCCGCCAACAATATCTCGACACGGCGGGCGCACCCATCCTTGTGGAGCGAACCGACACCGAATTCCGCGTACAACTTCCTCTGCTATGAAAACGTACAACGTATTGATCGTCGAAGACGAAATCCCCGCCCAGACCAACCTCCGGCGCCTTATCGAAACCCATTTTCCGGACCTGCGCATCGCCGGCGTCCAAAGCTCGGTGGTGGGGACCGTCGGGTGGCTGCAGGATTCCGCCAACCGTCCCGACATCATCTTCATGGATGTACAGCTATCCGACGGCATGTGCTTCGACATCTTCGCCCGGACCGAGGTGCGCGGCAAGGTGGTCATCACCACCGCCTACGACGACTACGCCATCCGCGCGTTCCGCGTCAACAGCGTCGACTACCTGCTCAAACCCATCGTCCCCGAAGATTTGCAGGCCGCCGTCGAACGCTGCCGCCGGGCCCTCGAAACGGAAAACCCGGCGCCCGATGCGGAACTGCTGCGAAGCATCCTTGCGCAGGTGGGCCGCGAGTACAAAAAACGGTTCGTCGTACGCGTAGGCGACAAGATTACGGTTGTCGGCACCGAACAAATCGCCTACTTCTGCGCCGAAGAGAAATACACCTATTTGGTCACCTCCGACGGTCGGCGGCTGATTCTCGACACCTCGCTCGACGCCGTTTCGGAACAGGTCGACCCCCGGCAGTTCTTCCGTCTCTCGCGCAGCTGCACCGCTTCCATCGGCTCCATCGCGGGCATTTCCAGGCACCTGAGCAACAGGCTCAAGGTCGCCCTCGACCCCCGGCCCGACTTCGAGGTATTCGTGAGCCGTTCGCGCACGGCCGACTTCATGAACTGGCTGGAAGACAAATAAAATTTGGCAGTCCGCGGGTGTTGTATTAACTTTGCAGGGAAACAACCCCGGGGGTCCGGACGTCCCGCATCCCGGCAAACAACGCTAAACGATGAAATTTTTCCAGACCATACGCGACCGCTGGCGCGACTTCTTCCGCAAACGCCGCTTCGCCATGCTCAACGCCACGGACAATTCCGAGGAGTGGCACATACATCTTTCGCCTGCAAGCGTGCTGGCGGGTTTCGTGTCGTTTGTCCTGCTGCTGTTCATCCTCCTGCTCTCGCTCATCGCCTACACCCCGGTGCTGGAATTCCTGCCGGGCTACCGCACGCAGGCGGGGCGTTCGCGCGAGAACATCATCCAGAACATCATCCGCATTGATTCGATGGAACGGGTGCTGACCGACATGATGACCTACAACGAGAACATCTCGATGATCCTCGACGGCAAGATGCCTGTGGTCCGCACCTTCATCTCGTCCGACAGCCTGCGCACCTCCAAGATACTGGTCAAGCCGTCGGCCGCCGATTCAGCCCTGCGCATCCAGATGGAGGGCGACGGACCCTACTCGCTGGCCGGGGGCGGGGGCATCACCCCGCAGTCGCCGCGCCGCGCCATCGAACTGGTGACCCCCATCGACGGTATCGTCACCGACCACTACGACATCAAGGAAGGGCGTTTCGGGGTCAAGGTAGCCGCCGCGGCAGGTGACCCTGTGACGGCCATCGACGAAGGTACGGTGGTCATCAGCCGCTGGACCCCCGAGACGGGCCACATCATCGAAATCCAACATACCAACAGCCTGCTTTCCATCTACCGCCACCTCTCGCAGTCGCTCGTCACCAAGGGACAGCGCATCCGTTCGGGCGAGGTCATCGGCTACAATTCCGAGGTGGTCAACGGCGAAGTGGAACTCTTCGAGTTCGAGCTCTGGAACAACGGCAAGCCCGTCGACCCCGAAGGCTACATCCTCTTCTGATGACACGCCAGCGGGTAGCCATCCTCGGGTCCACCGGGTCCATCGGCGAGCAGACGCTCGACATCGTACGCGAGAACCCCGATTCGTTCGAGGTCCGCATTCTCACGGCCCACCGTAACTGGCAACGGCTTGCGGCACAGGCCCGCGAGTTCGACGCCGACACCGTCGTCATTGCCGACAGCACATGCTGCGAACCCCTCCGTGCGGCTTTGGCCGATACCGACACCAAGGTCTACGCCGGAGAAGAGGCCGTTGTGCAGGTGGCCGCCGGGGGCGACACGGACGTTGTGGTCAATGCGCTGGTCGGCTATGCCGGGCTCGCGCCCACCGTCGCAACCTTGCGCGCCGGCAAGAAACTCGCCCTGGCCAACAAGGAATCGTTGGTCGTCGGCGGCGAAGTCGTCATGCGCCTGGCCCAGGAGCACCGGGCGCCGATTCTGCCCATTGATTCGGAACACTCGGCCATCTTCCAATGTCTTGCGGGCGAGCAGTCGCCCGTGCGGCGGCTTATCATTACGTGCAGCGGCGGCTCCCTGCGCGACTTCACGCGCGAACAACTCGAAACCGTCACCGTCCGGCAGGCCCTGCGGCACCCCCAATGGCAGATGGGCGCCAAGATTACCATAGATTCGTCCACGCTGGTCAACAAAGGGTTCGAGGTCATCGAAGCCCACTGGCTGTTCGGCACCCCGGCCGACAAAATAGCGGTCCTGCTCCACCCGCAGTCCATCGTCCATTCGATGGTCGAATTCGAGGACGGGGCCATCAAGGCGCAACTGGGCACGCCCGACATGCGGATGCCCATCAGTCACGCCCTGCTCTATCCGCGCCGCGCCGTACGTCCCGAGGAACATTTCGATTTCCTCGCCCACCCGCAGCTCACGTTCGCCGAAGTCGACCGGACCAAATATCCCGCGCTCGACATCGCCTACGACTGTCTGCGCCGCGGCGGCACGGCGGCATGCACGATGAACGGCTCCAACGAAGTGGCCGTGGCGGCGTTCCTGGGGGAGCGGTGCCGCTGGACCGACATCGTCCGGGCCATCGAATACGCCCTCACGCGTGCCGCATTCTCTGCGGCACCGACTTTGGACGACTACGCCGCGGCCAACGCCGAATCGCGGCGGCTGGCGGCCGAATATCTCCATCTGTAAGCAAGCGCAACCATGGAACTCACCATCAAAATCATCCAGTTTTTCCTCTGCTTCACCATCTTGGTGGGCATTCACGAACTCGGCCATTTCTTCATGGCCCGCCTTTTCCGCATCCGGGTCGACAAGTTCTACATCTTCTTCGACCCGTGGTTCTCGCTCTTCAAGTTCCGCCGCGGCCACACCGAATACGGCTTAGGCTGGCTGCCGCTGGGCGGCTACGTCAAAATCGCCGGCATGATCGACGAATCCATGGACAAGGAACAGCTGCGGCAGCCCGTGCAGCCGTGGGAGTTCCGCGCCAAACCCGCCTGGCAACGGTTTCTGGTCATGATTGCCGGGGTCGTGATGAACATCGTCCTGGCCATCGCCATCTACTGCGGCATCTGCTATGCGTGGGGCGACACCTACTTCTCCAACGCCGACGCCCGCTGGGGCTACGCGTTCAACGAAACGGGGCTCCGGCTCGGATTCGAGAACGGCGACCGCTTCGTTTCGGTCGACGGCGAGCCCGTCGACGACCCGATGGAGGTGCTCAACGCGCTGCTCATTACCGAGAACGACCGCACGGTCGTCGTCGAACGCGGCGGCGGGCAGGTGGCCCTTACCCTGCCCTTGGACGAGCTTATCGCCATGCGGCAGGAGCGCGGCTACGAAAATCTTTTCGCCCTCTGGCAGCCTTTCATCATCGACAGCGTTCTGTCGCCCGGTGCGGCTCCCCTGCAACGGGGCGACGAAATCGTGGCCATCCGCACCCCCGACGGCCAAAACTACGGACAGCTGCAATTCCGCGACAGCCGGGCCCTGCTCAAGCTCCATGCGGGCGACACCCTGCGCTTCACCCTCCTGCGCGACGGCGCCCCCGTCGAGCTGGACCTCCCCGTCTCGGACGAGGGCACGCTCGGCGTGCTGACGCTCAACCCCTACACCCCGCGCACGCGGCACTACACCTTTTGGCAGTCCATCCCCGCAGGTTTCCGCAAGGCGGGCCGGACCATCGCCTCCTACTGGCAGCAACTCAAGCTCATCGCCCAACCCAAAACCGAACTCTACAAGGAGGTCGGCGGCTTCCTCTCCATCGGCAGCATCTTCCCTGGCAGCTGGAACTGGCAGGATTTCTGGACCAAGACCGCTTTTCTGTCGATCATCCTGGCCGTCATGAACATCCTTCCCATTCCCGGGCTCGACGGCGGGCATGCGATTTTCACCTTCTGGGAAATGATTACGGGCCGCAAGGTGAGCGACAAAGTACTCGAAGTAGCGCAATACATCGGATTGCTGCTGATTCTGGCCCTGCTGCTCTACGCCAACGGCAACGACATCTATCGGTTCTTCATCAAATAGCGATGGCCAAAGTCAAGAAAGCCTATTTCTGCAAGAACTGCGGGCACGAAGCACCCAAGTGGCTGGGCAAATGCCCCGCATGCGGCGAATGGAACACTTTTGCGGAGGAGATCATCGCCCGCGAAAGCGGCCCGGCGGCCGCATCGGCGGCAGGTCCGCTCCCCACGGCCAAGCCGCAACGCGTCAGCGAAATCCGCCAGAACGACCTGCGGCGCATCGACCTCGGCAACCCCGAAATCAACCGCGTGCTCGGCGGCGGTCTCGTGCCGGGTTCGCTCGTGCTCTTGGGCGGCGAGCCGGGCATCGGCAAATCGACCCTTTCGCTTCAGATTGCGCTGGCGCCCAACGGGTTGAAGACCCTCTATGTCTCGGGCGAAGAATCGGCCGAACAAATCAAGATGCGCGCGTCGCGGCTGGGCATCCACAACGAGGAGTGTCTGATTTACGCCGAAACGCTGCTCGAAAACATCGTGGCCCAAATCGCCGAACAGAAACCCGACGTCGTAGTCGTCGACTCCATACAGACCATCTACACCGACCTGCTCGATTCGTCGGCGGGCAGCGTGTCGCAAATCCGCGAATGCGCCGCCACGCTGCTCAAATACGCCAAGTCGACCGCCACGTCCATCTTCATCATCGGCCACATCACCAAGGACGGCGCCATTGCCGGACCCAAGATACTGGAACACATAGTCGACGTCGTACTCCAGTTCGAGGGCGACAGCAACAACGTCTACCGCATCCTGCGCGGCATCAAGAACCGTTTCGGCGCCACCTACGAAATCGGTGTCTTCGAGATGCTCGACAGCGGACTGCGCGGGGTCGACAACCCCTCCGAAATCCTGCTGACCCATTACGAAGAAGCTCTGAGCGGCATTGCCGTGGGGGCTTCGGCCGACGGTGTGCGGCCTTATCTTATAGAAGTGCAGGCGCTGGTCAGCGGTGCCGCCTACGGCACACCCCAGCGCACCGCCACCGGGTTCGACGCCCGGCGCATGAGCATGCTGCTGGCTGTCGTCGAAAAACGCATCGGGCTCAAAATGTTCCAGAAGGACGTCTTTCTCAACTTCGCGGGCGGGTTCAAGGTCGCCGACCCGGGGCTCGACCTGGCCGTCGTCGCGGCGGTCGTCTCCTCCTATTACGACCGGCCCGTCGGCCCGGGCATCTGCTGCGCCGGCGAAATCGGCCTTTCGGGCGAAGTACGCCCCGCCCCCCGCACCGAACAGCGCATCGGCGAAGCGGCCCGGCTGGGCTTCAGGCGCATCATCGTCTCGGGCTACCTGGCCCCGGGAATCAAACGGCCCAAAGGCATCGAGGTCGTTCCCATCAGCCACATCGGCGAACTGCCGCGGGCGCTCTTTATGGAATAGATTTTGCTCCTGCTCCCCCTAAAAAGGAGCAAGCGATGCAAAAAAGAGTCGTCATATTGGGAGGTGCGGGCTTCATCGGGGCCCATCTGTGTCTGCGCCTGCTGGAAGCGGGCCATCGGGTTTTCTGCGTGGATATACGCGATGCGGCCGATTCGCCGCTGCTGAGGGGCGCCTTGCAGCACCCCTCGTTCCGGTTCGTGCGCCACAACATTGTCAGTGCGTTCGGCATCGGATGCGACGAAATCTACAACATGGCCTCGCCCTCGATGGTGCGCTACAACAAGGCGCTGCCCGTCGAATCGCTCAAAACCAGCATCATAGGTTCCATCAATGCACTCGATACGGCCCGGACCGAACATGCACGCGTGCTTTTCGGGTCGTCGGGCGGCGTTTACGACACCGACCGCCGCACCGCCGTGTCCGAGAGCCGCGACTGCTGCTCCACGCACCGCATGCTGGCCGAAGGCAAGATGGCCGCAGAAGCCCTCCACCGGGCTTACCGCAGCGAATTCGGCGTCGACACGCGCATAGCCCGCATCTTCAACACCTACGGGCCCGGCGCCGACATCATGGACCAGCGCGTAGTCATGAAGATGATTGCCGCCGCGTTGCAGAACCGCGACATCGCCGTTAACGGCAACGGCGAACAGACCCGCGCTTTCTGCTGGGTGGAGGACATGGCCGACGGGCTGATCCGCCTCATGGAAGCCCCGCCCACCGAACAGACCCGCACGCTCGACCTCGGCAACAACCACGAGGTACCCATCCGGACGTTGGCCGAGAAAATCATCGCCCTGACCGGCAGCCGTTCGCGCATCGTCCACCTCCCCGCGCGTCCCGACGACGTCCCGCGCCGCGCGCCCGACATCGCCGCCGCACGCCGTGAACTCGACTGGTCGCCCCGAACTCCGCTGGTCGAGGGGCTCCGCCGGACCATCAGCTACGTCGAAAAAGAACTATCCGGCAACAAACACTCCGTCATGACCTGGGCGGAAATGAATTAAAAATTGAGCGGGGGCGGAATGACAACATAGTGAATAATTAATAGTGAATGGGGAATCATTTTATTCTTTGTCATTCTGAACGAAGCGAACCGACGAACGCTCAACATGACATTTATTCCTTATTAACTATACATTATTTTCTGCGGCGGCCCGCATCAGAGATGCGTCCGGCCCCAGCCGGGCCCGCGAGCGGTTGCTGTGGAAGACGAAACAGATTCTTCGTCGCCTACGGCTCCTCAGAATAACAAACCGTCTTTCACTTATCACGTTTAACCTTTCACATTATTCAAAATGCAGGATTTGGACAAGATTATCTGGCGCGATGCGCTTACGTTAGTCGATTTTTTCGCCAGCTGGTGCGGACCGTGCCGGATGATGCACCCCGTCGTCGACCGTTTCAAGGAGGAGATGCACGGCCGGGCCGACGTCTACAAGGTCGACATCGACGACCGCGACACCGCCGAATTCACCGCCCGCTACCGCATCGCATCGGTACCCACGCTTATCTTCTTCCGCCGGGGCGAGGTCCTCTGGCGGAGCAGCGGCGTCATCGGGTACAGCGATCTGGCCGGCGTGCTGGAGGAGCTGGAGAAGACCGAGCGCGTCGAACAGAGCTAAAGACGCCACGCCAGCTCGTCCCGGAGATAGCGTTCGGCCGGGGTGTCGCCCCCGGAACCGGCTGCGCGGATTGCCGCCTGCCGGTTTTTTTCGTCGCGCGACCCGATGGCGGTCAGCAGCGCCGCCGCCCCCTGCGCCGTCAGACGGGCCGCATAAGCGGGCTGTCCGCCCTCCTCGGCCGCCGTCGCTACGCGTTGGAGCGCTTCGGCCGCACGTTCTGCCCATGCCGTCGGAGCGTCGAACCGACGGGCCGCACCCATCAGCGCGGCGTATACAAGCAACGGATTTTCAGAAAGGGTCCATTCGTCGAACAGCGACGGAAAAACCGCCGCCCGGCTCAACAGCCCGAAAGCAGCTTCTTCGGCCGCTTCGGAGTTGACAATCGCCGCGCCCCATCGGGGCAGTTCTTCGGCCGACAGCCGTTCCGGCTCGGCAATATGGAACGCCGCAAGCCGCAGTTCGCGCACGTCCTGCGAACAAAGATAGAGCGCGAAAGCGTGGTCCGGAGCCTGCGCCCGGGCTATCCGGCGCAACGTAGGCAGGCTCACCCCGAGGTTCAGCCCGTAGGGCGCGCCGAAAAAGCGCATTTCGTCGGCCACCGCCCCGTTGCGCTCGCGCCGCATGGCGGCCAGCAGGGCCACCATCCGCGACGTGAAGTCCACCGCGGTCATTTGCGGCGCGGCAATGCCGCATGCACCGTCTTGCCGAACTCGAACACCGGCAGCACCGTGCGTGCGCATTCGCGGCCCGCACAGCTGACCGTGCAGGTCGAGAGGTCGGCGATGCGGCAAGCCACGTAAGGTTCCTTATACTCGGCCTCCGCGATTCCTCCGACAGCCTGCCCCGACGGGGCGATTTGCAGCAGCACCATGTCGCCCGAGAGGTCGGTTTCGGGCAGCAGGCCGTCGACCGAACTGAAACGGCAGACGATATACTGCATCTTATCCGACTGGGGATAAACCACATAACGGCGGCTTTCGGTCGTCACCACATGTTTGCCGAAGAAAAGTTCGAGGTATTCCTGTTCGAGCCGCGCGATTTCGTCGAGCGCCGCCCGAAGTCCTTCGCCGAAGACGTTCTCCCCCGCTTCGCCCGTGATGAGCTCAAGCCGGTGGCGCCGCAGCGAAAAAATGGTGCTGGCCGCACTGCGCGCCGCATCTTCGAGCGACTGCACCCCCATCGTCACCTTGTCGGGCTGGATGCGGGCGAAATCGTCGTGCGCCACGGCATGGGCGACCGCGCGCTGCTCCGAAACCTCGGGAACCTCCTCCGCAAACAGATTTTCCGGTGCCAGCAGAGCCACCGACGCACTGCGGAGGGTCCATGCCACCTTGTCGGTCATCGGAGCACGCACACCCAGATATTTCTGCGCAAAACGCGCATAGGGGCCCGCAAGGATCCGGTCGCACTCGGCCACCACGTCGACCGCCAGCGTGGTGCGGGGGTCGGAGACGGTCGCGCCCTGCGCGCTTTCGGCAGCGCCGAACAGCGCGATATACGGATTCTGCGCCGCGGCACCGAACGTGCTGAGCAGCAAGGCAAAAGCCATTGTCAAGCGTTTCATAGTCGGCAATTTTTCAAAACGTATTTGCAAATCAAATATAGCCAATTTTCGCAAGAGTTCAAAATCTGAGGTAGAAATCGCGCGTCAGCGCCCGGTATTCGGGGGTGTAGCATTCGTGTTCGCCCGTCCCGACGGTCAGCTCCGTGCGTTCGGGAACGGGCGCCGGACCCGCTCCGGCCGGGGTGAATTCGAGCAACACGCGTTTGGCCGGGCGCCGGGGCGTCGTGCGGACGTCGGTACGGCGGACCAAGTCGAGCGGCCCGCAGCAAAGGGCAATGAAGCGGGTCGCCGCATCCGCAGGCAGCACCACGGCGAAGCGTCCTTCGGGCGCAAGCAACCGCACAGCGGCGTCGCGCAGCTCCTCGAACGAAAGCCGCACCGTATGCCGGGCCGCGGTGCGCCCGGCGTCGGGACAAGGCAGCGAACCGTCGAAAAACGGCGGATTGGAGACGACCAGGTCGAACCGCCCGCCGGGGCTGAACGTCTGCGCACTCTCCTGCACCATCTCGATCCGCTCGCCCCACGGCGACGCATCGGCATTGGCCCGGGCTTCGGCCACCTCCTCGATGTCGATGCCCGCAATCCGTGCCTGCGGAGCCCGCTGGGCCAGCATCAACGCGATCAGCCCCGTCCCCGTACCAATGTCGAGCATCCGCCGGTCCGAAGCCCGCACCGTGGCCCACGCCCCCAGCAACACCCCGTCCGTCCCGACTTTCATCGGGCTGAGGTCCTGCCGGACAACGAACTGTTTGAACCGAAACGATGTCACAAGGTCATCCTCCTGTCTATTCCGGCCCCGAAAAGGGCGAAATCGAACCGCACGGGGTCGTCGGGGTCGAATGCGCGGAGCGCGGCGGTAATCTCCTCCACGGCCCGCCAGTCGTTCTGACGCCGGCCCAGCAAGCCGAGTGCGCGCCCCACCTCGCCCGTATGGACGTCGAGCGGCAGGAAGAGCGCCGACATGGGAATCCGCCGCCACAGACCGAAGTCCACGCCCCGGTCGTCGCGGCGCACCATCCACCGCAGGAACATGCACAGGCGCTTGCAGGCCGCCCCCTTGTCGATGGACGAAAGGTGTTTTTCGCAGCGCGGCGCATGGCGGCACCCGAAAAATTCGCGCCGGAATTCGGCCAGCACCTGCGGCATGGAACCCGTCGCCTGGTAACGCTCCTCAAAAAACGCTCCCAGCCCGCCGAAACGTTCCTCCAACAAACGGAGCGCAAGGATGAAGTCGCGCAGATCGCTGCCATTGAACGTGCGGTGCGCATAGCCGTCGAGCTGCGCCAGCTCGCGGTCCGAAGCGTGGCGGACGAAGTCGGCCGGAGCATCGTCCATCAGGCGCATCATCCGGTGAGCGCTCCGGACGATGGACTTGCGGTTGCCCCATGCGATGGTCGCCGCCAGGAAACCCGCTATCTCGCGGTCGGCCCGGTCCGTATAAGCATGCGGCACCGAAATCGGGTCGTCCCCGATGAATTCGGGGCGGTTGTAACGGTCGCAGAGCCGTTCGAGCAGCGCACGCAGTTCGCCGTCCACGTCAGCGTATGTTTCCGTCGGACATGACAATCCGGCGGTCGGCCATGGCCGCCAGATTTTCGTCGTGGGTCACGATGACGACAGTCTGCCCCAACTTGTCGCGCAGCTCGAAAAAGAGCTTGTGGATTTCGTCGCGGTTGCGCGAATCGAGGTTGCCCGAGGGCTCGTCGGCCAGCAGCACCGCAGGCGAGTTGACCAGCGCCCGTGCGATGGCCACCCGCTGCTGTTCGCCGCCCGAGAGCTGGCTGGGCTTGTGGCCGCGACGGGCCGAAAGGCCCATCAGCGCCAGCAGCTCGTCGGCCCGGCGTTCCACCTCGGCCCGCGGACGGCGGCCGATGAAGCCCGGGATGCAGACGTTCTCGAACGCCGTGAATTCGGGCAGCAGGTGGTGGAACTGGAAAACGAAGCCGATGCGCTCGTTGCGGAACTGCGACAGCGCCTTATCGCCCAGGGCGAAAGGCTCGGTCCCGTCGATGAGCAGCCGCCCCGAATCGGGCCGCGAAAGGGTGCCCAATATTTGCAGCAGCGTCGTCTTGCCCGCGCCGCTGGCCCCCGCTATCGAGACCACCTCGCCGCGCGCCACTTCGAGCGACACCCCTTTGAGCACCTCCAGCTCGCCGAAGCGCTTGCGTATGTCGGTCGCCCGAATCATCGTCCGAAGCCGTATCGCTCGTCGAGCTGCCGGAGCACGCGGTCTACATGTTCCACCGCCCCGCCGTCGAGCGTCTCCGGCCCGAAGCAATCGCCCAAGGCCGTTTCCTGGCTGTTATAGTTGTCCACAGCTGCCCCGAAGCGCTCCAAATAGGCGTAGCATTCCAGCACCTCCAACAGCAGCTGCCTGTCCTGCACGGCCGCCATCGCACCCGACGCACGCAGCACCTCAAGCGCATCGCTCTGCGGCGCGAAGCCGGCGGCCCGCTCCACGTCGGAACGGTATTTTTCGAGCGTATCGGCCGGAATGCGGCCATAGTCGCGGCCGTACTCGTCGAGCAGGGCGATGCCGCGGCAGGCTTCTGCGGTCAGGGCCCGGTTGGCCTTGAGCTCCTCGCTGACCAGCTGCATGACGCCCCGCACCTGCCGGGCCTCGCGCCACCGTTCTACCAACCCGGCCGCGGCGAGCGTCAGTGCCACACCGACGATGACCACCAGCAACTGGCGCATATAATCGCCCCACGAACGGCTACCCGCGGAATTGCGGCCCGCAGGATTGCCCGGCTTGCGGTTCACGGCAGCCCCGCGTCCCGGACGGTTCTGGCGGACGTTGTTCTGCTGAGCGCGCTGACCAGCGTTCTGCTGGCTTTTCTGCGATGCGCTGCCCGCGCTCTGCGCGCTGGCCTGCTGGGCGTTCTGCCCGTTCTGATGCCCGCGCGAGCGTCCGCGCGAACGGCGCCGGCGTCCGGTAGCACTGCCGGATGCGGCTTCGGCGGAGTTCTCCGCCGGATTCTTGGTTGTCTGTTCTTCTTTCATGCTTGTTTTCTGTTTTGTTCGTACAGCCCGAAAAGACGGACCGTGTCGGCCGCTTCGCGCACGTCGTGCACCCGCAGCACCGTCGCTCCCTGCCGCAGCGCTTCCCACCCGAGGGCCACCGTTCCGGCCAATGCGTCGGCAGGCGAAGCGTCGAGCGCCCTGTATATCATCGACTTGCGCGACATCCCTGCCAGCACCGGGAAACCCAGCGCGCACAACTTGTGCAGTCCGGCCAACAATTCATAATTCTGTTCGAGGGTTTTGGCGAATCCGAATCCGGGGTCGAGCACGATGTTCCCGCGCCGGATGCCCGCGGCCGTCAGCTCCGCGACCCGACGCCCGAAATAACCGCACACCTCGGTCACGATGTCGCTGCGGTAGTCGGTCAGCGTCTGCATGGTCTGCGGATCGCCCTTCATGTGCATAATTATATAAGGTACACCCAGCCGCGCCGCGGTGGCAGGCATGGCCGGGTCGAGCTCTCCGGCCGAAATGTCGTTGATGATGACCTCGCCGAACCGCTCCGCGGCCTGCGCCGCCACCGACGCCCGGAACGTATCGACCGAAACGGGCATGTGCGGAGCGAGCCGCCGCACCACGCCGAGCGCCGTCGAGACGCGCCGCCACTCCTCGTCGGGCGCCACCGCGTCGGCCCCCGGACGCGAAGAATAACCCCCGACGTCGATCAGATCGGCCCCCTGGTCCAGGCACTCGCGCACCCTGCGCTCGATGGCCGCCTCGTCGGCCGTGCGGCTGCCGGCGAAGAACGAATCGGGCGTGGCGTTGAGAATCGCCATCACGCAAGGCTGTGAAAAATCAATTCGCATGCTGTCGGACTTGGTTTTCGTGGCGCAAACGGCGGTCGAGCTCGTCGACGGCAGGCTCCAACTCCTCCTCCACGATGTTGACCAGCGTGAAGTCGGCGCGGCGGCACAGCGTATCGTCGTCGGTCTGCACCGCCATACGGGCCCGCACGGCTTCGGGACGGCTTCCGTCGCGGCGGCAGGCCCGCTCCACCCGCACCTCGGCGGGCGCCAGCACCGCCACCGTACGGTCCACGACCGCATCGAACCCCGACTCAAAGAGGATAGCACTCTCCAACACGACGTAATCGCCCGTCTGCCGCGCGGCCCACTCCTCGAAATCGCGCCTAACGGCGGGATGGACCAAGGCATTGAGGTCGGCGAGCGCAAGCGCATTGCCGAAAACGACCCCGGCGAGGTAACTGCGGTCGAGCTGCCCGTCGCGATAGACGGCCGCGCCGAACCGCGCGACAAGCCCCTCGCGCAGGAACCCGTCCTCCTCCATGAGCCGCCGTGCGGCGGCATCCGAATCGTAGACGGCGGCCCCCCTGGCGGCCAACAACGCGCAAACAGTGCTCTTGCCGCTGCCGATACCGCCCGTAATACCCACCTTGATCATCGCTTCTGCGGCCTGTCGATTTCGGGCACCCCGTCGACCGAAAGCACCTTGATGTCGCTCAACTGCACGGCGATGGCGTTCTGCAACGACTTGGGGTCGATGACGATTTTGCCCTCGTGGCCCTCCTCGCGCGAAGGCTTGTACTTGAGCTGCGAAAGCGGGACGCGCAAGGTCTTGTTCATGTAGACCTTATAACCGAACAGGTTGGTGCCGACGCCCTGCACGACGCACGACACTTCGAGCGGCACCCCGTCGACCTCGACACGGACCCCGAGGTGGGTGCTGTAAGTATAACTGAGCTTGGCGATATACCAAAATATGAACGCCGCGACGAACAACGCCAGAAACACGGGCGAGACATAACGCCGCAACCAGGCTGCCAACTTTTCCATGAATGACGAAACTTTTCTGCGAAGATAATGCAATCCGCCCGCACCGCCAAACCCGGCCTGCAAAAAATGGCCCTGCCCCCTGCGGAAAACAGCGCACCCGGGCTTTCGCCCGGGTGCACCGCCTAACCTTAAATATGAAAAAGTGACGAATCTTATTTCTCCTCTTTCTTCCTGTCCGAACGGGTCATCAAGTCGTAGGCCACGGGCGTAGCGATGAAAATCGTGGCGGCCGTACCGACGACGACACCGACCGTGAGGGCGAAGATGAAACCGCGGATGGTCTCGCCGCCGAAGAAGAAGATGGCCAACAACGTCACGATCGTCGTACCCGAAGTGTTGATGGTACGCGACAAAGTGGAGTTGATGGCGTTGTTGACGTTCTCGCGCAACGTACGTTTCGGGTAAAGCCCCAGGAACTCGCGGATGCGGTCGAACACGACCACCGTGTCGTTGATGGCGTAACCGATGATGGTCAGAATGGCGGCGATGAAAGCCTGGTTGACCTCCAGGTTGAACGGCATCAGACCGTAGAACATGGAGAACAGACCGATGATGAACAACGCGTTGACGGCCAAAGCCAAGGTAGCGCCCGTAGCCCACTGCCACCGCTTGAAACGGAACGTGATGTAGAGCCCGATGGCGATGAGCGAGAAGAGCACCGAATAAATGGCATTCCAGGTCATGTCCTTGGCGATCGAAGGACCGATTTTGTCGGCGTTCAGAATACCGTTGACGTCGGTCTGCGTATTGCGGAACTGCTCGAACGTAATATCATAGGAATAGAGCGGAGCGACCGCATCGTAGATGATGCGCTCGACCTCGGCCGTAGCCTCGTCCGAAGTGTCGTCGAAACGGTACTGCGTGACGATGCGCATCTGGTTCTCGTTGCCGTACTGCTTGACCTCGGAGCTGACCGAAGCGGCGTCGGCATTGGCCTGCGCGGCGAAAGCCTGCTCGACGCGCCCGCGCACCTCCTCGGCCGAAACAGCCTTGTCGAAACGGACCACGTAAGCACGGCCGCCCGTGAACTCGGCGCCGAGGTTCAAACCGCGCACGGCGAACGACACGCACGAAAGCAGAATCAGAACGGCGGTGACGATATAGGCGATCTTGCGCTTGGCGATGAAATCGACATGGGTGTTATTGAGGAAATTCTCCGACCACCTGCGCGAGAAAGAGATATGGCCCCACTTGGCGACAATCCATTCGATCAAAAGGCGCGTGATGAAGACGGCGCAGAGGAACGAAGTGATGATACCGATAATCAACGTCGTAGCGAAACCCTGCACCGGACCGTTGCCGAAGATGAACAACACGATACCCGTGATGATGGTGGTGAGGTTACCGTCGATGATGGCCGAATAAGCCTTCGAGAAACCGTCCTTGATGGCGAGCGACAGGCTCTTGCCGCCGCGCAGCTCCTCCTTGATACGCTCGTAGATGATGACGTTGGCGTCGACGGCCATACCCATCGTCAGCACGATACCGGCGATACCGGGCAAGGTGAGGACGGCGCCGAACGACACCAGGATACCCATGAGCAAGAAGACGTTGGTCAACAAAGCGATGTCGGACATCCAACCTGCGGTCTTGTAGAAGAGACCCATGTAGAGCAGGACGAGGACGAAAGCGATGAGGAACGACAGCATACCGGCGTTGATGGACTCCTGGCCCAACGACGGACCGACGACGGTATCCTGGATGATTTTGGCGGGTGCGGGCACCTTACCGGAACTGAGGACGTTGGCGAGGTCCTGCGCCTCCTGGATGGTGAAGTCGCCGGAAATCTCGGAAGAACCCTTGTCGATTTTGGTGCGGACGTTGGGTGCCGAATAAACGTAACCGTCGAGCACGATGGCGATGCACTTGCCGATGTTCTCGCCTGTGAGCCGCGACCACTCCTGTGCGCCCTCGGCGTTCATGGTCATCGACACGACGGCCGAAGCACCGCGCTCGGCATACTGCTCGCGCGCCTCGGTGATGACCGACCCGTCGAGCGGAGCGCGCCCGTCGGAAGTGGCGACGCGGATAGCGTAGAGGTAATAACGGCCGTCGATGCGGTCGTCGCCCTTGACACCCCACTTGAACTCGATGTCGGCGGGGAAGAACTCACGCACCTTGGGATCGCTCAGATAAGCCTCGACGGCAGCCATGTCGGCCTTGTAAGCGGCACCCACGGCGGCCCCGCCAGCGAACGACGGATCGAGGACGGCGAACAACGGATTCTGCGCACGGTCGAAACGCTCCGACGCGGCGGGCGCAGTCTCGGCGGTCTCGCCGATTTCGGAAATGAGGTCGCCGGCTTCGCCTGCACTCTTCTGCTTCTCGACGACTTCGGCCTTGACGCTCTCGCCGCCGGCGGCAGCCTCGGCCAACGCCGAACGCAGATACTTGTCGGCGGTCATCAACGACGGCAGCACCTCGTTGGCGTTATAAGTAGTCCAGAACTCCAACGACGCGGTACCCTGCAACAAATCACGAACGCGCTGCGGCTCCTTGACACCCGGCAACTCGACGAGGATACGGTGCGAATTGGGCAGGCGCATGATATTGGGCTGCGTGACGCCGAAGTGGTCGATACGACTGCGCAAAACGTTGAACGAAGCGGCGATAGCGGCCTCGGTCTCGCGCTTGAGAATCTTCTCGACGTCGGCATTGGTACTTTCGAGCGAAATGTCCTTGCGGTCGGGGCTGACGAAGATGGCCGCGAGCGACCCGCCGTTGGTCAGACGCTCGTAAGCCTTGACGAAGTCGCCGATATAATCCTTGGAATCGCCCGACTTCATGGCCTCGTCGGCCTCGGCGATAGCCTGCATGAAAGCGGGATCGCTCTGGCTGTCGCCGGCCAACGCCTTGACAACGTCCTCGACCTGCACCTCCAACATGACGTTCATACCGCCCTTGAGGTCGAGACCGAGGTTCAACTCCTTCTCCTTGCACTCCTTGTAAGTGAAACGCTTGAAACCGACGTTGTAGACGGGCAGGTTCTGGACCGAATCCAGGAAATGCTGCTCCGCCTCGGCCTGCCGGTCGAGCGGGAACTGGGCGGCATAGGCGGCCGCCTGCTTCTCTACGCTCCGTGTCTTGAACGTGAACGAGAGCTGGTAAACGCATGCGAGGGCCAGAAGCACCGCGATGAGTTTGATGAAACCTTTACTTTGCATCGGTAAGAAATGAATTTGTTATTTGTTGTAATTATTCTCTCCAAAGCCTAATAGCGCACAAAGATACGAATAAGTGAGGGCAAAAGCAAGTTTACTTGCATTTTGCCGAACGTGAGTATCTAAGACGCAGCCAAAGATACGAAAAGCCGAGGGCAATGCCAAATTTATTTGAGTATTGCCGAGGCGGAGTATCTTCGGCGAAGCCAAAGATAGGAAAAACAATTCACAATTCATAATTGCAGGCAACGAATAGTTGACGATGGACAAGAAAATGATAAATACTTTACGCGGAGCGCGGCCGGGGCGGTCGCGCGGCAAGCCCGAGCCGGCCCTGCGAGCAGTTGTGGCGAATGCTGCGAGCGTCGGGTACCTGCCCTCACAATGACGTGACGAGGAAGAAGATTCTTCGCTACGCTCAGAATGACAGAGGGGGGGGCAGAATGACAGAACAATTCTGCGCGGAGCTTGGCTCGCGCTTGCGCGCGACCGCCCCAGCCGGGCCTGCGAATGGTTGCTACGGACGGGTGAAACGGTTCTTCGTCGGTCTTATAACCTCCTCAGAACAACAAGCGGACTTCAAAATGATATTTATACCTTTCAATTTTTAATTCTGAATTCTTAATTTTTAATTAAAAAAGCGCAGTCCCGGGAAACGGAACTGCGCTGAAAACACCGGAGGGAAAAACCGCCCCGGACGGAATCTATTTGACCTCCTCGAACTCGACGTCCTCGGGCTGGTTGTTGCCAGCGGCATCCTGAGCACCGCCAGCATTGGCCTGCTGACCAGCGCCCTGCGCACCGGCGGCACCCTGTGCCTGCTGCTGGGCGTAGATGTCCTGCGAAGCGGCCTGCCAAGCAGCGTTCAACTCGTTGATAGCGGTGTCGATAGCGGCGATGTCGGCGTTCTTGTGGGCCTCCTTGAGCTTGCCGAGCGCCGTTTCGATGGCGGACTTCTTGTCGGCGGGCAGCTTGTCGCCGTACTCCTTGAGCTGCTTTTCGGTAGCGAAGATATTGGAATCGGCGGCGTTGATCTTGTCGATACGCTCCTTTTCCTCCTTATCCTTGGCCTCGTTGGCCTTGGCCTCGTCGCGCATGCGCTGGATTTCCTGCTCGGTCAGACCCGACGAAGCCTCGATACGGATTTTCTGCTCCTTGCCGGTACCCTTGTCCTTGGCCGAAACGTTGAGAATACCGTTGGCGTCGATGTCGAACGTAACCTCGATCTGCGGCACGCCACGCGGAGCGGCAGGGATGCCGTCGAGGTGGAAACGCCCGATAGACTTGTTATCGCGGGCCAACGGACGCTCGCCCTGGCAAACGTTGATTTCGACCGAAGGCTGGTTGTCGGCCGCCGTGGAGAAAGTCTCCGACTTGCGGGTAGGAATGGTGGTATTGGCCTCGATGAGCTTGGTCATCACGCCGCCCAAAGTCTCGATACCGAGCGACAGGGGCGTAACGTCGAGCAACAACACGTCCTTGACCTCGCCCGTGAGCACACCGCCCTGGATGGCGGCGCCGATGGCCACGACCTCGTCGGGGTTGACCGACTTGTTGGGAGCCTTGCCGAAGAACTCCTCGACGATTTTCTGGATAGCGGGGATACGCGTCGAACCGCCGACGAGAATCACCTCGTCGATTTGCGAAGCGTCCAACCCGGCGTCGCGCAAGGCGAGCTTGCACGGCTCGACGGTCTTACGAATCAGATGATCGCACAACTGCTCGAACTTGGCGCGCGTGAGCGACATGACGAGGTGCTGCGGAATGCCGTTGACGGGCATGATATAAGGCAGGTTGATTTCGGTCGTAGTCGAAGACGAGAGCTCGATTTTGGCCTTTTCGGCGGCCTCCTTCAGACGTTGCAGCGCCATGGGGTCCTGCCGCAGGTCGATCTGATGCTCGGCCTTGAACGCCTCGGCCATGTAGTCGATGAGCACGTGGTCGAAGTCGTCGCCGCCGAGGTGGGTGTCGCCGTTGGTCGACTTGACCTCGAAGACGCCGTCGCCCAGTTCGAGAATCGAAATATCGAACGTACCGCCGCCGAGGTCGTAGACGGCGATTTTCATGTCGCTGTCCTTCTTGTCGAGACCGTAGGCCAAAGCGGCGGCCGTAGGCTCGTTGATGATACGGCGGACCTTGAGACCGGCGATTTCGCCCGCCTCCTTGGTAGCCTGGCGCTGCGAATCGGAGAAGTAAGCGGGCACGGTGATGACGGCCTCGCTGACCTCCTGCCCGAGGTAATCCTCGGCCGTCTTCTTCATCTTCTGGAGGATGATGGCCGAAATCTCCTGCGGAGTGTACTGGCGCCCGTCGATGTCGACGCGGGGCGTATTGTTATCGCCGCGGACGATGGAATAAGGCGCACGCTCGATGTCGGAGGCGACCTGGTCGTAACGCTCGCCCATGAAACGCTTGATGGAGAAGACCGTACGCTTGGGGTTGGTAATCGCCTGACGCTTGGCGGGATCGCCGACCTTGCGCTCGCCGTTGTCGATGAAAGCGACCACCGACGGCGTTGTACGGTGACCCTCGGAATTGGGAATCACAACGGGCTCGTTACCCTCCATGACCGACACGCAGGAATTTGTCGTGCCAAGGTCGATACCAATAATCTTTGCCATAATAAGTGTGAATTTGAATGCTTGTTAATTCTGTTAATCCGGTAACCTGTTCCCTGCCGCCCTGTTCTGTGCTTGTGCGGACTATGCCGCAGCGAGAAAAGGCGCATGAATACGAACCGTTTTATCGGCTTTTACGACCGTAAGTCAATCAAAGGTTGTACCAAAGGGCGAACTCTGCCAATTTGACAGCCCCGTGGCAGTTCGGGCCGCCGGGAAGTCCGCGCAACGTGCTATTTTGGCAGGAAAGCGAGAACAAGGCATGGTTGGCAAAAGATTCTTCGTCGCCTATGGTTCCTCAGAATGACAAGGCAAGGGGCAGATTCTTCGCTGCGCTCAGAATGACAGGGAGGGGGCTCAGAATGACAGAGGGGAGAACCCAGAATGACAGAGGGGAGAAACGTCACAACGCTTGTTCAGATTGCCGCATCGCTGCGCTCCTCGCAATGACGATGCCGAGTAACAGATTCTTAACTGCACTGCGCTTGCTGACCTCCTCAGAATGACAAAGAATGAAATGATTCCCCATTCACTATTAACTATTCACTATGTTGTCATTCCGCCCCGCTCAATTTTTAATTCTGAATTCTTAATTAAAAAAGCGCAGCCCCGGAATCCGACACTGCGCTGCACTGAAGAAAGATATGTCTCTATTTCTGCTCGCCGAGGATACGCATCGCCACGTCGAGAATAGTCGTGTCGTCGAGCGTCACCACGCCGCCGTCGGGCCCGGGCTCGAAATGAACGCCCACGCACTCCTTGGCTTCGTGCTTGCCGCCGAAATAGTTGCGGACGGACTCCACGTCGATTCCCAACTCGTCTGCGATACGCTGCGAGCTACCGCTGGGCAGCCGGTCCTTGATCCGGCGCAGTTCGTTGAATGTAATGATCATATCCCGTAGTGTTTAAGTGTTTTTATTACTGCACTACTAAGTTACGGCAAATTTACGGAACCTCCAAACTTCCGGACGGAAAAATGGCGAAAAATCACTCTGCGGGCTCCACGTATATCTGGAAGACCAGCGGCGTGAAAGGCAGAACCTCGGTAATGACGGTCGTCGTGGTCTCGGATTGGTCCCCGTCGCCACTGCCGATGCTGCCCATATAGCTGCCATAGCCGCCGTACATGCCCCCCAGATAATTGCCGTAATAACCCGGGAAATAACCTCCGTAGCCGTTGCCATAGTAGGCATTGGCATAGTTGAGGAGATTCAGATAATCGGAGTAGCTCTGCGAATAGCCGCTGCCCGACGACGAACTTTGCGTACTGCCCTGCTGACCCTGCGCCCCGTAGGCGTGGGTCGACACGGTCACGATAGCAGCCCACTGCCCGTACTTGAGCTTGGGCACCGTATAATACCAGGCCTGCACGGCTCCGCCTTTTTCCGGAGTGTACTCGAAAGCCTCGCCTGCCGTCTTGACCTCGCCGTAGACAATCTGCTTCACCTCGTCGATATTGGTATCGAGTACGAAACCGTCGAGGAAACGGGTTATGTACCAGATTTTGGCCTTGCCCTCCATCCCGACCGAATCGGCGTCGAGGGTCACGGCATCGGGGAAATCCGCCGCATCGTCGTCGAGGAACCGTTTGCGCAGAGCCTCGTTGATTTGCTGGTCGACAAGCGCCATCGACGCTTCGGAAGCGTAGGGCTCGACACCGACGGCATAGGGCTCGGGGAAGACGAGCTGCCGGGCGGGCGTATAGCGATAATCGACATAGAGCTGAGGCAGCGAATCGCAGGCGCTGACCCACCGCTCGGCCACCCGGTAAGGATGATTGGCATCCTTGGGGTCGGTCGGCAGGGGCACGACCCCGTCGGCGGCCTCTTTGGACGAACTGTAAATCCGCAGACCGCCCTGCTGGCGACAATAGGAATCCACGGCCGAACCCTCGGCCTGCAAAGGATTCTTGACCGTGTCGCAGATGGTCATCTCGATCCGCACGGGCTTGCTTGCGGCGAGGGTGAAATCGCCCTCGTAACCGCCGCTGGACGACAGGTCGCCCACCACGCGCGAAGGACAATAGAGCGCCACGCGCGCGCCCTCGCGCAACAGAAACGGCAACTCGATTTCGCGCCCGGGATTGTTGCGGTTGAAATCGGCCACGTAATCTTCGCCCAGCGTCTGCTCGTTGCGCATGGCCAGATAAGTCGCTTCGGGCAACCCGGTGTTGCCGGTACCGCAATAACGGTAGAACGGCACGTAATGGGTATACTTGGTGAACGTACCCGCCAACTTGGCCTGGCGGGCGCTGCGGGTGATGATAATCTCGTGCGACGCCAAATCGCGGCCCGAGAAATCGAACTGCACCCAACAAACCGTATCGTTGACGGGCCTGGCGCCGGAATCGCCCGCGTCGAGCACCTCTATATAATAACTCGCATTGCCGAACCCCTGCCTGTTGCCCAGCAGCTCGGGCTTGTTCTGAGCCATCCACGCCTCCAACGACAGATCCTCCAACTTATTGTAGGATTCGGACTGCTCCCTGGCACACGAAACGGCCAACAGCAAGGCGGCCACGGCGGCCAAACTCAAACGGATATAACGCATCATCGGATATTCTCTGGTTGTTGTCATTCCACTTTGTCGACGCTGAAAAAGACAGCGACGGGGCTTTCCTTGGGGATGAAATAAAGGTAAGTCTTGTCCCCGTAAGCCATATTGTAAGTCATATAAGCCTCCACGCGGTCGCCCTCGCGACACCCTACCAACGCGAGCCGGAGCCCTTTTATTATCCCGGCATTGCGCATGTCGACGCTCAACGGAGCGAAATCCCACGCGCCCGGGGTCAGACCGGCCATCCGGAAATAAGGCTCGAAAGCGGGATCGTTGGTATAGAACGGCGGTGTCACGCTTGCGAAATTGTTCTCGTTGAGCCCGCCGTCGGGCAACCCCCTGATAAGCGTATTGTTGAAAAGATAAGCGCGGTAAGTCAAAGTCACCCACGAATCCTCGGTCACCAACGGCTTGTTTTCGCGGTCGGGGTCGTAGTAATTTTCGACGTCGATATAACGGTAAACAGCGTCGCCCAACGTAGCGTAGACCCCCTCCCTGCTACCGGGTTCGAGGTTCTCCACGGGTATGAGCCGCGGCTGGTGCGTCTTTTCGAGGAACGAAACGAACGTGGACTTCTGCTTGCCGAAAAGGTCCTCCTTCTCGGCGCAGCCGACGAAGAGAAAGACCCCGGCGAAGAGGAACAACGACGATATGACAGACCTTTTCATCGGCACGGAATCATGCAAAAATACAAAAACAATCCGGAAATCCTACCATCGCAACCGAACTATTCGACCACCTCCTTGCGGGAACGGCGGCGCGGCGCAGGTGCCAGATGGCGCTGAAGCATCTGCTGCAAACGCGACGGGTCGACGTCGCGCCGCAACTGACCGCCCTGGGCTACGGAGATGCCGCCCGTCTCCTCGGAAACGACCACGATGACGGCGTCGGAAATCTCGCTCATGCCGAGCGCCGCGCGATGACGCGTACCGTAGGACTTGGGGACGTCGCTCTGCGTGACGGGCAGAATACACTTGGCGGCGATGACCCGGTCGTTGTGGATCAGCACCGCCCCGTCGTGCAACGGCGCATTCTTGAAGAAGATATTTTGCAGGAGGTCGGGCGAGACCTTGGCATCGACGGCGATGCCGCCCTCGGCAATCAACGTCAAATCGCTCTGCAACCCGATGACTATCAAAGCTCCGGTCTTGGTTGCGGCCATATCGCGGCACGCCGCGACGATGGGCGCCACGTCGGTCCGCGGGCGTGCCTCGACGGGCGAGAAGATGCGGGTGATGAAATTGAAATGCTTCTGCCGGATACCGATCATCTGAAGGAAATGCCGCAGCTCGGGCTGGAAGACGATGATGAGCGCGATGACGCCCACCGAAATCAACTGGCCCAGAATCGTAGAGAGCAGCTCCATGTTGAGCGTCCGGACCACCACCCACATCAAATAGATGGCGATGATGCCCGACAAGATATAGGGAGCGTTGGTGCCCTTGGTCATGCGGTAAATCCAAAACATGATCAGCGCCACCAGCAAGATGTCGATGAAGTCAACGAAAGTGAACGGTATGAAACCCATAACGATAATTTATCAGGTGCAAAGACAATCGAACCGCGGGCAACGCCGAACCTGCGGCGGATTTTACCGGGGCGGAACGCATTTTCTGCATCTGCAAAGATAACGCAAGGCGAGTGGAAAAGCAAACGAAGTTCGCATTTTCCCGAACCGCAGCTTATCCAAACCAAGCGAAGCAGCGAAAAACGACTGTTGACATGCCCGAAACGCGGCCTGTTTTCAGGCGATTTATCAGGTGCGGTTATCGTCCGGGGTGGCAACAATAACTTTGCGCGGAGCCCGGTTCACGCTTCAGCGCGCCGCCCCAGCCGGGCCTGCGAGTAGTTTCTGCGAGATTCCGCATTCGTGGAAATGGCAGGGGTTTCCTCAGAATGACGGGGAGGGAGCCTCAGAATAACAGAGGACACCAAAGGAGAAATAGAGGAGCAAAAGGCAAAACACTTTTCACACCTTTCACCTTTGACTTTTCACCTTTCACCTTAAATAACTATTCACCCTTGACTTTCGGTCAATAACCCAAGATACGGAGCATCGAACGGTAGGACTGCTCCTTGGCGAAAAGGCGCGTATAATACTCGTTGTCGGACTTGTCGCGGTCGATGATGACGTGCTTGGGCGCGGGAATCAAACAATGCTGGATACCGCCGAAGCCGCCGAGCGATTCCTGGTAAGCACCCGTGTGGAAGAAACCGATATACTGCGGGTTGCCCTTTTCGAGCTTGGGCAGGAAGATGGCGTTGGTATGGCATTCGGAATTGTAGAAATCCTCGCTGTCGCAAGTCAGCCCCCCGAGGAACACGCGCTGATACTCCTTGTCCCAATTGTTCACGGCCAACATGATGTAACGCTGGTTGATACCCCACGTATCAGGCAATGTGGTGATGAACGACGAGTCGATCATGTACCAGTTCTCGCGGTCGTTCTGCTGCTTCTGGTTGACAATCGAGTAGAGCGCCGCACCGCTTTCGCCGACCGTGAAGGAACCGAACTCGGTGAAGATGTTGGGCTCTTCGACGCCGTTGCGCTGGCAGATGTTCTTGATTTGCGCAACGATTTCCTCGGTCAGATATTCGTAGTCGTACTCGAAATTGAGCGAGTTCTTGATGGGAAATCCGCCGCCGATATTGAGGCTGTCGAGCTCCGGGCAGATGGCCTTGAGCTCGCAGTAGACGTTCATGCACTTGGACAGCTCGTTCCAATAATAAGCCGTATCCTTGATGCCCGTATTGATGAAGAAGTGCAGCATCTTGAGCTGGAACTTCTTGCTGTTCTTGATTTTGGCCTTGTAGAAATCGACGATGTCGTTGTAACGGATACCCAGGCGCGAAGTATAGAAATCGAACTTGGGCTCCTCCTCGCAGGCGATGCGGATGCCGACCTTGCACTTCTTGGTGAAAGCGTCCTCGAACAAGTCGATCTCCTCCTTGTTGTCGATGACGGGAATGGTGTTTCCGAAACCGTCGTTGACCAGCTGGGCGATGTTCTCGACGTACTGCGGACGCTTGAAACCGTTGCAGATGATGTAACGGTCCTTGTCGAGGATGCCGCTGTCGTAGAGCGCATTGATGATATGGATGTCGTAGGCCGACGAAGTTTCGAGGTGGATGTCGTTCTTCATGGCCTCCTCCAAGACGAACGAGAAATGGCTCGACTTGGTACAATAACAATAATTATACGACCCCTTGTAATCGACCTTGGCCATCGCTACATTGAACATGCGCTTGGCCCGGTTGATCTGCTGGGAAATCTTGGGCAGGTAGGTAATCTTGAGCGGCGTACCGTACTGCTTGATAAGCTCCATGAGCGGAATGTCATGGAAATTGAGCTCGTTGTCCTCGACGGAGAACTCGTCCTGCGGGAAGTCGAACGACTGTTCGATAAGGTCGATATACTTGTCTTTCATAAGTCGGTTTAACGGCGGTTTTGCAATCCGGCTCGTCTACATTGCAAATTTCGGGTCAAAGTAGCTCGGCCGGATTCTCCCGGATTTCGCGATGCAAAGTAGGCGATTATTTTCGGTTCCTCCAACGAAAAGGCCCGTTATTTTGAAAAAGCGCCGCCGATTTTGTTTTTTTGTGCGAAAAACGGTAAATTTGAAGCCTGAAACCATCCGCAAATGTTGATTCCAGTCATCGCACAATATCTTCGGTCGCACAGGCGGCTGATCATCCCCCAGATGGGAGCGTTCATCGTCAAGGAACCCGGGCAGAGCGTGCTTTTCTCCGAACTGCTGAAACGCGACGACGGAGTGCTGCGCTCGCTGCTCGTCGCGGCCGGAAGCAGCGAACTCGAAGCCGGGGGCGAAATCGACCGCTTCGTGTTCGAGGTGCGCCACGCCATCCAGCAGGGGCGCGAATTCCCGCTCGCAGGGTTGGGCGTACTGAAACCCGGGCCCAACGAGACCATCGCGTTCACCTATGTTCCGCAGCCCGCCGAACCGACGGCGGCAACTACGGACGCGGCGGCCACAGCTTCGGCAAACACAGCAGCTGCATCGGACGCACCCACCGCCGAAGCCGCCGTATCGGCCGAGCCCACAACTGACATTCGGACCGGAAAAGTCACAGCGGCCGCGGTCGAAGCCCTCTACGACGGCAACCGACCCGCGCGCGAACCGGAACAGGCACCTGCGGCCCGTCCGGCATCGGAACCCGCATTTTCGGCACCGAAACCCTCGGAAGCCCAACCGACAGCGCCCACGACGCCTATCGCCGAACGCCGCTTTTCGGGCCGTGCCGACTTCGCATCGCCCACGGAACAATCGTCCCACCCGCAATTCAAATCGCTGTCGCTGCCCAAACGCACGAAGCGCGACGACACGCTGGTCGACTCCTACTACGGCCGGCTGCCGCGGCGCCCGGCCATCGAACAGACGGTCCGCGTGAGGAAACGCTCCGACCACTTCATCTGGATAGCGCTGGCGGCGGCCCTGATTGCGCTGGGAGCCATCGCGTTCGGCCAATGGTGCGACAAATTCGGCCGCGAGGGCGACGAAGTGATTCTGGAACACATTTCGACCGACGACGGCTACATGCCGTCGGGACGCTAACCCCCGCAGTCTCATGACAGAACTCACGACAGTCAAACAACGCTTCGGCATCATCGGCACCTCCCCGCTTCTGGACCGGGCGCTGGACGTCGCCGTGCGTGTGGCGCCGACCGACCTGACGGTGCTGGTCACGGGCGAGAGCGGCGTGGGCAAGGAATTCTTCCCGCAAATCATCCATGCCTTTTCGGCCCGCAAACACAACAAATACATAGCCGTCAACTGCGCGGCCATCCCCGAGGGAACCATCGACTCGGAACTGTTCGGCCACGAAAAAGGAGCTTTCACAGGCGCTTTCGAGGCCCGCAAGGGCTATTTCGAGGAAGCCGACGGCGGCACCATCTTCCTGGACGAAGTGGCCGAACTGCCCCACTCCACGCAAGCCCGCCTGCTGCGTGTGCTTCAGACGGGCGAATACCTGCGTGTGGGCTCGTCGAAAGTACAGAAAACCAACGTCCGGGTAGTCGCGGCGACCAATGTGGACCTCCAGCAAGCGATAGTTTCGGGACGGTTCCGCGAAGACCTCTACTACCGCTTAGGCACGGTACCCATAGCGGTGCCGGCCCTGCGCGAACGGCCGGAAGACATCCCGCTGCTGTTCCGCAAATTCGCCTCCGACGTAGCCGTGCAATACCGCATGCCGGCGGTCACGCTCGACGACGGAGCGCGGCAACTACTGACGAACTACTACTGGCGGGGCAACATCCGCCAACTGAAAAACGTGGCCGAACAGATTTCGGCCATCGAACAAACCCGCGTGATTTCGGCGGCGATGCTGAGCAAATACCTGCCCGAACAAGCCACGGGCGCACCCATGACGGCGGGAGGGATGCGGCCGGACGACAACATGACGGCCGAACGCGAACTGCTCTACAAAGTGCTTTTCGACATGCGGGCCGACATCAACGACCTCAAGCGCATGATCGGCGAACTGATGCAGGGCGCGCCCCTGCACCGCACCGACCCGGCGCCCGACATCAAGGCGCTGCTGCCGTCGGTGGCCCAAAGCGCGGCCTACGGCCCGGGCCCCGACGAAGCGTATGCCCCGGTCTATGCCGAGAGCGAAGACGTGACCGACTTCCCGCCGCGCGAAATGACCAAGGCCGACATGCAACGCGAACAAATCGTACGCGCCCTGCGCCGCAACAACGGACGCCGACGCGAAGCGGCCCGCGACCTGTTCATGTCGGAACGCACGCTCTACCGCAAAATCAAGGAATTAGGAATCGAAGAAGCCGGCGAAAGGTGAACTTTGCGATTAAGCGAGAGCAGAAACCACCTCAGATGAGTTCTGCCGAGCGTGAGCAAAGTCAGAACCTCGCAGGGAGACTAAAAGGCGACAAACCGAAACTGAAAAACATGAAAAACATCGCAAAAAAACATATTTTTTTAACTTGTGCGCTTGCGCTGTTGCTGGGGCTCGGAGGCTGCGGCGTGACGGTGAAATACTCGCTGTCGGGAGCGTCGATACCGCCCGACGCCAAGACCTTTTCGGTGGCCTACTTCCCGAACAACGCGACGATGGTTTCGCCGATTCTGAGCTCGACGATGACCGACGCGCTGGTGGACATCTTCTCGCGGCGCACGCGCCTGATGCAGGTGGACGAAGGGGGCGACTTCGCTTTCGAGGGCGAAATCGTCAACTACACCTCGACGACGGCGTCGGTATCGAGCGACGACTACGCGGTACTGAACCGCCTGACCATCACCATCAAGGTACGCTTCACCAACGCGGTGGACGAATCGGCGTCGTGGAACAAGACCTTCACGGCCTACGAAGACTACGACTCGACGCTGCTGCTGACCGAAGTCGAAGGCGACCTGATACCGCAAATCGTTGACAAATTAGCGACCGACATCTTCATGGCGTCGGCCTCGAACTGGTAACCGACCAACGCCCGAACCGATGGACCGACTGAAAACCGGACTGACGCCCTCCGGGGCCGAAAGCTACACGCCCGAAGAACTCAACGCGCTGGTGGCCGAATACGGCTGGTGCGCGCCTGTGCGGATACTGCGCGAACTCCACACGGGCCGCCCCGACCCGCTGCTGGAAGTGATGGCGCCGTGGCGGGCCCAAAGCTCGCTGCGCCAACGCCCGGTCGACGGCGGAGTATTTGCGGCGGTGCCGTCGGAAGAACTGATAGACCGCTTCCTGCAAGAAACCGACCTGCGCATCGTGGCCGAAGAGGGCGAACCCGAAACCGAAGTCCGCACGGCACCCGAACTGAGCGACGCCGAAGAAGTGGTGTCGGAAGAACTGGCCCGAATCTATCTGGCACAGGGTCTGCGGGACCGGGCGGCGGCGATTTATCGCAAATTAAGTTTGCTAAATCCCGAAAAAAGTGTTTACTTTGCCGAACTTATTGCGAAAACGGAAAACAATAATTAAAATCCTACGGATATGTTATCTATGATTTGCATCATTCTGACCCTGCTGGCGAGCGTGCTTGTCATCCTTGCCGTGCTGGTGCAGAATCCCAAGAGCGGCATGGCCGCCAATTTCGGTGCGTCGAACCAGGTGATGGGCGTGCGCGAGACGACCAACTTCCTGGAGAAATTCACGTGGACGATGGCCATCTCGATTGCGGTGCTGAGCCTTGTGGCCACGGTAGCCATGGGCGGCGGCACATACGAAGGCAACTCGGAAATATCGAACGACGCCAAAGCGCTGCAGGAACAAACCATCGAGGGCCAGCTGCCTGCCATGCCGCAGGCCGAAATCCCCGCCGAAGAAGTTCCCGCCGACGCAGAATAAGCGGACACCTATATAATAATAACCAAAGCCGTGGCTTCCGAGTCACGGCTTTGGTTTGTTTTCGGACAAGCCTCAACATCTGTCGTCCGTCATGTTGAATCAAATCTCCGCCTCGTGGAAATGGCGGGGTTTCGCTCGTCGAGGGAGCGAGCGCCCGGAGCGGGTGTTCGGAACAGCGTAAGTCTTCCGTGCCCGCTCAGCGAACGACCGAAGACGGATGCCGCCATTTACACCGTGCAAAAGCTCTTTGGTACTTTCTTGCACAAGAAAGTACAAGAAAAGGAAAATGGAACTGCGAGCCGCTCGCAAAGGTTTCGGGGAGAACAGATTTTTAACTCCGTTCAGAATGACCTTGTATTAGATTCTTCGTCGGTCTTGCGACCTCCTCAGAATGACAGAGGGGAGGGCCCACAGAATGACGGGCAGGGGCTCGGAATGACGGCAGGGTTTTATTCAGATTGCCACGCTCGTTGTACTCGCTCGCAATGACGGACAATACTTTGCGCGGTGCCCGGCTCGCGCCATAGGCGCGACCGCCCCAACCGGGCCCGCGAGTGGATGCTGCGGAGGGGTAAAAAGATTCTTCGTCAAGGCTTCGCCTTTCCTCAGAATGACAGGACAATGAATATATTCGCTATTCCTTATTAATTATTCCTCCTGCAAGAAGACGGTGGCGGTGCGGGCGGTATTGTAGATACGGATGCGGGGGGCGCCGTCGGGGTCGGAAGCGGAGAACGAAAAATGCTCGCCGGACATATCCTGCCGCTCCTGCCCGCCGAACCGCTTTTCGTCGGTCGAGAGGACGGGCACGAACTTCCCGGGCCCCTGCACGGGCAACTCGTAATCGGGAATCGATGCGGAGGGGTGCCAATTGAAAACGAACAGCAACCGCCCATGCGAAAAGACCATAGTCTTGTTCTGCTCGTCCATCAGGAGGTTCCAAGCGTACCCGTCGGAAAGAACCCCGTACTTTTTGACGAGGGCAATCATGGCGCGGTCGAAGTCGCCCAACCACGAATAACGCAGCAGCCCGTTGTCGGCCAGCGACCACTGCCTCCGGGCGTGGGCATAGCTCCAACCGTTGCCCTCGCGCGGAAAGTCGATCCACTCGGGATGGCCGAACTCGTTGCCCATGAAATTGAGGTAAGCCTGCCCGCCCGTGGAAATGGTCATCAGGCGTATCATCTTGTGAAGCGCCATACCGCGGTCGATGACAAGGTTTTCGGACGCACGGTCCATGTGGAAGTACATCTCCTTGTCCATCAAGCGGAACGCCAGCGTCTTGTCGCCGACCAGCGCCTGGTCGTGCGACTCGGCGTAAGCGACCGTCTTGACCTCGGGCAAGCGCCCGGTCATGACGGACCACATCTCCCAGATATTCCACTCCTCGTCGGGCACCTCCTTGAGGTAACGGATCCAGAAGTCGGGAATGGCCATCCCCAACCGATAATCGAACCCGATGCCGCCGTCGGCGACAGGGATGCACATGCCGGGCATGCCGCTGACATCCTCGGCGATGGTGACGGCCGCGGGACGGAACTCGTGGACGAGCCGGTTGGCGAGCGTGAGGTAAGTGACGGCATCGGTGTTGACCCCGGCATCGAAAAAGCGCTCGCGGCAATCGAAATCGACATAACCGTGGTGGTGGTAGAGCATCGAAGTGACGCCGTCGAAACGGAACCCGTCGAAACGGAACTCGTCGAGCCAATATTTGACGTTGGAAAGCAGGAAGTGCTGCACCTCGGGCTTGCCGTAATCGAAGAGCTTGGAATCCCAATAAGGCTGGTTGCCCGCCTCGCCCGGGAGGGAATAATGACGGTCGGTGCCGTCGAGCTCGTTGATGCCCTCGTTAAGATTCTTGACGTAATGGGCGTGCACAAGGTCCATGATGACGGCAAGCCCGAGCTCGTGGGCGCGGCGAATCAACTCCTTGAGCTCCTCGGGAGTGCCGAAGCGCGACGAGGGGGCGAAGAAACTCGACACGTGGTAACCGAACGACCCATAATAAGGGTGCTCGGCGATGGCCATGAGCTGCACGGCGTTGTAACCGTCCTTTTTAATTATAGGAAGAATCTTGTCGGCGAACTCGCGGTAAGTACCTACCCCCTCGCTCTCCTGCGCCATACCGACATGGGCTTCATAGATGAGCAGATCGCCGATCTGCGAAGCGTCGAACGCATCGCCCTGCCAGTCGAACGGCTCGGCGGGAGCCCAGAACTGGGCCGTATAATTCTTGGTGGCGTCGTCCTGCACGACGCGCCGGGCATAAGCGGGGATGCGGTCCATCCACCCGTTGTTGCCATGGACGTGGAGCTTGTAGAGCGAACCGTGCGTGAGGCGGTCGCGATACATGGCGGCCGGAAAAAAGGCGCTCCAAACTCCTGCGGCGTCGCGGTGCATGCGGATTTCGGTACGCTGCCAATTGTTGAAATCGCCGAACACGTAGACGTCGTGCGCCCCGGGCAGCCACTCGCGCAGCCACCACCCGTCGAGCGTATCGTCCCACTGCCAGCCGAAGTAACGGTAACCGTTGGCGTAGTCGGCGAGCGACCCGGCCGAACGCACGATGTCGTCGGCCTTGCGGCGGTAACGCTCCCAGCGAAGATTCATTTCGGACTCGACGGGCCGGAGCCATTCGTCGCGCTCGACGACGGGCAGCCGGGAAGAAGTTTTGCTCATGGCGGAAAGGAGTTTGTCGGACATATCAAAGATACGAATAAGCGAGCGCAAAAGCAAATTCATTTGCATTTTGCCGAGCGGGAGTATCTTCAACGAAGATACGAAGTTAAAGATACGAAAAATTTTCCTATATTTGTCCTACTCACTTCAAAAACAAGGATCATGTTCAAACAACCCAAAGGTCTGATTGCCGCGGCCCTCGCCAACACGGGCGAACGCTTCGGCTTCTACACCATGATGGCCATCCTGACGCTGTTCCTGATGTCGAAATTCGGCATCGACGGCCAGCAGGCGGGCAAAATCTACTCGTTTTTCTACACCTCGATCTACATCCTGGCCCTGGCGGGCGGTCTGATAGCTGACCGGCTGCGCAACTACAAGGGGACGATCATCGCCGGCATACTGGTCATGACGCTGGGCTACACGGTGCTGATGATGCCGCAAATCGACTCGCAGGCGCTGGTCATCGGCGCGCTGATGATCATCGCGTTCGGCAACGGTCTGTTCAAGGGCAACCTCCAGGCGCTGGTGGGCCAGCTCTACGACAACGAACAATATGCCAAACTGCGCGACACGGGATTCCAGATTTTCTACATGTTCATCAACATCGGCGCGATGGTGGCGCCGTTCGCCGCGGTGGGCGTACGCAACTGGTGGCTGCGCACGCAGGGCTACCTCTACAACTCGGACCTTTCGGCGCTGTGCCATGCCTACAACAACGGCAAGATGACCGAAGAAGTGGCGAACGGCCGCTTTGCGGAACTGGCGTCGCAGGTGAGCCTGAACGGAGCCCCGGCCGACCTGGGAGCGTTCGCGCAAGACTATCTGACGGCGTTCAACACGGGATTCCACTATGCGTTCGGCGTAGCGATTGTGGCGATGCTGTTCTCGCTGGCAGTATTCGTACTGAGCAAGAAAAACCTGCCCGACCCACAGGGAACGGCGGAAAAGAAACAAATCGACAAAGCCGAAATCCGACAGGATGCGCGCGAAATCAAACAGCGCCTGTATGCGCTGTTCGCGGTCTTTGCGGTGGTCATCTTCTTCTGGTTCTCGTTCCACCAGAACGGTCTGACGCTGACGCTCTTTGCACAAGACTACACGCGGCTTGAAATCTTCGGCATGCCGATTTCGGCGGAAATCTTCCAATCGGCGAACCCGATCTGCGTAGTGGCGCTGACGCCGATAGTGATAGCGATATTCGCATGGCTGCGCAGCCGCGGCAAGGAACCCTCGACGCCGATGAAGATAGCCATCGGCATGGGCATTGCGGCGGCGGCCTACGTACTGATGGTCGTAGGCTCGCTGGGCCTGCCGGGGCGTGCGGAAGTGGAAGCGATGGGCGGACTGGACGCCTCGGCGCGCGTGACGCCGTGGCTGCTGGTAGCGACCTATCTGATACTGACGGTAGCCGAACTCTTCATCTCGCCGCTGGGTCTGTCGTTCGTCTCGAAAGTGGCGCCGCAGAAACTGCAAGGTCTGATGCAGGGCTGCTGGCTCGGCGCGACGGCGCTGGGCAACGGCCTGCTGTTCATCGGCCCGATTCTCTACAAACACATATCCATCTCGGCGACGTGGGCCGTATTCGTAACGGTTTGCGGCGTGTCGATGCTGGTGATGCTGGCCATGGTGAAGTGGCTGGAACGGGTGACGGAATAACCCACCCTACCGAATTTCACGTTCTTTCCGGAGCCCCTGCACAGGAGCTCCGGAAAGTTTTTTTGAGGAGAGAGGGAGGGGCATAATTAAGAATGAAAAATGAAGAATTAAAAATTAACGAAGTGAAGAATCCAATATGTCATTCCGAGTGAGCGAAGCGACGAGGAATCTACAAAATAGAATAAGCGGTATATTAACTGCGCTGTGCTCAGAATGACATTTCACCTTTCACTTTTAACTTTCCACTTTATACGAAAAACCGCCGGGCAGAACCCGGCGGAAACGGCGCGCCCGAAGCGCGAAGAAGCGGAAAACCCGCTATTTTTTATTGGCTTTCTCGGCCTGGTCGGCGGCGTACAACTCGTTGACTTTGGCGAGGACGGCGGGGGTGATGTTGAGCGTCGTATCGGCGTCGATAAGCGCGGAAGCGTTGATAATCAGCTTATACTTCCCGTCGGCGTTGATTTCGTCGACAGCGCGCTGCAAAAGGTCCTGCGCCCGGTTGGTGAAGACGAAATTCTCCTCGTCGAGCGTGCGGGCCTCCTTCTGAGCCGAATTCTGATACGAAGCGGCACGGCGCTGGATGCTCTCCTGCTGAGCCTGCGCATCGTTGGTGGTGATGAGCCCCTTCTGGTACTTCTCCTGCAACTTGGCAGCCTCGGCCTGCAAGTTCTTCTCGCGCTGGGCCCAGCTGTTCTGCGCCTTCTGGGTCTTCTCCTGGAGCGCGGCACCCTCCTTCTTGTAGAGGTCGCTCTCGGCCAGGACGGCCTCGACCTGGATGTAGGCGATGTCGTAGGACTTCACTTCGTCGGTGGCATCCCCGGTCGCAGCGGCAGGCTGCGACTTCGGACCGCAGGCCGCCAACGCAACGAACATGGCCGAAAAAAAGATTCTTTTCATATCGGTACTTCTGTTTTGATGAATTATTTTCCGCTTGAAATGCAAAGGTAAAAAAAAATCTTTACTTTTGCCCGGAACCCCGTAAAAAACGAATCCATGTACGAATACATAAACGGCCCGGTGGCCGAACTGACCCCGACCTATGCGGTACTCGACGCTGCGGGCGTGGGCTACTACCTGAACATATCGCTGGAAACCTATGCGGCGCTGGAGGGTGCGCAGCAAGCGAAACTGTTCGTGCACTACGTAGTCCGCGAAGACGCGCAGGTGCTCTACGGCTTTGCGACGCGGGCCGAACGGGAGCTGTTCCGGCTGCTCATCGGCGTGTCGGGCGTGGGCGGCAACACGGCGCGCACGATTCTGTCGACCTACTCGCCCGCAGACCTGCAAAACATCATCACGACGGGCAACGCAGTGCTACTGAAAAACGTGAAAGGGCTGGGGCTCAAGACGGCGCAGAAAATCATCGTGGAACTGAGCGGCAAACTGACGGGGCTGGAACCGGGAGAGAGCCTGCCGGGCACGGCCGCCGCGCAGACCGAAGAAGCGCTGGCGGCGCTGACGATGCTGGGATTCAACAAATCGGCGGCCGAAAAAGCCCTGCGCACCGTAGTGCGCACCGCACCCGGAGCCACGACCGAAGAACTGGTCCGGCTGGCGCTGAAAGAATTGTAGCTTCTCAGAAAGACGGGACAACACCTTGTGCAGCGCCCGGCCCGCGCCTATGGAGCGACCACCCCAGCCGGGCCCGCGAGCGGCGGGGGCTGCGGCTCCTCAGAATGACCAAACGTCTACGACTGACCTATTCATTACTCGGACCGATTGTCGGATTTTTCCGGGGAAATGTAGAAATAGGATGAAAACCTGCAAAAACAGAAAACTTTTTTTGTTTTGCAGGTTTTCGTCATTATATTTGTGGCCGGATTAAAAAGAACAACGGAGGAGACAGGACGGCGGAACGAAAACCGGGCCGGAAAGAATCGGAACCGAAAGGCGCCCCGTCCGAGAGAGGGAAGGAAGAATCCTCGTCGCTGCGCTCAGAATGACAGGAGGAATGAACGCAATGACATTCGGGGCGTAGCCTGCGGAGACTGCACAGCGGGCCTCCGCAGGGGGAGGCTACGGCCCGCCCGGCTAAGAGCCGGGATTTAGAGGAAAAGATTCCTCGCTGACGCTTAACATGACAACGAAAGATAGAACACCGAAGTAGGGAAGAAACGATGTCGCAAAAAGAACGAATCATAGAACAGACGATGCGGATGCTTGTAGCACAAGGCATCAAAGCCGTGCGCATGGACGACATCGCCCACCAGCTGAGCGTCTCGAAACGGACGCTCTACGAACTTTTCGGCGACAAGGAAAGCCTGCTCTACCTGGCGATGGTCTGCTACTTCGAGCAGAACCGCAGGAACTGGGAAAACCTGAGCGCACAAGCCCCCAACGTACTCGAACGGCTGTTTCTGGTGCTGAACGAGGTGATGGAACACTCCGAGACGACGCGCCGGATGCTGGAAAACCTCCGCAAATTCTACCCTGCGGTCTACGAAAGACTGCTCCACGAAAGCACCGACCGCAACCGACAGGACTTCCGGGCGATGCTGACCCAAGGCATCGCCGACGGCCTGTTCATCGACAACATCAACATCGAACTGGCCATCACGGTACTCTACTACACGGCGTCGGCGATAACGATGCGCCGCGACATGATGCTGCCCGAGGGAATCTCGGAACGCAGCGCCTTCACGCAGATAGTGAGCACCTTCTTCCGGGGCATATCGACGGCCAAGGGACTCAAGATCATCGACGAATTTCTGAAACGACAAAACGACGAAATATGAAAAAAACGATTCTGACACTCTGCTTTGCGACGCTGGGCCTGTGGGGCGCGGCGGCGCAGATGCGGCTGACGCTCGGCGAAGCGGTGGACCTTGCGCTGAGCGAGAACCCGACCATCAAGGTGGCCGAACTCGAAATCGAACGCTTCGACTATGTGAAACGCCAGACGTGGGGCAACCTGCTGCCGCAGCTCTCGGCGTCGGGCAGCTACCAGCGCTCGATCGTCAAGTCGGAAATGCGCGGCGGAATCTCGTTCGGAGCGGACAACACGTTCGCCGTGCAGGGCGACCTGTCGCTTCCGCTTTTTGCACCGCAAATCTACCGGACGATGAAACTGAACGACACGCAGATGGCGGCGGCGGTGGAAGCGGCCCGGGGCTCGCGCATCACGCTGGTGGCGGAAGTGAAGAAAGCGTTCTACAACATCCTGCTGGCCGAACAATCGCTCGAAGTGCTGCGCGAATCGCAGGCGACGGTACAGCGGACCGTGGACGACACGAAACTGCAATACGACAACGGCCTGGCGTCAGAATACGACCTGCTGACCGCGCAGGTACAGCTGAGCAACCTGCACCCGACCATCCTGCAGACGGAGACGTCGGTCAAGCTGGCGAAACTGCTGCTGAAGATGTACCTTTCGATACCGGAAGATATTGAAATCGAAGTGGAGGGCGAACTGGACGGCATGCGCGACCAGGTGCTGGCGGGCACGGACGGACTGACGGCCGACGTGACGGAGAACTCCGACCTGCGGACGCTGGAACTGCAACAGGAACTGCTGCAACGCCAACTCAAGGTAGCCAACGCGAACCGGCTGCCGACCCTCGGAGCATTCGGCTCGGCGACCTACACCGGAAACGACATGGAACCTTTCATGGGCATGGGCTCGACGGACGGTGCGAAATTCTTCTGGACCCACCCCATCACCGTGGGCGTACAATTGTCGGTGCCGATTTTTGCGGGGCTGACGAAGATGAACAAATCGCGCGAGATAAAGAACCAAATCAAACAAATCTCGCTGCAGCGCACCTATGCCGAACAACAGATAAACGTACAGATGCAATCGGCGCTGAACGACCTGCTGACGGCCCGCGAAAAGATGTTCGCGCAGGAACAGACCGTAACCCAGGCCCGCAAGGCCTACTCCATCTCCGACACGCGCTACCGTGCGGGAGCAGGCACGATTCTGGAACTGAACAGCGCCCAACTGGCGCAGACCCAGGCTCAGCTCAACTACTCGCAGGCCATATACGACTACTTGTCGGCCAAGGCGGAATACGACCGGATAGCGGGAAAGGAACGGTAAAACGAAAACAAACGACAAAACGAAAAATATGAAAAGACTGATGTACCTGCTGCTGGGTGCCGCGGCGCTGACTGCGTGCACGAACCGGCAGACGACGCAAACGAAGACGGACGAAGGCGTGCTGACGAAAACCGCGGCGGCCGAAGCGGCCGAAGTGAGGCTGACGGAAGAATTCACGTCGGAAATCGAACCCTACAAGGAAAACGACATCACCCCGGCGGCGCAGGGTGTACACATCAACCGCATCCTGGTGGACGTGGGCGACCAGGTAAAGGCGGGCCAGCTGCTGGTGACGCTGGACCCGACGCAATACACGCAGGCGCGGGTACAGCTCAAGACCGTAGAAGACGACTACAACCGTCTGCTGCCGGTCTACAAGGCGGGCGGCATCTCGGCCCAGCAAATCCAGCAGGCGAAAGCCCAGGTGGACGTACAGCGCGAAGCGGTGGCCAACCTGAAGAAGAACATCGAGGTGAAGTCGCCGATAACGGGCGTGGTGACGGCCCGCAACTACGAATCGGGCGACCTGTTTGCGGCACAGCCGATTCTGCACGTGATGCAGATCGACCCGCTGAAAGTAATCGTGAACATCTCGGAACAATATTTCCCGAACGTGAAGGTAGGGATGCCCGTAGAGTTGCTGGTCGACATATTCCCGGACAAGAAATTCACGGGCACGGTGTCGCTGATATACCCTGCGCTCGACCCTGCGACCCGCACGTTCAAGGTAGAAGTACGCGTACCCAACGCCAACCGGACCCTGCGCCCGGGCATGTTCGCCCGCACGATTTTCGACCTGGGCGAAAAACCGGGCATCATGGTGCCCGACGTAGCAGTGCAAAAACAGGTAGGCACGGCCGAACGCTACCTCTATGTAATCACCTCCGACTCGGTGGCCGAACGCCGTGCCGTGAAACTGGGCCGCCAGATAGGCGACCGCATCGACGTGCTGTCGGGCGTGGAAGCGGGCGAACAAGTGGCCGTAACGGCGCTCTCGAAACTCTACGACGGTGCCAAAGTAAGCGTAAAACAAGACTAAATAACGCCCCGCCATGAAAATCTACGAAAGCGCGGTCCGCAAACCCATCTCCACGATACTGCTGTTCGTGGGCGTGATAGTCTTCGGACTATACTCGCTGATGAACCTGGCCGTGGACCAATACCCGGAAATCGAAATCCCCCAGATTTCGGTCATCACGATGTATCCGGGAGCCAACGCGGCCGACATAGAAACCAACATAACCCGTGTGCTGGAGGACAACCTCAACACGGTCAACAACCTGAAGAAACTCACCTCCAAGTCGCAGGACAACGTGTCGATGATCACGGTGGAATTCGAGTACGGCTCCGACCTCAACGAAGGGGCCAACGAAATCCGCGACGTGGTGTCGCGCGTGCAGTCGATGCTGCCCGACGACGTGGACTACCCCACGATCTTCAAGTTCTCGACGTCGATGATTCCGGTGATGATGCTGGCGGTGACGGCCGACGAAAGCTATCCGGCGCTCAACAAGATACTGGACGACAAGCTGGTGAACGTACTGAACCGGGTGGACGGCGTAGGCGCCGTGTCGATCGTGGGCGCACCGGAACGCGAAATCCAAGTCAACGTAGACCCGGCCAAGCTGGACGCCTACGGACTGACCGTGGAACAGCTGGGCCAACTTATCGCGGCGGAGAACGTCAACATCCCGAGCGGCACCATCGACATAGGCAACAACACGTTCAACATCAAGGCCGACGGCGAATTCAAACTTTCGGACGAACTGCGCAAGGTGGTGGTCTCGAACGCAGGAGGCCGGACGGTCATGCTGACCGACGTGGCGGAAATCCGCGACACGCTGGAAAAAGCCACGATGGACGAACGCGTGAACGGCAAACGCGGCGTGCGCGTCATCTTCCAGAAACAATCGGGCTCGAACACGGTGAACATCGTTCACGAAATCCAGAACCGCCTGCCGGAAATCCAGCGCTCGCTGCCCAAGGACGTGAAGATGGAACTTATCTACGAAGCGTCGCAGGAAATCACGGACGCCATCGGCTCGCTGTCGGAGACGATCATGTATGCGTTCATCTTCGTGGTGCTGGTGGTGATGATTTTCCTGGGCCGCTGGCGCGCGACGTTCATCATCTGCATGACGATACCCGTGTCGCTGATATGCTCGTTCATCTACCTCTTCGCGACGGGCTCGACGCTCAACATCATCTCGCTCTCGTCGCTCTCGATAGCCATCGGTATGGTGGTGGACGACGCGATTGTGGTGCTTGAGAACATCACGAGCCACATAGAACGCGGCTCGAACCCCAAGGAAGCGGCCATCTATGCGACCAACGAAGTCTGGCTGTCGGTCATCGCGACGACGCTGGTGGTGGTAGCGGTGTTCCTGCCGCTGACGATGGTCCCGGGCATGGCGGGCATTCTGTTCCGCGAACTGGGCTGGATCGTGACCATAGTGGTCTGCGTCTCGACGACGGCGGCCATCACGCTGACGCCGATGATGTCGGCCTATCTGCTCAAGCTGGAGGGCGGCATCCACGACTACAAAGGCATCGGCATCGTCTACAAACCTATCGACCGCGCGCTGGAATGGCTCGACAATGCCTACGCACGCGCACTGAACTGGGTAGTGCACCACCGCCGCATCACGTTCGGCTGCATGATGGCGCTGTTCCTGGCGTCGCTGGGGCTGGTGACGCAGGTGCCGACCGAATTCTTCCCGCCCGCGGACAACAGCCGCATCTCGGCGACCGTGAAGCTGGAACAGAACCTCTCGATGGAATACACCGCGCAGGTGGCGCGTCAGATAGACAGTATCCTCTACGAAAAGTATCCGGAAGTGATCATCGTATCGGCCTCGGCAGGCGCCAACTCGTCGGACAACGCCTTCGCGGCGATGCAGACGACGGGTTCGCACATCATCAACTACAACATGCGCCTGACCGACACCGAAGAACGCGACCGCTCGATTTTCGTCATCTCGGACCTGCTGCGCAAGGACCTCGACAACATCCCCGAAGTACGCCAGTACACCGTCACTCCGGGCGGCATGAGCGGCGGCATGAGCGGTTCGTCGACGGCCGACATCAAGGTGTTCGGCTACAACATGGACCAGACCAACGCCATAGCCAACGACCTGAAGGAGAAGCTGGCGGCGCTCGACGGCACACGCGACGTACAGCTCTCGCGCGACGACCTGCGGCCCGAATACAACGTGGTCTTCGACCGTGACCGCCTGGCCTACTACGGCATGAACAGCGCGACGGCGGCTACGGCCGTGCGCAACCGCATCGACGGACTGACGGCCTCGAAATACCGCGAGGACGGCGACGAATACGACATCATCGTCCGCTACGCCGAACCGTTCCGCACGCGGGTCGAGGACGTGGAGAACATCACGCTCTACAACATGCAGGGCCGCCCGGTGAAGCTCAAGGAAGTGGGCAAGGTGCAGGAAGAATACGCCGCGCCGGAAATCCAGCGCGAGAACCGCCAGCGAGTAATCACCGTGCAGTCGACCTTGGGCGCAGGCGTGGCGCTGGGCGACGTGGTAAGCCAAATCGAAGAAATAATTGCGGACTATCCGCTGCCCGACGGCGTGGACCTCGAAATCGGCGGTACGGTCGAAGACCAGGGCGACGCATTCCGCGACCTGCTGACGCTCTTCGTGCTGATCGTGGTGCTGGTCTACATTGTGATGGCCACGCAGTTCGAGTCGCTGAAATTCCCGTTCATCATCATGTTCACCATCCCGTTCGCATTCACGGGCGTGTTCCTTGCGCTGTGGATGACCTCGACGCCGCTGTCGCTCATCGCGCTTATCGGAGCCATCATGCTGGTGGGTATCGTAACGAAGAACGGTATCGTGATGGTGGACTACATGAACCTGCTTATCGAACGCGGCTCGGGGGTATTCGACGCGGTGATTGCGGGCGGCAAGAGCCGTCTGCGTCCGGTGCTGATGACCTCGTTCACCACGGTGCTGGGCATGCTGCCGCTGGCCATCGGCACGGGTGCGGGCTCGGAGACGTGGCAGCCGATGGGTATCGCCGTCATCGGCGGTCTGACTTTCTCGACCATCCTGACGCTCTTCATCGTGCCGGTGCTCTACTCCATCATGGTGAACCGCGCACAGCGCAAGGAGCGTGAAAAACTGGCCCGACTGGCCACCGAACAACAGAGCGGGAACAATTGAGAATTCACAATTCATAATTAAGAATTTTGCTTCTGCCCGGAGTTTTTGCGACAAGCAGCTTCGGGCGGAAGCGAAAACGGCAACGATATATGAAAGCAGTATTTTTATCATACAACCAGGCGCTCACCGACCGGGTGAACCGCATATTGGACGAACAGGGCATCCGCGGGTTCACGCGCTGGGCCCTGACCGAAGGCCGCGGCTCGGTGGACGGCGAACCCCACTACGGCACCCACGCGTGGCCCTCGATGAACGCCTCCGTGCTGGCCATCGTGGACGATTCGCAGGTGGCGGCGCTCATGGACGCGTTCCGCGCGATGGACGCCACAACGAAGATGCAGGGCTCCCGGGCCTTCGTCTGGAACATCGAAGGCGGATACTAAGAAGTAGAGAATTCGGTCTGTCATTCTGAGGAGGGGCAAGACGAACCGACGCTCACAGCATGCGCAGAGACTGCTTGCAGGCTATGTCATGCAAGGAAGAAGTCAACAAGCGCAGCGCAGTTAAGAATCTGTTCCCAAGCCTGCCCCGCATAACAGATTCTTCGCTACGCTCAGAATGACGAATGCAAAGCGCGCAGCCTTGAGGGCCGCGCGCTTTTGTATTTCCATAGGAACCGGCTACCAACCGCCGCCGAGGGCCTTGTAGAGCTGGACCAGCGCGAGGTTTTCATCGCGCACGGCGTTGCTCAGCCCTATCTGCGCATCGAAATAGCGGCGCTGGGCGTCGAGCACGTCGATATAATTGATGCTGCCCGACTGATACTGCAACCGGGCCAGTTCGACATACTTGAGGGCGGCATCGCGCGAATGGATTTTCAGCACCGTAGTCTGCCGCAGCTTCCGGTAGGTCGAAATGGCGTCGACGGTCTCCCGGAAGACCTCCAGCACTTTCTGCTCGTAGCCTAAACGGCTCTCGTCGTAGGCGGCCAAAGCGGCCTTGTAGCGGGCCTTCTTGCGGCCGAACGCGAAAACGGGAGCGGCCAGCTGCCCGGCGACATAGGAAAACGGCGAGCGGAAGAATCCTTTGAGCGCGTCGTTCTCCCAGCCGCCCTGCAAGGTGAAGGTGAGCCGCGGGAAACGATCGGCATAGGCCACGCCGACCGACCCCATGGCCGACCGCAGCCGCTGCTCGGCGGCCCGCACGTCGGGACGCCGCTGCAACAGCTGCGAAGGCAGCCCCACGGGCAGCGAATCGGGAACCGAACTCTGCATGTCGACGGCGCGGCGGCGGACAACCTCGCCGGGATAAGCCCCCATCAAGAGACACAGCGCATTCTGAGTGACGCCGATACGGTTTTCCAAATCGGGAATGAGCGCCGCCGTGGAAGCGAACTCCACCTGCGCCTGCCGGTAGACGATTTCGGAAGTCAGACCGCCCTCGAACCGCAGTTTGGCCTTGGCGACCCCCTCGCGGCGCGTTTCGAGCGTGCGGCGGACGATGGCCAGCTCGCTGTCCAGGGCGACGAGCCGGAAATAGGCCGACGCGGCCTCGGCGATGAGGGTCATGCGCATGGCGCGCTCGTCCTCCACCGAAGCGAGCCACTCGGCCTCGCCCTTGCGCTTGGCCCAGCGCAGGTTGCCCCACAAATCGAGCTCCCAGCCGATGGTCGCCTTGAGCCCGAATTCGGGGTCGAGCTTGGAACTCTCGCCATAGTAATCGTTGGTCTCGTGGTCGGCAAGCACGTTGACGCCCAGCGACGGCAGGCGCTCGGCCTTGCGGATGCGGTAGAGCTGGCGCATCTGCTCGACGTGCGCGGCGGCGGCGCGGATGTTCCTGTTGTGGTCGAGCGTGCGGCGGATGATGCTGCAAAGCGCGCTGTCGCCGTAGAACCGCCACCACTCCATGTCGGCGAGCGTGAGCGTATCGACGGCGCCCGGCACGATGGCCGCGGGCAATCCGAGCTCGGGGGCCTTGCAGTGCCGCACGGCCGAACACGAAACCGCGAACAGCGCGGCGCAGGGGATGAGAAATGAGAGAACCCGTTTCATCGTTTCAATTTTTCTTTCAACCGATAAACCCACACGAAGAAGAACGGCACGAAGATGATGCCGATGCCGATGGCGGCCAGCATGCCGAAGAATACGCCCGTACCGATGCCCTGGCGGCTGGCAGAGCCGGGACCCGACGCGAAGACCAGCGGCAGCAGGCCGAGGATGAACGACAGCGAGGTCATGACGATGGGCCGGAAACGCAGGTGCATGGCGGTCAGGGCCGCCGACACGGCGTCGCGCCCTTTCTCGACCTCCTCCTTGGCGAACTCGACAATCAGAATAGCGTTCTTGGCGACGAGACCTACCAACATGACCAGGCCGATCTGGAAATAGATGTTGTTTTCGAGCCCGCAGACCCAGATGCCCAAATAGGCCCCGAGCCCGGCGACGGGCAGGGAGAGGATGACGGCGACGGGCACCGACCAGCTTTCGTATTGGGCGGCGAGGAACAGGAAGACGAACAACAGCGCCAAGGCGAGAACCAACCCCGTATTGCCGCTCTCGTGCTTCTCCTGGTAGGAAAGGCCGCTCCACTCGATGCCGATGTTCTCGGGCAGATGCTCGCGGACGATACGCTCCAACGCGCGCATAGCCTGCCCGGAACTGTAACCGGGAGCAGCCTCGCCCGTGATGGGAGCGGCGTAGAACATGTTGAACCGCTTGACGTTGCCCGCCCCGGTAGTATAGTGGGTGGTACCGAGCGCCGTGACGGGAATCATGGCCCCGTCGGCCCCGCGGACGAAAAAGAGCCGCAGGTTGTCGCGGTGGGCCCGGTAAGGGGCCTCGGCCTGGATGTAGACGCGGTAGATGCGGTTGAACATATTGAAGTCGTTGACATAGAGCGACCCGGTGAAGGCCTTCATGGTGGAGAAGATGTCCGACATGGGCACCCCCTGCAACCGGGCCTTGTCGCGGTCGACGTCGTAGTAGAGCTGGGGAATGTCGTTCTGCATGGAAGTCGACAGCCCGGCGAGTTCGGGCCGCTCGGCGGCATAGCGCATCAGCGTATCGACGGCCCGCTGCAAATCGGCGTAGGCGGCGTCGCCGCGGGCTTCGAGAACCATCTCGAAACCGCCCGACGACCCCAGGCCGGAGATGATGGCGGGCGTGGAGAGGTAGACCTTGGATTCGGGGTAACGCGAGAACTCGCGCCGCGCCCGCTCCATGACGGCGGCGATGCCGTCGGTCGAACGCTCGTCCCACGGCTTGAGGATGACCGTGAGCTGGCTGCGCGCCTGGTTGGAACCCACGCGGGGGCTGGACCCGGTGACGTTGAGCACGTGCCCGACGTCGGGATCGGCTTGCAGAAACGCGATGGCCCGCTCGGTGACGGCGCGCGTGCGCTCGATGGTAGCCCCCTCGGGCAATTCGAGCTCGACGGTGAAATAACCCTGGTCCTCCTTGGGCATGAAACTCTTGGGAACGAACTCGTTCAAGAGCCAGATACCGACGAGCGCGACGCCGAAGACGGCGAACATACGCCGCGAACTGCGGATGGTCTGCGCGACCAACCGCCCGTAGAAACGGTTGCCCGTAGCCAAGGCGTAATTGATGGCCCGGAACACGCGGTTCTTGCGCCCGCCCTTGTCGGGCCGGAGGAACGCCGCGCACATGACAGGGCTCAACGTGAGGGCGACGACGGTGGAAATGATGACCGAAACGGCAATGGTAATGGTGAACTGCCGGTAGAGCTGGCCCGTGATGCCGGGCAGGAAACTCACGGGAACGAAGACGGCGCAGAGCACCAGCGACATAGCGATCAACGCGCCGCTGAGGTTGCTCATGGCCTTTTTGGTGGCTTCGTAAGGCGGGAGACCCTCCTCGTGCATGATGCGGTCGACGTTCTCGACCACCACGATGGCGTCGTCGACCACGATGCCGATAGCGAGAATCAAACCCAAGAGCGTCAGCAGGTTGAGAGAGAAACCGAAAGCGAGCATGACGCCGAAAGTACCGATGAGCGAAATAGGCACGGCGACGACGGGAATCAACGTAGCGCGCCAACTCTGCAACGAAAGGTAGACGACGAGGATGACCAGCAACAGCGCCTCGAACAACGACTGGTAAACGTGGTGGATGGACGACGCGATATAAGTCGTCATGTCGAACGGAACGGCGTAACTGATGCCCTCGGGGAAACTCCGCCCGATCTCCTCCATGGTCTCGCGGACCCGGGCGGCGACCTCCATGGCGTTGGCGCCGGGCAGCATGTTGATGTTGAGCACGGCGGCATTCCCGCCGTCGATGCCGCTTTCGGTCGAATAGGACGACGCTTCGAGCGAAATCCGCGCGACGTCCTTCAGACGGATGATCGACCCGTCGGGGTTGGCGCGCACGACGATCTGCTCGAACTCGCCGACCGACGACAGACGCCCCTGCGCGGTGATGGGAATGGTGACGTCGATACCCTCGATAGGCGCCTCGCCCAACACCCCGGCGGCCGATTCGCGGTTCTGGTCCTTGAGCACCGACTGCAAGTCCTTGACCGTGAGCCCGAGGTCGGCCAACTTGTCGGGCTGAACCCAGATGCGCATGGCGTAATAACGGCTGCCGACGTTGGAGACGCTGCCGACGCCGGGCACGCGACGCAGGAGGTCGAGCACGTTGAGCGTAGCGTAATTGGAGAGGTAGATTTCGTCGAACTTGGGGTCGGACGACAGCAGAACGATGGTCATGAGCTTGCTGGCGGCCTGCTTCTCCACGGTGATGCCGTTCTGCACGACCTCGGCGGGCAGGCGCGACTCGGCTTTCTTGAGCCGGTTCTGAATGTCGACGGCGGCCAGGTCGGGGTCGGTGGAGATGTCGAAAGTGACCGTGGCGGAAAAACCGCCGGAATTGGAACTCGACGACTCCATGTAAATCATGCCGGGCGTGCCGTTGAGCTCCTGCTCGATGGGCGTGGCAACGGCCTGCGTGACGGTCTGCGCATCGGCACCGGGATACGACGCGGCGATGCGCACGACGGGCGGGACGATCTGCGGATACTGGTCGACGGGCAGCAGGAACAGCCCGATGGCCCCGACGATGACGATGACGATGGAAAGGACCGTCGAAAAAACGGGATGGTCGAGGAAGAAATTGCGCTTCATGGCCTACTCCTCCTCCGTGACGACATCGACCTTGGCCGGCTCGGCGGGCAGAGCCTCGACCTTCATGCCGTGCGACAACTTGTGGAAGCCCTCGACGACAATCCATTCGCCGGGCACCAAACCGCGCTCGATGACGGTGTTGTTGCCCACCTCGGGCCCGGTCTCGACGAAACGCTTCTCGACGATGCTGTCGGGCCGCACGACGTAGATGTAAGCCCCGCCGTTCTCGATGACCAGCGCCTTGGCGGGCACGACGACGGCGTTTTCGCGCACGTCCATTAACAACTTGACGCGCGTGAACTGCCCGGGCAGAAGAACATGGTCGGGATTGGGCATCTCGGCGCGGACCGAAAAGGTCCCGGTCTTGGGGTCTATCTGCGGGTCGGCGAAATCGACCAGTCCGCGCAGGGGATAGGCCGACCCGTCGGCGAGGGTGACGGTGATGTAGGGGTCCCACGTGCGGGTGGAATCGCGGTGCCCGAGATTGACGTTGCGGGCCTTGGAGCGCAGGTATTCGAGCGACGTCATGCTGAAGTCGATACGCACCGTATCGCTCTTGACGACGGTAGCCAAGAGCGACTGCCCGCCGGGACCGACGAGGGCCCCGATGTCGGCGTTGCGCTCGGAAATATAGCCCGACACCGGCGACCGGACGGTGGTATAACCCAACGTGAGCTCGGCCTGCGTGAGGTCGGCCTCGCAAACGACGACGTCGGCCGCGGCGCTCTCGTAAGCGGCGACGGCATTGTCGAGGTCGAGCTGGCTGGCGGCGTTCTGCTCGTAGAGCGGACGGATGCGGTTCAAGTCGCGCTGGGCCTTCAAAGCCTGCGCCCGGGCCTTGTTGAGCTGGGCCCGAGCGCGGTTGGCGCGGGCGCGGTAGAGCTGCGGGTCGATGATGAAGAGGGTCTGCCCCTTATTGATATAGGTACCCTCGGCGAAGAGCATCCGTTCGAGGTAACCCTCGACGCGGGCGCGGATTTCGACGAACTGCTGGGCGCGAATACGCCCCACATACTCGCCGTAGACATTGACGTCCTGCGTGACGACGGGCTCGACGGCCACGACGGGCAACATCTCGGCCACGGGCCGGTGCCGCAGCACGTAGACGGCCGCGAAGACGCCGAGGACCACGACACAAACCGCCCCTGCGACCCAACGCTTCAACCGCGGCGAAATCCCCCGGAACCACCGGGCCAGGCCGCCGCCCGCCCGCCGCGCATAACCGGCGTAAGTCTGCAACAACAACTTTTCGGGCCGAATCTCCTTTTGCTGATTCATCATGCACAAATTAATAAGACCGATTCTTTATCTTCTCTGTCGGCACCTGCCGTCCGGAGCTGCAAAAAACAAGCCCCGCATACGACACAACGCCGCAAGGTGCAAAGATATTGCTTTAATTCAGATTTCCATGCGGATAGCTCCGGGAAACACGGATAAATAGGGGCACGCTTGACAAATTAACCGTCTTTATCTTTATCTTTGCAACTATGAAACTGACATTCTTGGGCACAGGAACCTCGCAAGGGGTGCCGGTTATCGGGTGCCGCTGCGCGGTATGCCGGTCGGAAGACCCGCGCGACAACCGCCTGCGGACCTCGGCGATGGTCGAGACCGGGGGCAAACGGCTGGTCATCGACGCGGGCCCGGACTTCCGTGCTCAGATGCTCCGCACGGGCGTGCGCCGCATAGATGCCATCCTGCTGACCCACGAACACAAGGACCACACGGGCGGGCTGGACGACGTGCGGGCGTTCAACTTCGTGGACTACCCGCCGACGGTACACCGGGTCGACATCTACGCGGCACCGGCTGCGGCGACCGTAGTGCGCAAGGATTTCGACTACGCATTCGCGCAGGACAAATACCGCGGAGTGCCGGAAATCGCGCTGCACGAAATCGACCCGGCGCAGCCGTTCGAGGTCCAGGGAGTGCGGATAGTGCCGATAGCCGGGCACCACTCGCCGCGCTTCGGGGTGACGGGATACCGCATCGGGAAACTGGCCTATCTGACCGACTTCAAGACGATAGACGACCGCGAAATCGCGAAGCTGCAAGGCGTAGAAGTGCTGGTAGTCAACGCACTGCGGTTTGCGCCGCACGATTCGCACTTCAACGTCGACGAAGCGCTGGCCCTTATCCGCCGTGTCGGCCCGCGCGAAGCCTACCTGACGCACATGTCCCACGAAATCGGCCTGCACGCGGCGACCGACCCGACCCTGCCGGAAGGGGTGCGCCTGGCATACGACAATCTGCAAACAGAAATAAACGACCCACAATGAAAGACTTTACGAACAAGACCGTCGTAGTGACGGGGGCTTCGTCGGGAATCGGCGAAGCGCTGGCCCGCGAATTCGCGGCGCGTGGCGCGCGGGTGGTCATGGGCGCCCGAAACATACAGAAACTGCAACTCATAGCAGGCGAAATCCGCGCCCGGGGCGGGCAGGCGGCCTACTGCGGGGCGGACGTGACCCGACCGGAAGAATGCCGCGAACTGATCGCGACGGCGGTACGCGAATTCGGCGGAGTGGACGTACTCATCTGCAACGCGGGGCTCTCGATGCGGGCGCTGTTCGACGATGTGGACCTCGAAGTACTGCATCGGCTGATGGATGTGAACTTCTGGGGCACGGTCAACTGCTGCAAATACGCCCTGCCCTACCTCCAGGCGTCGAAAGGCTCGATCGTGGGCGTTTCGTCGGTAGCGGGACTGCACGGACTGCCGGGCCGCACGGGCTACTCGGCGTCGAAGTACGCGATGACGGGATTCCTGGAGACGCTGCGCATCGAAAACCTGAAGAAAGGACTTCATGTGATGATAGCCTGCCCGGGATTCACGGCCTCGAACGTACGTTTCTCGGCGCTGACGGCCGACGGGACGCAGCAAGGCGAGACGCCGCGCAACGAAGCGAAGATGATGACGGCGGCCGAAGTGGCGCGCATCATCGCCAAGGGCGTGCAGCGCCGCAAACGCCTGTGCCTGATGGAAGCCGAAGGGCGTGCGACGCACTTGGTGAAGAAATTCGCCCCGGCGTTCCTCGACCGCATGTTCTACATGGTCATGGCCCGCGAACCGGACAGCCCGCTGAAGTAACGAAAGAGCCGCTGCAAAAGCAGCGGCTCTTTCATTGTGCGGAGAACCCTCCTACTTGAAGAAGATGGAGGAAATCTCCTTGTAATTATGCACGCGCTCGATGACGTCGGCGAAGAGGTCGGCGACGGTGAGCACCGTGAACTTGTGCAGGTTCTTATCGGGATTGAGCGGAATGGTATCGGTGACGATGACTTCCTGCAAGGCGCTGTCGTTGATGCGCTCGTAAGCGGGCCCCGAGAGCACGGGGTGCGTGATGGCGGCCCGAACGCTCTTGGCACCGCGCGCCATGAGCATGTCGGCGGCCATGCAGATGGTTCCGGCGGTGTCGATCATGTCGTCGACGATGAGGATGTTGCGCCCCTCGACCTCGCCGATGGCCGTCATCTTGCCGACGACATTGGCCTTGGCGCGCTCCTTATGCGAAATGATGATGGGCGTACCCAACAGCTTGGCGTAGGTGTTGGCGCGCTTGGCACCCCCCATGTCGGGCGCGGCGATGGAGAGGTCTTCGATATTGAGACTGCGGATATAAGGCACGAAGATGCCGCTGGCATAGAGCGCGTCGACGGGCACGTCGAAGAACCCCTGTATCTGGTCGGCGTGCAGGTCCATGGTCATGATGCGGTCGGCACCCGCGGCCTTGAGCATGTTGGCCACGAGCTTGGCCCCGATGGGCACGCGCGGACGGTCCTTGCGGTCCTGCCGGGCCCACCCGAAGTAAGGCATCACGGCGACGACCTGGTGGGCCGAAGCGCGCTTGGCGGCGTCGACCATCATCAGCAGCTCCATGAGGTTGTCCGTCGGCGGGAAGGTCGACTGGACGATGAAGACCGTGCAGCCGCGTATCGACTCGTTGAAACAGGGCTGGAACTCGCCGTCGCTGAACCGGAGCACCTCGGACTGGCCGACCGTGGTACCGAAGCTGGCGGCGATTTTGGAGGCCAGGTATTCGGACGCACGGCCCGCGAAAATCTTGATTTTGTGGATTGCCATAGCGGATCGTTGGGTTTAGTGGTGCAAAAGCGTTGCAAAAATAGTATAAGAAAACCGAAAAAACGCCCCGGCGAGAGAGTTTTTTCAACAAACGGTCAACCGCCGAGACACTGGCCGATGAACGCGAGGATTTCCTCGCGCCCGGCCCCCTTGGCCGACGAGGAGACGAACATGGGCGGAAACTCCTCCCACTGCTCGGCCAGGGCGCCGCGGAAACGCTCGACGCTGCGCCGGGCCTGGGTCGGCGAGAGCTTGTCGGCCTTGGTGAAGATGATGCCGAACGGCACCCCGTTCTGCCCCAGCATCTCGATGAAACGCAGGTCGATTTTCTGCGGCTCGAGCCGGATGTCGACGAGCACGAACAGGAAATGGAGCTTTTCGCACCGCAGGACGTAATCGGTAATCAGCTTGGAGAACTCGCCGCGCTGGGTCTTGGAAGTGCGGGCATAGCCGTAGCCGGGCAGGTCGACGAGGTACCACGCCCTGTCGATGCAGAAATGGTTGACCAAGCGCGTCTTGCCCGGCGTACCGGAGACCTTGGCCAACCCGGTGCGGTTGGTCAGCATGTTGATGAGCGACGACTTGCCGACGTTGCTGCGGCCGATGAAGGCGATGTCGCGCAAATCGTCCTTGGGCACCTGCGAAATGTGCTCGGACGAACACTTGAATTCGGCTTGGGAAATCTGCATGATTTTTTCGATTGACTGCTCAAAGATAGATTCTTCGTCGCTGCGCTCCTCAGAATGACAAAGGGAGGGCTCCTCAGAATGACAAAGGGAGGGGCTCCTCAGAATGACAACCAGGATAGCAACGGCCTTTATCCATTAATAATCCGGCGGACGGCAGCGTCGACATTGCGGAACAGCTGCGGGAGGTCGACCCCGAGCAACCGCCGCCCCTCGACGAGCACGCGCCCGTCGACGACGACCGTCTCGACGTCGGACGCCTTGCCGCAATAAACAAGGTTGGAAACCACGTCGTGAAGGGGCTGGAGGTGGGGTTTCTGCAAATCGACCACGATGAGGTCGGCCAAAGCCCCCTCCTGCACGATGCCGAGCTCGCCCTCGCGGCCCATGGCCCGGGCCCCGTTGACCGTGGCCATGCGCAACGCCTCGTAAGCGGGCAGCGCGAGCGGATCGGCCGTGGCCGACTTCTGCAAGAAAGCCGCCGTGCGCAGCTCCTCGAACATGTCGAGGTCGTTGTTGGAACAAGGCCCGTCGGTAGCGACGGTAACGAGCGCCCCGGCCTGGAGCATCTTCTGCACGGGTGCCACGCCGCTTGAGATCTTCATGTTGCTCTGCGGATTGTGCGACACGGTGACGCCGCGTTCGGCCAGGATGGCTATCTCCTCGTCGTCGACCCACACGCAGTGGGCGCCGATGGTACGCTTGTCGAGCAACCCCAACGAATCGAGGTAACGGACCGGAGTGGTGCCGTAACGCTCGCGAAGAATGCAGGTTTCGTCCTGCGTCTCGGCGATATGGGTCATCAGATGCAGGCCGAGCTTATCGGCCAGCGCCTTGCCGCGCGTGAGGTTGTCGGCCGAAACGGTATAAGCCGCGTGGGGAGCCACGGCGATGCGGATGCGGTCGCGTCCGGCGGCGAGCCGGGCGGCCTCCTCGATCTGCGGCATGACCTCCCCGACGTTGGTGTCGAAGTAATTGCACCCGAGCATGGCGCGGATACCGAGCCTGTCGACCGTCTCGACGCAGCGGTTCTCGAAGTAATACATGTCGACGAACGACGTGACGCCGCCCAACAGCATCTCGGCGATGCCGAGGGTCATGCCCAGCACCACGTCGTCGGCCGTCTGCCGGGCCTCGAAAGGCCATATACGGTCGTGGAGCCACGCCATGAGGGGGATGTCGTCGGCATAACTGCGCTGCAAGGTCATGGCGGCGTGGCAATGGGTGTCGACGAGCCCGGGCATGAGGAGCCTGCCGCGGCAATCGAAGACCCGGGCGTCGGGATGCGCGAGCCGGAAAGCGGTTTCGGCCGCGGGGTCGGCGGAGACCAGCGCGATGCGGTTGCCGACGACGCCGACGGAACCGCAAAAAGTGTGCGGCTCACTGCCTGTCATCGGCAGGACGGTGGCATTGGAGAAGAGAAGGACTGACATAGCAGCATCAAGATAAAATTCGCAACGGCCGAACACCGGTATCCGTTTGCAGGAATTTCCGCCCCGAACGATGTTACATTTCGGAATGACGGCCTATGCGACTTAATTATTCATTATTAACTATTCATTATTCACTCTATGGAATTGCCCTGCACGGTTATCACCTCGCGGCCCGTGACGGAATTGGAATAAATCTGCAAGACCTTGCTGAAAGTCCCGGGCTCGCTTTTGAGCGGCTCGTAAGTGACGCGGACGATCCCCTCGCCGCCGGGCGGAACGGGCCGCTTGGGAAACGTGGCCTTGAAACACGAACACGAAGTGAGCACGCGGACGACGACCAGCGGAGCCGAACCCTCGTTGCGGAAGACGAAATCGTGCACGAGACTGCCGCCCTTACGCGCGACGTCGCCGAAATTATGCGCGGCGACGGGCAGGACGAGCCGGGCCCCCTGCTTCTCGGCAGGCTGTTCGCACGGCGTCTGAGCCCGGCCGGGAAAAGCCCCTCCGAGCAAAAGGACGAAAACGAGTAAAAACCGAAACAACTTCATAACGGAAATCATTGCATGCTGAAAACATAAGTAATCGTACCGCCCTGCACGGCGGCGCTGCTCTCGGTGAACCGGGCCTTGCGCGCGGCGGCGAGGGCGGCCTCGATGAGCCCGGGGTCGCCGACGGTCGACCCTTTGGGCTCGAAAGCGGCGCTGGTGACGTTGCCTTTGGGCCCCACGACCACCCGCACAACGATCTTGCCGCTCCGGTCGCCGGGATAAGCGGGCCGCGGCAGATTGCCGACCAGACCGCGCCCCTGCAACCCCTTGTCGACCTGATCGAGCCCCTCGTAACTCGACCCGGGGCCCTGCCCGGCGTCCTGCTGCCGCCCCTCGCGCACGTGGGGATTGCCGGTATCGGCAGGCTCGGTGCCGCTCTTGTTCATGTTGAAGAGGGCACGGGGATTGGGCGAGCGGGAAACCTGCGCGTCGCCGGAGACCTGGGCCGAACGCTCGACGTTGGAGGGCTCGTCGTGCGTCCTCGGCTCGGCGGCGGCCTCGGTGGGCCGGGGCCGCTCGGGCTGCGGCTCGACGAACTCGACGAAGATGGTGTCGGCGGGCCGGACCGTCACGGCGAGACCGAACGACACCCACCAAAAGGCGGCTGCCAGCCCGGCGGCGTAGCACACCAACGCCGCAATCGCCGCCCACCGGGGCACCCTGTCGCGGGAATCGGGAAACATGCCTAATTAGCTGTTGTCGCCAGAATCAGGCGGTACCCGTTTCTGTTGACGATATTCATGACCTTGACGACCTCGTCGACAGCCACCGTCTTGTCGCAATGCAGCGACACGGTGGGCTCCTTCTGCCCCTCGAGCCGTGACTGCAAAGCCTGCTCTACGCCCTGCAAACCGTCGACCCGCTCCAGCTCGACGTAATAATTGTAGGCCGTGCCGACCTGCTGGATGGAGACCGTGGTGACGGCCTTGTCCTTGAGCTGGTTGGAGCTTTTGGGCAACATGAGCTTCAGGGCGTTGGGGTTGATGAGCGTTGTGGCAATCAACAGAAACAACAGCAAGAGGAACATGAGGTCGGTCATGGACGAAGCCGAAAACGACTTGTCGACCTTGGAACCGTGTTTGATGGCCATGACGAACTACTTTTGAACGGGCTGGTTGAGAATGTCCATGAACGCGATGGAATTGGCCTCCATCTGGAACACGAGCTTCTCGATGCGTGCAACGAGGTAATTATAGCCGAAATAGGCGGGAATGCCGACGATAAGACCCATGACCGTGGTGACCATGGCGACATACATACCGCTCGAAAGCAGCCCGAGGTCGACGGTACCGCCTGCGGCCGACATGTCCATGAACGTGCGGACCATGCCGAGCACCGTGCCGAGGAAACCGATCATCGGAGCGCCGCCGGCGATAGTGGCCAGGAACGGCAGACCGTTTTCGAGCTTGGAAACCTCCAGATTGGCGACGTTCTCGATGGCGGTCTGCACGTCGCTCATGGGCCGCCCGATGCGCCCGATGCCCTTCTCTATCATGCGGGCGATGGGGGTATCGGTCTTGCGGCACAAGCTCACGGCGATGGCAATCTTGCCGTCGGAAATGTAATCGCGGATGCGGTTCATGAAATTCATGTCGAGGACCGAAGCGCGGCGGATGGCCAGAAAACGCTCGACGAAGATGAAAATCGTCACGCCGCCCAGCACCAACAAGGGCCACATCAACCAACCGCCCTTGACGAACAAGGTCCACAACCCCATGCGGGTCTCCTCACTGATGGCCGCCGCCCCGGCAGCCTGCAAAAAACGAATCATAACGTAGTGAAATTTATTTAAGTTTTTTCCTTATCTGTCGAATTCGATGTCGTCCTCCTCGATGGGCTCCTCGTCGAACCCCGGCTCGGGCGGGTTCTCCCGCGCAGCCCGTGCGGCCTGTTCCGCCCTTTCGGCGCGGCGCGCGGCACGGCGGGCCTGCCGCTGCTTGTTGGTGAAACGCTCGCGGACGCGGCGCCGCAGGTCGCGGAAATTGTTGAAGTCCTCCTTATAATAGACGCCGATGCCGGTCTCCTGCAAACCCTGGTTCTCGTCGAAACGGTCGATAGTCTGGGTGAAAGCCTTGAGCTTGAGGGCTCCGGCCCGGTCGATGAGATAGGTCACATAGGCCTCGCCCATGAAGTTGGAGACGGAATTGTTGACCGCCTGCTTGTTGTCTATCAAGTAATTGCCCTCGACCTCGACGAGCAGCCGGTCGTCGATAAGGCTCTTGGAGAGCCCGAAATCGACCTCCTCGCCCGTGAGCTCGGACTTGGGCCGGTAGCGGATCATCAGGTTGTAGTCGCTCATCGAAAGCCAGTTGCTCAACTGGTTGGAGAGGAACTCCAGACCCGTGGCCGCCGAGACCGAAGCGCCGATGTCGGAACCCGATGCGGCGTTGTTCTCGGCCAGGAAGCTGTTGAACAACAACAGGTAGAGGAACTGCATGTTGGTCGATTCGGGCGTGGCCAGCGCATTGGCTATCAGCGTCTGCGTCTCGGGGTCGGACGAAGGCACATGGACCTCGAAGCCGACCGACGGATTGGAGAGCCGGTCGCCGAGGTGGATGACGCACTCGACGGGCACCGACCGGTCGGTACCGGCCTTGTTCTCGGCTGTGTTCTGGAACAACTGCTGCAACAGCGGTTGCAGCGACGCCTTGACCTTGTAGACGGCATTGATGTCGAGCATGGCGTTCATCGGCGCCCCGGTCCACTGGATGGTCGAACCGCTCTCGATGGTGAAGCGCTTGTTGATGATATTTTGCAGCGAAAGCTGGTAGGTACCCTCGCGGATGGTGTAGTCGCCGTACATCTCGAAAACGTTGGACCGCGGGTCGATCTGGAGGTTGAGCGTACCCTCGCCGCGCGCCCGGACGGCGTTGCCCGACACGGCGATCTCGACCTCCACGTTGGGCCGCACGTCGAGCGCAAGGGCGATGTTCATGCGGCTGTCCTGCTTGTCCTTGCGGTCGCGGCGCCGCTCGAACAGCATCTTCTTGCGCATGACCTTGTCGAGCGTATCGACCTCGGCGGGCTTCTCGAAGACGACGAAATCGGCGTAGGAGATATTGGACTTGCTGGAAAGCGGCATCGAGAAGAACGAATCGTCGTCGGTGCGGGCGGCGATGTCCATGCTGACCTGCCCCTTGTCGCCCGCGATGCGGGCCATGCCGGACGCGTAGACGCGCCCGAAGAAGAAGTCGTTGTCGTCGGCCGTGGTGTTGAGCACCAGCATTTCGTCGGGCGCCACCCGCAGGTCGTAGGCAATGTTGGAAAGGTGCTGAAGATTGAGGTCGACATCGAGCCGCCCGCGGTTGCCCTCGGGGTCGTAGACCGGAACGTTCGCGGCCCGGAAACGGTTGCCCCTGACGTCGAGCACGGCTTCGGGCACGCGGTAGCGCACCTGCGTGAAGTCGACCGTCGTAGCGAGCCCCCGGGCGCGTATCTGCCCGGTAAGTTCGGCCTTGCGGCGCTCGCCCTGCACGACGAGCTCGGCCGACGCAATCCCCTCGGTCGACGAAACGACCCCCGCAAGCACCGGGTCGAGCAACCCCATATCGAGGCTGTCGACGTTCATGCGGGCGTAATAGCGCATCCGGTCGGGGGCGAAGTACCCCCGCACGAGCGTATCGTGCTTGGCCCGGTTGAGCACCGTCATGCGGGCGCGGCTGCGGGCGAAGTCCCAGCGCGAAACCAACCTCAGCGGCGGCCCGGGGATGTCGTTGACCTCTAAGGAATCGACCTCGATGTCGGCATGGAACTCCCCGCCGCGCAGCACGGACTTCATGGTAGCCCCGCCGTTGGTGCGCCCCTCGACCAGGTAGCCCATCCGCTCGACGATCTGCGAGAGAGGGGCGATGTCGAAATTGTGCAGGCGCAGCGTGAGCGAATCGTCGCGGCTGCGCGAAGCGACGCCGTCGAGCAGGAGACTCTGGTTGCGGTGGGAGACGAAGAAACGGTCGATAAGCACGCGGGAGGTGTCTATCTGAATGCGGTTGGCGAAAATCTGCCACCGCTTGTCGTCGCGCGTGATGTGCGAGGGCAGAATCCGCAGGTCGACGACCCGTCCGCCGTCGCTCCGGTCGTCGGCCTCGGCGCGCACGCTCACCAACCCCGAAAAACGCCGCAGGGAATCCTCGAATCCGGTCGAAAGCTGCATGCGGTTCTGCTTGGCCCCGCCCATGACCGAAAAATGGGGCAAGTGGAGCGGTCCGGCGTAGAGGTCCTCGGCCGAACCGTAGACGGTGAGCGAATCGCCGCGGTTGGACGCATTGATGTTCAGCCGCGTAGCCAACAGCCGCTTGCGCTCGATGAATTCCGAATCGGCCTTGAGCGAAAGCTGGTCGCTGGCGGGGTTGAAGAGCAGCTGCAACGACGACCCGTCGGCAATCTGCAATCCCGACGACACGGCGTCGGCCACAGGATTGAAATCGCGGATATAGACCGACAGGAGCGAATAATCGTCGGGCACGGCGGTTTCGTGCGTCGCGGACCGGGCGCCCCGCCGCTCCTTGCCGAGCAGGGGCAGGTATTTCCAGGCGCTCTGGCGCAGGTACTCGAAGACGGTGCGGTAGCTGGTCTTGGACCGGAACGTGACGTCGGCGAAGTCCGAACGCAGTTCGATGAACTTGCTGTGGGCCGAATTCTCGCCCGTGACCACAGCGCTGCGGGTCTCGACGACCTTGTCGTTGTAGCGGTAGGACGCGTCGGTGACGCGGATAACACCGTTCAGGTCGTCGAGCGTCCGCCCTCCGGCGTTGGCCTCGACCCGGGCGGCGAGCACCGACACCGAATCGCGCTGATTGACGTGCAGCGCCGCCAGGTCGGCACGCCGCAGGTCGAGCGTGAAATCGTAATGGGGAACGGCGCCGTTGAAGTCGACGGCACCGGCGAAATCGAAATCGAGGTTGGGGTCGCGCGCCGTGACCAGGCCGTCGAACCCGCGGTTGCGCAGACGGCCGTCGAGCCGGAGCGAATCGTAGGTATAGCCCCGGAACTCCAGCTGCGACACGTTGCCGACGACCATGGCGTCGGTCACTCCCCGGCCCACCGACCCGTTGACGGCGGCGGTGAGCGTCGCATCGCCCAGCAGGCTGCGGCGGCCGAGCAGCTCGCCCAGCCGGAAGCGCCGGGCCGAGAGGTCGCCCTGCAACGCACTGCGCCCGCCCCCGAGGGGCTTCATGGCGAGGTTCAGGTCGACATTGCCTACTCCCGTGGCGAGTGCGGCCCGGAGGTCGAACGACGAAAGCAGGCCGCTGAAACGGGCGTTGAGCCCGAACCGCCCGGCCCGGCCGAGCATGGCGGAGAGCGCGGAGGGCAGCTCCGTATGCCCGATGTTGCGGGCCAGCAACTCCATCTCGTCGGCCGTGGTGACCAACCGCGGAATGTCCAGCTCGAAGCGTGTACGGCGGATGTCGGGCAGTCCGGTTATCTTGGCCGTAGCCGCGAGCGAAGTGCCTGTGCCGATGCGCATGTTGCGGAGCTCGGCCTCGAAATCGGCGACCGTGCCGGTGAAATCGGCATTGACTTCGCTGAAAAGCGTATGCCACCCGCGGAGCCGGGGCGCGAAGAAAGCCAGGTCGTCGGACGAAAGCGAAGAATGGCGCAAGGCTCCGTCGAGCTGCACCTCGCCGATGAAATTCTTGTAGTCCGCCCACGAATTGCCGACCAGCGACACATAGGGAATCGACAGGTGCGACCGGGCGGTGAGGATGGTGGTCTCCTCGAACCCGAGACACCCGCTGACCAGGTAGAACCGCCCCGACAGGCGGTCGAGAACGAACCCGCTGCGCTCGCGCGCCGAAAGGGAGGCGATGGTGGCGTAGATGGTGTAGCCGTCGATGGTGAAGTCGTCGACGTAGGCGGTCATGTCCGAGAGGTGCATGTGGCCGAAGTCGATGCCGTAGGGGGGATTGCGGTGCTGCTGCCGCTCAAGGCACAGCTCCATGCCGACGATGGAAGCCTTGCGCAGCGCGAGGTTGAAATTGCCTTTCTTGGGACGGTCGGGGTCCGAAAGCCGGCTGACGATCTGCCGGATGTTCATCCCGCCGTCGGGGGTCTCGCGCAGGCAGAGCTTGGCGCCGGAAATCTCGGCACGGCTGAAGACGAGCCCGCCGCCGAAAATCCCGAGCCGGGTGAGGTAGGCATCGAGCCGGTCGACGTAAAGGAGCGTATCGCGCTGGTAATCCTCGACATAGAAACCCTCTATCTTGGCCTTGCCGAACCACCCGATGTCGACGTGCCGGATGGCGACCGTGGTTTCCAGCTTGGAAGAGACGACCCCGGCGGCCTTGTGCACGACGAAGTTCTGCACGGCGGGAACGCCCAGCAGCAACGACAGGGCAAAAGGGAGCAAGACGACCGTCAGAACGATCGCCAGCAACACCTTTCCCAATATTTTTATACCTTTGTGCACGAATAGCCGTTATAACCTGCAAATTTAACTATTATTGGTTAAAAAACGAAAAACCCGATGGATATTACCATACTCGGCATCGAATCCTCGTGCGACGACACCTCGGCCGCCGTGCTGCGCAACAACGTCCTGCTGTCGAACGTCATCGCCTCGCAGGCCGTACACGTGAAGTACGGCGGAGTGATTCCCGAACTGGCGTCGCGCGCCCACCAACAGAACATCGTCCCGGTAGTGGACACGGCGCTGCGGGAAGCGGGCGTCGGAATCGGCGACGTGGACGCCATCGCCTTCACGCGCGGCCCCGGACTGGTGGGCTCGCTCCTGGTGGGCGTGTCGTTCGCCAAAGGGCTCTCCATAGCGGGCAACATCCCGATGGTCGAGGTCAACCACCTGCAAGGCCACATCCTGTCGCACTTCATCGACCTGCCGGACCGGACGCTACCCCACCCCGAATTTCCGTTCCTGTGTCTTTTGGTAAGCGGCGGCCACACGCAGATCGTCCGGGTAGATTCGCCGCTGGCGATGGAAATCATCGGCACCACGATCGACGACGCCGCAGGCGAAGCCTTCGATAAGTGTGCCAAAGTGATGGGACTGCCCTACCCGGGCGGCCCGGTCATCGACCGGCTGGCCAAGGAAGGCGACCCCGAAGCATTCCGTTTCGCCCGGCCCCGCATCGAGGGGCTCGACTACTCCTTCTCGGGGCTCAAGACCTCGTTCCTCTACACGCTGCGCGACCGCGTGGCGGCCGACCCGGAATTCATCGAGCGCCGCAAGGCCGACCTTTGCGCGTCGCTGCAACACACGATTGTGAGCATCCTGCTGGACAAACTCGTCAAAGCGTCGAAGCAAACGGGCATCCGCGACATTGCCATAGCGGGCGGCGTATCGGCCAACTCGGGCCTGCGCGACGGCATCGTGGCCGAGGGCCGCAAACGCGGCTGGCGGACGTTCCTGCCGGAATTCAAGTTCACGACCGACAACGCCGCGATGATTGCCATGACGGGCTACTACCGCTATCGCAACGGCGAATTCTCGACCCTCGACGTCGCCCCCGAAGCGCGGCTCGAAGAGCTGTAGCCATGCACCCGGTCGAGGCCAGGACGATCCTGTCGCCGCAAAACGGCATGAACCTCTACCGCGGCTGCACCCACGGCTGCATCTACTGCGACTCGCGCAGCGCCTGCTACGGTTTCGACCACCCGTTCGACGACGTAGAGGTCAAGACCAACGCCGCGGAACTGCTCGAACAGGCGCTCCGTCGCCGGCGCACCCGCTGCATGCTGGGCACCGGCTCGATGACCGACCCATACATTCCGCTCGAAGAGGAGTTCCGCCTTGTCCGCCGGACCCTGGAGCTGGCCGACCGCTACGGCTTCGGCTTCACGCTCATCACCAAGTCGGCCCGCGTGCTGCGCGACCTCGACCTGCTGCGCAGCATCCACCGCAAGGCCAAGTGCGTGGTGCAGATGACCCTCACCACCCGCGACGAGGCCCTCTGCCGCCGGATAGAACCCAACGTCAGCACCACGCGCGAGCGTTTCGGGGCGCTGAAAACCCTGCGCGACGCCGGCATCCCCACCGTCGTGTGGCTCACGCCCGTCCTGCCTTTCATCAACGACACCGAGGAGAACTTGCGCGGCGTGCTCGACTACTGCATCGAAGCCCGCGTGCGCGGCATCATCTGCTTCGGCATGGGCATGACCCTGCGCGAGGGCAGCCGCGACTACTTCTACGACCGGCTCGACCGGCTTTTTCCCGGCATGAAAGAGCGCTACATCCGCACTTTCGGCAACCGCTATGCCCTCGCGAGCCCCGACAACGAACGGCTGACGGCCATATTCCATACCGAATGCGAACGCCACGGCATCATGCACGACAACCGGCAGATTTTCGACTACCTCCGCACCTTGGAGCCGACGCCGCATCCGACGCTTTTCTGACGCCTTTCCGCCGCCCGCCGCTTTTCTGACGCCGGGCCCTGCCGCCGCGAAATTTCACGGAACAATCATTTCGCCCCGTACTCCGGACGAGTCGTCCGCACTCGCTCTGACGCCCCAAGGCACGAAAAAGCGCGGCCGCCGAAGCAGCCGCGCCGAACCGGGGAAAGGGTGCGCCTCTATCTTGCCAAACCTTTGATTTTCTGCGCAAAGGAATCGTATTCGGCACTCAGCGACGACATCAGCTCGCGCACCGTCTGGATTTTCTCGGCCCGCCAGGCGTTGGCGCCGCAGAAAGCGTAGCCGTTCTGCAACTTGCCCTTGAAGGCGTTGTAGAGCGCCAGCATGATGCAATAGGGGCTGTGGGTGACGTCGCAGGTCTTGATGCAGTCGAACGGACAGGCCTTGGGCCGCTTCAGCCCCTCCCTGACCCGGTCGAGGAACGAACTGCGCAGCGCCCGGCCCGGCATCCCGACGGGACTTTCGATGATTTCGATGTCCTCGCGGCGGGCGTCGATGTAGCTTTGCTTGAACGCTGGGTCGGCGTCGCACTCGTCGGTGGTGACGAAGCGCGTGCCCATCTGCACCCCCTCGGCACCCAGTTCCATGATGCGGTAGATGTCCTCGCCCGTGTAGATGCCGCCGCCCGCAATGACGGGAATATGGCAGTCGTGCTCGGCGCCGAATTTCGCCACCTCCGCCACGATTTCGGGCACCAGCGTTTCGAGCGAATAATGCGAATCGTCTATCTGCTCGCGCTTGTAGCCCAGGTGTCCGCCCGCCTTGGGGCCCTCGACCACGATGGCGTCGGGCACGTAGCGGTACTCCTCGAACCATTTGCGGCACAGCAGCGCGGCAGCGCGTGCCGACGAGACGATGGGCGCCAGCTTGGTCCGGGCACCCTCGGGCAGAAACGACGGCAGGCTGAGCGGCAGCCCGGCCCCCGAAAAGATGATGTCGGCCTTCTCGGCGATGGCCGTGCGCACCATGTCGGCGAAGTTGGACATGGCCACCATGACGTTCACGCCGATGATGCCGCGCGTGGCTTCGCGGGCCTTGCGCAGCTCCTCTTTCAGTCCGCGGATCGAGGCTTCGCGGTAGTCGGCGGGGCGCGAACCGTAGATGACGCCGAGCCCGGCCGACGAAATCACTCCGATGCCGCCCTCGCTGGCCACGGCCGAAGCGAGCCCTGCCAGGGATATGCCTACGCCCATACCGCCCTGCACGATGGGGACCGAGGCGCATAAATTTCCGATTTTCAGTGTTTTCATTTATTCGTTCTTGAATAAGTTCCGGGCCAAAGATAGGCATTTTCGGCCGAAAAATTCGGCACTCAAGAACAATTTCACAAAAACTTAACACTGCGCGTCCTGCGGCGCTCGTCGGTCAGTTCGCGTTCAACAATTCCCGTAAGCACGTCGGGGGCATCGTGCCAGCGGTTGGCCCGGAACTGGCGCCGGTAAGCGGTCAGATGGCCGTAGAGCTCGGGCCACCGCAGCCGCCAGTCGCGCGGGAAGCGCAGCAGATGCAGCACGGTCGCCGCGTTGGAGAGGATGCGGGCCTCCTTGTTGCCATGCTGGTGGAACCACTCGACCCGCACGTCGGGCGCGAGCCGCTGCACCGCGCGGGCGAACCCCCGGCCGCCGTTGTTGCTCTCGACAGCGGCCTGCCGCGTACCCGACCGGACCAGCATTTCGGCCACCTGGGTCTCGGTCGTCTCCATCGGCTCGCGCGAATAAACGGCGTCGGTGACATAGACGATGCCGTCGGCGTCGACCGCATAGGAAAGCGAGCACAGATAATCATCGCCCGTGTCGGCCGTGTCGGTATAGTTGCCATAGCGCACGATTTCGCGCGGCAGAAAATCGTACTCGGCGAACCCGTTACCGTACAGCAGTCCCTCGCGGGCCGACGGATGCCCCTGGTACATGGCCTCGAACTGCAACGGGTCGAGCCGCCGCTTGGCCGCGAGCAAGGCCGCACCGTGCTGCATCTCCCACAGCGCCTCGCCCGGCCGCCGGGGGTCGATTTCGGAGGAGGGCGACACCTTGAGCGCCTCGAAATTGAGGTGGAGCCACTCGTCGTGCCGCAAGGTGCCGAGCTGCTCCCAGCGCCGCAGCGCAACCACCTTTTCGCGCTGCATGATGGTGCCTATCAGGTCCTCCTCGTGCCAGCGCGTAAAGACGATCAGCTCGCGCGACGCATTGTGCATGCGGGTGCGCACGACCGAGGTGTACCACTCCCAGCAATTGGCGCGGATGAGGGGCGAATTGGCTTCGAGGGCGTCCTTGTAGAGGTCGTCGAGCACGAAGCAGTCGACGCGGTTGCCGGTGAGCGACCCCTCGCGCCCGACCGACAGCAGACCGCCCCGGTATCCGACGATTTCGACCTCGTCGGCCGTGCGGATGTAGTTGGGCGGCTTGTTGCCGCACTTGATGGTGGTGGCGGGGAAAATATCGCCGTACTCGCGCGATTCGAGGATGCGCTGGACGCGGCGGTTGAATTTCGACGCCAGGGCCCCCGAATAGGAAGCGATGGCGACACGGCAATCGGGGTCGGCCCCGAGGATGTAGGCGGGCAGCAGCGTAGTGGCCCCCACGCTCTTGCCGTGCTGGGGCGGCATGGTGACGATGAGCCGCCGGACCTGCCCGCGGGCGAACGCCTCCAGGACGCGGTAATAAGCGCGGTGGAACGGCTGCAACTCCAGGAAAGGATAGACCGCCAGCGCGAAATCGGCGAACGAGGGGGCAGGATGTCCGGCTCCGGCAGGTCCGGCAAATTCGGAGGAAATTAGGTTGGCGGAGGGTTCAGGGCCCAGAACGGATTCGGCTGAGTTTCCGACCGCGACGGACAGTCCGGAGCCAAGAACCGGTTCGGCGGAGTGACCCGACCCGGAATCGGGGGCAGCAGAGTTCCCAGGGCCGGGGCTGGATTCGGATTCGGCAAAACTTGCGGCCGCAGCGGCCGGAGAAACAAAAACCTCTGCGGGAGAGTGTCCCGCAGAGGAAAAATCGGATGGACGATTCATGAAAGTACGATTTTTGAACCCTCTGCGCGGCGCCGCGGCGGGCGGGTTCGTCTGAGTGGTTCCGGCGGGCGGCGCCGCGCCCGAAAGGCGGGAAAGAGCCGGAACTCAAAAAAAGATAAAGAGTGAAAAGCAGTATATCATCAGAGGTGCCCCTCTGTCATTCTGAGGAGGTCGCAAGACGAACCGACGCTCGCTCCACATGACATTTATTCCTTATTAACTATACATTATTCACAATTTCCTGCAACGCCTTGCGTTGCCATCTGCGGCGGCTCGCATCGGAGATGCGTCCGGCCCAGCCGCCGCAGATGAATATGCCCGGCTGCATCTTACTTTACGGACTATAATTTCCTCCGGCAGGCAAAATTCCATCATTCTCACGAGTATGCCCTCTTCCATTGCAACCATTCGCGGGCCCGGCTGGGGCGGTCGCGCTGCAAGCGCGAGCCGGGCGCCGCGGGAACACACGCACACGCATGCCCCCAAACTACAAACTCCGGAAGAGGTCCCGGATTTCGCCGAACGAAAAATCGTTCGGCACCTCCCCGTCGGCCGCGAAAGTATGGAATTCCCACCACACGGGCACGAGGTCGGAAATCGGCTCGGCGGTGCCCTCGGGCTGCGAAACGCGGCGACGATAGACGATAACCGAAGCCGTCAGGCGCCACGCGGCGCCCTCCGTTTCGCCCTCGACCGACCCCGAAAAATAGCTGCGGCCGCCGACGGCTTGCGCGAGAAACGCCGCGACCTGCCGGTAAAGTTCGGATGAAACAGGATACATAACAGAAAACCAACGTTTTTTTGAATAGATGATTTGCGCGAAAGAATAAATTGCTTAACTTTGCAGGACAAAGATATATTCAAAAATTGAATTTCAATACGGTCCAGTACAATTTTTTATTATAATATTTTCCGATAGCACAGCCATGAACGAACGGGTAAAATTGATACGCAAGCAACTCGGGATGACCCAAGAACAACTTGCACAGCGACTTGGCATCGGCAAGGCAGCCCTTTCGATGATCGAGACGGGCAAGGCGGGGCTTTCGTCGCGCAACCGCAACATATTGGTTCAAGATTTGAACGTCAACCCCGAATGGCTCGAAACCGGCCGCGGCCGGATGTTCAACGCCGAACCCGACCTGACGGCCTACATGCACCGCACCGACAACTCGCTGCCCATGCAGAGCGTGCCGCTCTACTCCATCGAAGGTACGGCGGGGCTGGTGCCGCTTTTCACCGACCGCGCGCAGGCCAAGCCCGTCAACTTCATCCACATCCCCAACCTGCCCAAGTGCGACGGCGCCATCTACATCGTGGGCGATTCGATGTATCCGCTCCTCAAAAGCGGCGACATCGTGCTCTACAAACAGCTGTGCGACCTCAACGACATATTCTGGGGCGACATGTACCTGCTCTCCATCGACATGGACGGCGAAGAATACGTGACGGTGAAATACATCCAGAAGTCCGACCGCGAGGGCTATGTCAAGCTCGTGAGCCAGAATCCCCACCACGCCGACAAGGAAGTGGCTGTCGGCCGCATCCGCGCCCTGGCGCTGGTCAAGGCCTCCATCCGCATGAATTCGATGCGGTAGGAGCGGGCCCCCGATTTTCATTTTCGATTTTTTGTGAGTATCTTTGAAATTCGGATAATGCTGCCACGCAAAAAAAAACAACAACTCAATAAACTGATGAAAACCAACTACGAAATCCGCTACGCCGCGCATCCCGAAGATGCCAAACACTACGACACGGCCCGTCTGCGCCGCGACTTTCTGATTGAAAAGGTCTTCGCGGCCGACGAGGTCAACATGGTCTATTCGATGTACGACCGCATGATCGTCGGCGGCGCGATGCCCGTGAACGAAACGCTCCGGCTCGAAGCCATCGACCCGCTCAAGGCCCCGCACTTTCTGACGCGCCGCGAAATGGGCATCTTCAACGTCGGCGGCAAAGGCCGCGTGAAGTCGGGCGACACGGTGTTCGAGCTCGATTTCAAGGAAGCGCTCTACCTGGGCGCCGGCGACCGCGAGGTGACTTTCGAGAGCGCCGACCCGCAGCACCCGGCCAAGTTCTACTTCAACTCGACGACGGCCCACTGCACCTACCCCGACCGCAAGGTGACCAAGGCCGACGCCGTGGTGGCCCACATGGGTTCGCTCGAAGGCTCCAACGACCGCAACATCAACAAGATGCTGGTCAACCAGGTGCTACCCACGTGCCAGCTCCAAATGGGCATGACCGAACTGCTGCCGGGCAGCGTCTGGAACACGATGCCGGCCCACGTACACTCGCGCCGCATGGAAGCCTACTTCTACTTCGAGGTGCCCGAGGAGCACGCCGTCTGCCACCTGATGGGCGAAGTCGACGAGACGCGCCACATCTGGATGAAGGGCGACCAGGCCGTCCTCTCGCCCGAGTGGTCCATTCACAGCGCCGCCGCCACCCACAACTACACGTTCATCTGGGGCATGGGCGGCGAGAACCTCGACTACGGCGACCAGGATTTCTCGAAGATTACCGACTTGAAATAAACGGCCGCCAGCAAACTTCGCAATGAAAGCAACAAGGCTGTTTTTCTTTCTTCTTCCTTTGTTTTTTTCTTGCAGTCTCTCCGCGCAGAACAAAAATACGATTCGCGTAGGTGCCGGCGTCAATGTTCGCAGCAGTGTCGACAACGACCGGCTTTCGGCCGGGCCGTCGCTGCTGGTGGAATATGGCCGAAGTGTCAACAGCTATTTCGCTGTCGCAGTCGAAATCCACACCGACATGTGCAAAAACAGCACAGCGTCCGATTTATATGGAGCTGGGGTCAGTTTGCGAGGTATGGCCACACCGTTTCCCCAAAAATTCCGATGGGTCAAAGTCGGTGTCGGCACAACGTACGATCGCTGCAAGTATCTGTACGGCGTTCATTTCAAGGACAAGGAAGGGCAATCGGTCTTGAAGCACATGCAGCACTCCGCCGGTTATTGGGGCATCGACTTTCCGATACGCGCCTATTTTATCGACAGCCGGCGGTTCGAGTGCTATGCGTTCTATAACATTAAAACCATGTTTACGGACGGCAGCTATTATTGGAACTACTCCCATGGCGGTCTGGCATTCGGCGTCAGATTCTGAGGCTGCATAATATAGTTTTCACCTTTAACTTTTAACTTTTCCCTTTATAAAAATGGTAAACTTTTCTTTGGAAGGCAAAGTCGCTCTTGTGACGGGCGCCTCCTACGGCATCGGCTTCGCACTGGCCACGGCATTCGCACGCCAGGGCGCCAAAATCGTCTTCAACGACATCAAGCAGGAGCTGGTCGACAAGGGACTGGCCGCCTACAAGGCCGAGGGCATCGAAGCCCATGGCTACGTCTGCGACGTGACCAGCGAGGAGCAGGTCAACGCACTGGTGGCTCAGATCGAAAAGGAAGTCGGTGTGATCGACATCCTTGTGAACAACGCCGGCATCATCAAGCGCATCCCGATGCACGAAATGACCGCCGCCGAGTTCCGGCAGGTAATCGACATCGACCTCAACGGCCCGTTCATCGTCTCGAAGGCGGTCATCCCCTCGATGATTAAGAAAGGCCGCGGCAAAATCATCAACATCTGCTCGATGATGTCCGAGCTGGGCCGCGAAACCGTGTCGGCCTACGCGGCCGCCAAGGGCGGTCTGAAGATGCTCACGCGCAACATCGCGTCGGAGTACGGCGAGTACAACATCCAGTGCAACGGCATCGGCCCGGGTTACATCGCCACGCCGCAGACCGCGCCCCTGCGCGAGAAGCAGGCCGACGGTTCGCGCCATCCGTTCGACGCGTTCATCGTCGCCAAGACCCCCGCGGCACGCTGGGGCACGCCCGAGGACCTCATGGGCCCCGCCGTGTTCCTCGCTTCCGAAGCCTCGGATTTCGTCAACGGCCACGTGCTCTACGTCGACGGCGGCATCCTCGCCTACATCGGCAAGCAGCCGAAGTAAGCGGCTTGTAAAAAATCATAAAAAGCGAGTGTCTTTGGGCACTCGCTTTTTATGATTCAAGCAAATCACAACTTCGCTCCGTTCGTTGCAGTCTTACCCGTTCTAAAGCGGTAAGCGGCCGTTGCAAAGATCGCAACAAATCTCGCTGGAACCGACATATTGCATATATTTCAGCCCGGTACATACCGCATAGCGACTTATCCCGCGAAGCCAAACATCCCCGCTCTTGCAGATTCAAACCATAACATGTTTTACACATGTTTTTTATAAAGCATCCGGCACAGGCATCGTCTGCAAAAATAACAGGATCATCGAAATGAATCTTTTCCAACTCAGCACGGACTTCGTTGCCGGAAACCAATGGAGTAAACATCACACACGGGTAGTCGGTTCCGTCGACATCATAAGTAATCGCACTGTCTCCAGCTCCGCAACATTTCGTCTGCACGAAGCCGTCATCGAAAAGTGGGTCGATCGATCTCAACAATTGAGGCCAAATCCGCACATCGGAAACAGCCTGATAAAAATCTACGATTCTCGACAATTGCCGGCCATATTCCCGAACATCCTCCGCTGTCCATCGAATCCCCATCGCCGGCGTAATCGACACATTGTATCCCTGCCGAGTCATCGCCAAAATCGCATCGGCGATCCGGGGCAAAGTCTGCCGGGAAACCGTCATCTTAAACCGTGATTGAGGCCAACATCGCCGAACCCACTCCAGCGGGAGATCACGGGCGAAACATCCCCGGTTTGCAAATTGTTCGGCATCAAATCCATCAACCGACAAGTCAACGGTAATTCGATCTTTATGAGCTTCGAACCAATCCTTTTTTGCCGTATCAAGCAGCGTTCCATTAGTAATTACATAAAAATGGAAAGGGACATTCCATACCCGGGTCCATGCCCACTGGCACAAATCGCGTATCAATTCGAAATTCAAGAGCGGCTCTCCTCCCAGAAAATGGAAATCGATGCCTTCCGAAACCGGATTCGAAGAAGTCAATTCTTGTTGCAGAATCCGTCTTGCCGTCTCCAACGACATACGAGCCGAAGATTTGTGATGTTCGTAACAATATACGCAATTCAGATTACAGCTATGCGTAATCAATAAAGTACATTTCCGCTTCATAAACAAAACAGGCGGAGACTTTAGGTCTCCGCCAAAAACGATTACGCGAGTACGCAAAAATTATCGTAGCCTGCTACGATCCATGCGTCTTTCGACGTTTTTTCACCAGCCTCTTTCAGATTGGCCTGCTGAAGATTTTCTACTTTCTTCATGATTAATTAAATTTAAAGTTAGCCCAATATCGGGTTTATTTATGCGATGACAATCTCCCCACCGCTTAGCGAAGAAACAATCTGCGGATTCTTCAAAATAACATCGACCAATAATGGATAAAGAGTCTCATTACGGATACAGTCAGTACCATCCGTCCATGTCGATTGCCCTAAACGCATTGCCGTACATCCTCCAGAACAGAAGCTCCGCCAATCGCACAAAAGGCATCGGTTCGACATTTTTTGCCTAAAAAAAGGATTGATCGCTCGATTCCGCATCACCATCGACAACAAATCTTCCGAGTCCTCGATAGAACCCATCGCAAGTTCCGGCCGATCGGATAAATCGCATGGATAAATCCGGCCATCCATTCCGAACGTAACCATTTTGTTACCTCCCTGGCATCCTCGCGAATGACAAAAACTTACGCATCGCCTTGTCGTCAAATTATGAAGCAGGCTGAGAATCGTATTTTCACCGAATGAAATGCCTCGTTCGTTGACCGCAATCAAACAATCGAGCATCTTCTTCCAAAAACGAGCGATATCGCCCTCCCGAACACAGAGAGTCTTATCCGTCAACTCCGGACTATCTTTAATAATATTGATTTTTACCCGGTGAAGATTCAGATCGCAAGCAAAATAATCTACCAGCCGTTCGACATGCGGTAAAGTATAAGAGGTTGCTACGCATACGACTCCGACCTGATCTCCGTATCCGGCATCTCGCAACAGATTCAGCCCCCGAAGCGCATAAGCATGGGAACCTCCTCCGGAAACGAGTTTCCGGTTTCTGTCATGCAGGTCGGCAGGCCCATCCAGACTGACGCTGCACAAGATTCTGCGTTCATACATTTCGCGGGCGATCTGCGCCGTTAGGGGTACACCGTTCGTTTCCACTAAAATACGAGCCTCTATCTGCGCTTCCGAAAGAATGTCCTGCAATCTTTTTATCAGGTTCCACTCAGTCAAAGGCTCGCCGCCCCAGCACTGAACCGAGATACGATGGCTGCCGATCTGATGGCAATAATCCGTGATATATTTTCCGATCCGATCCAGCATAAAAACGTCCATCCGTTCCGAAGCGTGTAATTTTCGGAAACAATAGGAGCAACGATTATTGCACCGACGAGTCAGATCCACTAAGAAAAAAAGCGGTTGCGGCAACATCGACTCGTTTTCTTCCGGCCGCCGTCCGTCAATCGCGAAGCCCCGAGCCGTCAACAAAGCCGCAGCCTCTCCGGTCAAAGGATTTTTCAGCAAATCTGGAAGAATCTTCTCCGATAAAAGCAACGTTGCCCCCGTAGCAGATTGCAACAACAGAACGTCGTCGCGAGAACAAAACAAACGGCATTCTCCCAAACATTCAGAATAAACAGATTTCACAGGTTCCATCCAACTCGCAACGATTTGATGCTACGCACTTATAGCCACATAAAAAAGAAAGCGTGGTGCTGCTAACTTATTTCATCGAAGCAGGTCGTAGGAAACCTTGAACATAAAATAAGCAACAGTCCCACGCCATATACGAGTATATGACGATGGGGAGAAGCCAGCTTATTCTTTGTTCGATTTGAATTTCCTACGTTCGCTTCGAAAGAATAGCTTACACTTTCCGTGTTTCAATATCTTTCACAAAGATACGAAACATATTTGGAAAATACAAAACTTCATCCCATACGGACTGTTGCAGGTAACAAATTTCGGGGAAAAGTTCCTAAAAATCAATATTGATTTCGAAAAATCTTTACACTACCTTAGGCCTTGAATCAATCTGAACCCATTTTTTATCAAAAATAAAAAAGCGTAAAAAGCAACTGCGTTGTGAATAATCTAACAATAAATTCATATATTTGTATAGCCTTATAAAAAACTAACCGCATACAACATGGAACAGCATTCTGTGCACGAAATGCACGACGTCGTGATTCGCTTCTCGGGCGATTCGGGCGACGGCATGCAGCTCACGGGCACGCTCTTCTCCGACACCTCGGCGCTGATGGGCAACGGCATCTCGACTTTCCCCGACTACCCCGCCGAAATCCGCGCACCGCAAGGCACCGTCGCGGGCGTCTCGGGTTTTCAGGTCCACTTCGGCAGCCGCCGCGAGTTGAATCCCGGCGACTACTGCGACGTGCTGGTGGCGATGAACCCTGCCGCGCTCAAAGCCAACCGCAAGTGGCTCAAGCCGGGTGCCACGGTCATCCTCGACGGCGATTCGCTCACCGAGGAGCACATCCGCAAGGCCGGGTTCGCCACGCTGGACCCGCTCGCAGAGCTCAAGCTCGACGAGTACAACGTCGTCGTGCCCGGCATCACATCCATGACCCGCGAAGCGCTCAAGGATACCGGGCTCGACAACAAGTCGGTCGTCAAGTGCAAGAACATGTTCGCGCTGGGCATCTGTTTCTGGTTGTTCGACCGTCCGGAGGACCATGCCTATAAGTATTTGGACAGCAAGTTCGCCAAGAAGAATCCCGCCGTGGCCGAAGCCAACAAGCTGGCCATCAAGGCGGGCTACAACTACGCCGCCAACACCCACCAGTTCGCCAACAATTACCGCGTGGCGCCTGCCGACCTCGAAAAGGGCACCTACCGTTCCATCAACGGCAACGTCGCTACGGCGTGGGGCCTTTGCGCCGCCGCCGAGAAAGCCGGGCTGCCGCTCTTCTGCGGTTCCTACCCCATCACTCCCGCCACGGTCATCCTCGAAGAGTTGGCCAAGCGCAAGGACCTGGGCGTCAAGACCGTGCAGGCCGAGGACGAAATCGCAGGCATCTGCACCGCCATCGGCGCCGCGTTCGCCGGCAACTTCGCCGTGACCACCACTTCCGGCCCGGGCCTTTCGCTCAAGAGCGAAGCGCTGGGGCTGGCCGTCATGACCGAGCTGCCGCTCGTCGTGGTCGATGTACAGCGCGGCGGTCCCTCGACGGGTCTGCCCACCAAGACCGAGCAGAGCGACCTCGCGCAGGCGCTCTACGGCCGCAACGGCGAATGCCCCGTCATCGTCGTGGCCGCTTCGTCGCCGAGCGACTGCTTCCACTTCGCGTTCGAGGCGGGCCGGCTGGCCATGGAGCACATGACCCCCGTGGTGCTGCTCTCCGACGGGTTCATCGCCAACGGTTCCGAACCCTGGCGCATCCCGCAGATGAAGGACTACCCCGCCATCTGCCCGCCCATCGTCGACCAGGCGCCCGAGGCGGGTTTCATGCCCTACGTACGCAACGAGAAGCTCGCCCGCGGCTGGGCGTTCCCCGGCAAACCCGGACTGGAACACCGCGTGGGCGGTCTGGAAAAAGACTGCGTCAAAGGGTGCATTTCGCACGACCCGGCCAACCACCAGAAGATGGTTTCGACCCGCGCCGCCAAGGTGGCCAAAGCCGCCGACTACATTCCCCGGCAGCAACTCTGCGGCGACCCGGAGGGCGACCTGCTGGTCGTAGGCTGGGGCGGTACGCGCGGCCACCTGCAGAACGCCGTCGACGAAATGCGCCGCGAGGGCCAGCGCGTCTCGCTCTGCCACTTCAACTACATCTGCCCGCTGCCGCACGGCGTCGAGGAGATCTTCGCCAAGTTCCGCCGCATCGTCGTCTGCGAGCTCAACGAGGGGCAGTTCGCCGCCTACCTGCGCCAGCAGTTCCAGCAGTTCAGCTACGAACAGTTCAACAAGTGCGAGGGGCTGCCGTTCACGGTGGCCGAGCTGAAACAGAAATTTGAATCCTTACTGAACCGATAAGTTATGGCAGACTACAAATACACTCCGGCTGATTTCAAGAGCGACCAGGAGGTGCGCTGGTGCCCCGGCTGCGGCGACCACGCCATTCTCAACGCCGTGCAGCGCGCCCTGCCCGAAGTGGCCGACCGCACCGACACGCCGCACAACCTCTTTACGTTCGTCTCGGGCATCGGTTGTTCGTCGCGCTTCATCTACTACATGAAGACCTTCGGCTTCCACTCGGTCCACGGCCGTGCCAACGCCGTGGCCACGGGCGTCAAGGTCGCCAATCCGCGGCTCAATGTGTGGGTCACGACCGGCGACGGCGACTCGCTGGCCATCGGCGGCAACCACTTCATCCACGCCATCCGCCGCAACGTCGACCTCAACGTGATTCTGTTCAACAACGAAATCTACGGACTGACCAAGGGGCAGTACTCGCCGACGTCGAAGTTGGGCAAGATTACGAAGACTTCGCCCTATGGCACGGTCGAGAAGCCGTTCAACCCCGGCGAGCTGGTCATCGGCGCCAAGGGTACTTTCTTCGCCCGCTCCATCGACATGGAGGTCAGCCTCTCGAAAGACTGCATGGTGGCCGCCGCGCTGCACAAGGGCATGTCGGTGGTCGAGGTGCTGCAAAACTGCGTGATATTCAACGACAAGACCCATGCGGCGTTCGCGGCCGACAAAGCCACGCGTGCCGAACACACGATTACGCTGCGCCACGGCGAAAAGATGCTTTTCGGCGCCAACAACGACAAAGGGCTCGTCTTCGAGAACATGAAGCTCAAGGTCGTGACCGTGGGCCAGGACGGCTACACGCTCGACGATGTGCTGACGCACGACGCCCACGAACGCGACACGACGCTTCACATGATGCTCGCCGCGATGAAATATCCCGACTATCCGGTGGCCGTGGGCGTCATCCGCGCCGTCGAGGACGATGCGGTCTACGACCAAGCCGTCGAGCGGCAGGTCGAGGAGGTCAAGGCTTCGTCCCAAATCCGCTGCGTCGACGACCTGCTCCGCTCCGGCGCCACGTGGGAGGTATAGACGAATTCCGAATTTGCAAGTAAGCGATGCCAGGAACTATCGTAAGCGGGCTATGCCGAGTATGAGCGAATGAATCGTTAGCGGCATCCGGCTTACGACGGATAAACATGAGCGCCACCGCCCATAGAGACGGTGGCGCTTTTCTGTCAGATGTACGGATGGGGCATCGGCTTCCGGCTCGTTATGCCCGAGTGCCCGCCCGGACCAATTGCAAGAAAAACGCAGTTTTTCCCTGTTCCGCAGCAAAGTTTTCGCCGCTTCGTTTGGTTTTTCAAAAATTCGTCTTACCTTTGCACCCGCAACGGGGGATTAGCTCAGCTGGCTAGAGCGCTTGCATGGCATGCAAGAGGTCACGAGTTCGAATCTCGTATTCTCCACGAAGGGCGGAATGTCCGACAGACTGCAAACAAATGTTTGCAGTTTTTTTGTTTCCGGGCAAAAGCGCGGATTCATGCGCAGATGCACCCGGAAACAAAAGAAACCGCGTTCGCGGCTGTCGGACTTTTTCGTTTCTTCGTTCGGATGCCTGCGGCAGCAAAGAGATCAGCCGAACATCGCGAGGCCAATTCCGCATATCTTTCCGAAAGCCTTTCCCGCACCGCCAAAACATCGCTGCGCTCATCGCAATCTTTTCCACCTCACAAACGCCATTCTCACAAAAGCACGAGTTGCGGGGCGAAAATAGATTGATTTTCATAGGCCGCCCCGCGAGTGCTGCGCACTTCGATTCCGATATTCTCCACAAAAAAAGCAACCGGAAAAACCGATTGCTTTTTTATTTCACCTATGCCCTCCTTTTACAGCTTCCGCACCTCGGAGATACCCATAACCTTGTAAGACGCGGCCAGTTCTTCGTCGCGGTTGGAGATAACCAGCAATTTGTCGCCCAGCAGCAACCCGGTGTTGCCCTTGGGCACAAAGTAGTCGCCGTCGCGGCAGACCATCATGACCAACGTGTTTTCGGGCAGTTCTATCTCCCGCAGCAACTGCCCGCGTTCGAGCATGCGTTCGTTGACCTCCACTTCCGTCAGCACCGACTTCATGTCCTCGTGCATGTTGACGTTGAATGCCGATTCGCGTTCCTCGTACGAAAGTCCCAGCAGGTTGGCCATCACGCTCACCGTCGTGCCCTGCACCACCAGCGAAATGATCGTCGAAAGGAAGACTACGTTGAACAGCAGGCCGGCATGCGGCACTTCGGCAATCAGCGGATAGAGCGCAAACAGAATCGGCACCGCACCGCGCAGTCCCACCCACGAAACGTAAAGCCGCGCCTTGGTCGTGAATTTGCGGAACGGCGCCAGGCAAAGGAATACCGACGCCGGGCGTGCCACCGCAATCATGAAGACACCCACCAGCAGTCCCAGCAGCAGCACTTCGGGTTGAAGCAGTTCGTCGCTGTTCACGAACAGACCCAGCATCAGGAACATCATGATTTGCATCAGCCACGTGAATCCGTCGAAGAAGATGGTCATGGGCTGTTTCTGCGCCAGTTTGCGGTTTCCGACCACCAGTCCCGCCAGATAGACGGCCAGATAGCCGTTGCCGCGAATCAGGTCGGTAAAGGCGAACGCAAAGAATATGAACGCCAGCAACAGCACCGAATAGAGCGAGCGGTTGGCCAGATTGATGCGGTTGATGAGCCACACCGCCGCACGGCCGATCAGATAGCCCGACAGAGCGCCGACCACCATCTGCACGACGAACAGCACCAGGTTCGTCCCGAAGCACATTTCGCCCTGCGAGCGCGAGAGCACCCCCACCAGCAGCACCGTCAGCATGTAGGCCATCGGGTCGTTCGAGCCGCTCTCAAGTTCGAGCAGCGGGCGCAGGTTCTGCCGCAGGCCCTGTTTCTTGCTTCGCAGAATCGAGAACACCGACGCCGAGTCGGTCGACGACATGGTCGACGCCAGCAGCAGGGCCGCCGTGAACGAGATTTCGGTACCCGCCACAGGCGCCACAAGCCACACGAACGTGCCCAGTATCAGTGCCGTTATGACCACACCCCCCGTCGCCAGCACCACGCCCGGGCCGATGATGGGCCGAATCTGCGAGAATTTCGTGTCCATACCGCCCGTAAAGAGGATGATGCAGAGCGACACCATTCCCACGAACTGGGTCACTTCGACCGAGCGGTACGAAATGAAGTCCAGCCCGAAAAGCATGCCCACGCCCAGGAAAAGCAGCAGGGCGGGCGCACCGAAACGATAGGCCGCCTTTCCGGCAAGCACCGCCACGAACAGCAGCAGCGCACCGACCAGCACAATATGTTCACTTGTAAAGTCGATCATCTTACTGCGGTATGAATATGTAGGTAATGGTCCCCTGCTGCCGCGCCGGGGCCGATTGGTCGATGTTGAACAGCGACGCCCGGGCCGCCCGCAGGGCCGTTTCGCGCATGCACGCGTCGCCGCCGTATTCCACATGGGCGGCGGTCACTTCGCCCGAGCGGTTCACCGTCACGCTCACTTCCACTTCGCCGCCGCCCTCGCATTGGTAGGCCGGCACCACCAGCCGCCGCGACGTCCGCACGGGGTTCGTCAGCGAGAACGACACCGTCACGCGGCCTTTCATCTTGCGGTCCTGCCGTTCGGTCCCCTCCTCCGAGCCCGTCCGTTGGCGGATGGCCTGTTCTTCGGCCAACCCCTGCTCGTAGGCTTCGCGGTTGGCGCGCATCCGTTCGGCCGCTTCCGAAGCCGCATCGTTCAGCGCCGCGGCATTGGTCCCGCGGTCGTCGCGGAGTTCTTCGTTCAGTGCATTTTCGTTCGACGCCGCATTGCGGACGCTCTTCCAGTCGACAGGGTCCTGTTCCTGCCGGCGGCGCACTTCCTCTTCCAGCCGGGCGCGTTCGCTTTCCAGCTCGGCCAGCGTCTGTATGTCGATGTACATCCCCTGCGTCGAGGCCCGGCGGCCGACCGCTATCTTCGACGATACGAATACGATCATCAGCACCAGATAGGCTATCAGCGTCACGCAGAGCCCTATCCGGTGGTTGTAGGCCCAGGCCCCGGCATCTTCGTGCCGATTGTCGAACGGCAGCTTCAGGCGCGGCCGTCCGGCAGGGCGGGGTCTGTTGTCGGAGGGTGTCTCTGTCATGTCAGGCGGTCGGAATTTCGGACAAAAATAGTTTTTTTTAGCGATTTTTTATATCTTTGGGCACAAAATATTCAGAAACCAACGCTTATGTCAACCAAACAGCAAACGCTCAAGGCGCCCATTTGCTTTTCGGGCAAAGGGCTGCACACGGGCGTCGAAGTAACCATGACCGTCCGCCCGGCCGACGCCGATTCGGGTATCGCTTTCCGTCGCGTCGACCTCGAGGGACAGCCCATAATTCCCGCTTTGTGCGATAACGTGACCGACACTTCGCGCGGCACCACCATCGAGGCCGGCGGCAACCGCGTCAGCACCATCGAACACATCATGTCGGCGCTCTGGACGCTCGGCGTGGACAATGCACTGATCGACATCGACGGTCCCGAAGCCCCCATCATGGACGGTTCGGCCCGCGAGTACGCCGAAGCCATCGTCCGCACGGGCGTCGTCGAGCAGGAGGCCGAGCGCACCTATTACCACGTCACCGAGAAGATGGTCTACACCATCCCCGAAAAGGGCGTGGCCATCATCCTCTACCCCGACGACGAGTTTTCCGTTTCGCTGCACGTCGATTACAATTCCAAGGTCATCGGCAACCAGTATGCCACCTTCGAGCCCGGCGACGACTACGCATCGAAAATCGCGCCGTGCCGCACGTTCGTCTTCCTCCACGAGCTGGAGCCCCTCATCAAGGCCAACCTCATCAAGGGTGGCGACATGGACAACGCCATCGTCGTGGTCGAGAATCCCGTGCCCGAGGAGGAACAGGAGAACCTCAAGAAGATTTTCAACAAGTCGGGCATCGAAATCAAACCCGGTTACCTCAATAACCTGGAGCTGCGCTGCAACAACGAGCTCGCACGGCACAAGCTGCTCGACCTCCTGGGCGATTTCGCGCTCCTCGGCGTGCGCATCAAGGGCCGTGTGTGGGCTACCCGCCCCGGCCACTTCGCCAATACGGAGTTCATGAAGCAGCTCAAGCGCTCCATCCGCAAGGCCGGCGAGAAACCCCGCTACACCTACGATTGCCGCAAACCTGCGCTCTACGACATCAACGCCATCCGCAAGATGCTGCCCCACCGTCCGCCGTTCCTGCTGGTCGACCGGATTTTCCATTGCGACGCTTCGTCGGTGGCCGGCATCAAGAACGTCACCATGAACGAGCCGTTCTTCGTGGGCCACTTCCCCGAGGAGCCCGTCATGCCGGGCGTGCTGATTGTCGAGGCCATGGCCCAGTGCTCCGGCATCATGGTGCTCAACACCGTGCCCGACCCCGAGAACTACTCCACTTACTTCATGAAGATCGATGGCGTGAAGTTCAAGCGCAAGGTCGTTCCGGGCGACACGCTCCAGTTTGAAATCCACCTCCTGGAACCCATCCGCCGCGGCGTTGCGCTGGTCGAGGCCAAAGCGTTCGTCGGCGAGACACTCGCCTGCGAGGCCGTGTTGATGGCGCAGGTCGTCAAAAACCGCCAGTAAGATGATCAGTCCGCTTGCTTACGTTCACCCCGACGCCAAGTTGGGGGCCAACGTCACGGTCGAGCCTTTCGCCTGCATCGCGGGCGACGTGGTCATCGGCGACGATTGCTGGATAGGTCCCGGGGCCGTCATCCACGACGGGGCCCGCATCGGCAGGAAGTGTAAGATCCACACCGCGGCTTCGGTGTCGTGCCTGCCGCAGGACCTCAAGTTCGACGGCGAGGTGACCACCTGCCAGATCGGCGACTGCAACGACATCCGCGAGTACGTCACCATCAGCCGCGGCACCAAGTCCACGGGCACGACCATCGTCGGCGACGGCAATCTGTTGATGGCCTACGTCCACGTCGGCCACGATTGCGTCGTCGGCAGCCATTGCGTCATCGCCAACCGTGTTTCGCTCGCTGGCGAGGTCCATGTCGACGACTGGGTCGTCATCGGCGGCCACGCGGCCATCCACCAGTGGACCCGCATCGGCGCGCACGCCATGATTCAGGGCGGCGCCCTCCTCGGGCAGGACCTGCCGCCCTTCGTCATCGTCCGCAACGATACGCTCCGCTTCGCCGGAATCAACAAAATCGGGCTTTCGCGCCGCGGCTTCACGCCCGAGCGCATCGCCGAAATCCACGAGGCCTGCCGCATCCTGTTCCAGAGCGGTCTGAACTATCTGAACGGGTGCAGCGAGGTCGAGCGTTCGGTGCCCCAGAGCCCCGAGCGCGACTATCTGCTGGAGTTCATCCGCTCGTCGAAGCGCGGCATCATCAAGCCCTACGCTTCCGGCCACCGCGAAGCGTAAAAAAATCCCTATATAATATTGGTATATCGGATTTTTTTCGTACATTTGTCGTGTCGAAAGACAGGACGCACGCAATAAGGGGACGCAAAGTCCCCTTATTTCATAGTTGTACACAAGTTGACTTACGTTTTTCAGCCATGATCGACCCTAAAAAAATCATCGCCGCCGCCGAGCGCAGGCTCGCAGGTTCCGACATGTTCGTAGTGGGCTGCAATTGTTCGCCGGGCAATGAAATCGAGCTCTTGATCGACAGCGATTCGTCGGTTTCCATCGACGCCTGCGTCGAGTTGAGCCGCGCCGTCGAGGCGGAGTTCGACCGCGATGCCGAGGATTTTTCGCTCACCGTCGCTTCGGCCGGCATCGGTTCCGAACTCCGGTGCCTGAGACAGTACCGCAAGCTCGTCGGCAGGCCCGTCGAGGTGCTGCTCGCCAGCGGCGTGAAAATTACGGCCCGGCTCGACGAGGTCGACGATGAGAGCCTCACCCTCTCCTACGAGGAGAAGCAGGCCGTCGAGGGCAAGAAGCGCAAGCAGCTGGTCCGCGTCACGCGTCGGTATCCTTTCGCCGAGGTCAAGTCCACCCGCGAATATCTGGACTTCAAATAAAGTAGAAAGCGAAACGTGAAAAGCGCCTTGATTAAGACGAACCGAACATTTCCGCATCGAACATTTCACCTTTCACTTTTAACTTTTCACCTTTCACCTCGAATGAATCATCCGCAATTCAAAAAAATACAAAACAAACAATAACCCCATGGACAATCTCAATCTTATCAGCAACTTCGCCGAGTTCAAGGAGTTGAAGAACATCGACAAGCCCACCATGATCGGCGTGTTGGAGGACGTCTTCCGCCACGCCCTGCAAAAGCAGTACGAGAGCGACGAGAATTTCGACGTCATCATCAACCCCGAGAAGGGCGACCTCGAAATCTGGCGCAACCGCACGGTCGTCGAAGACGGAGCCGTCGAGAATCCCAATACGCAGATCGCCGTTTCGGAGGTCAAGGCCATCGACTCCACCTACGAGGTCGGCGACGAGTATGCCGATGAAATCAAGCTCGCGTCGTTCGGGCGCCGTACCGTCCTGTCGCTCCGGCAGAACCTCGCTTCGCGCATCCTCGACCTCGAAAAGGCCAACCTCTACGAGAAGTATTCCGAGAAAGTCGGCGAAATCATCACCGGCGAGGTTTACCAGGTCTGGAAAAAGGAGGTGCTGATTCTCGACGACGACGAGAACGAGCTGATTCTCCCCAAAAGCGAGCAGATTCCCAACGATTTCTATCGCAAGGGCGACACCATCAAAGCCATCGTCAAGTCGGTCGAGATGAACAACAACCAGCCCCGCATCATCCTCTCGCGCACGGCCAGCCAGTTCCTCGAACGTCTGTTCGAGCAGGAGGTTCCCGAGATTTCCGACGGTCTGATCACCATCAAGAAAATCGTCCGCATCCCCGGCGAGCGGGCCAAGGTCGCGGTCGAATCCTACGACGACCGCATCGACCCCGTCGGTGCATGCGTCGGCATGAAGGGTTCGCGCATCTATTCCATCGTCAAGGAGCTGCGCAACGAGAATATCGACGTCGTCAACTTCACGGCCAACACGCAGCTGATGATTCAGCGTGCGCTGAACCCCGCCAAGATTTCGTCCATCGTCCTCGACGAGGAGAAGCAGACCGCCGCCGTCTACCTCAAGCCCGACCAGGTGTCGCTGGCCATCGGCAAGGGGGGTCTGAACATCCGCCTTTCCAAGATGCTCACCGGTTACGACATCGACGTCTACCGCGAGGTCGAGGAGGAGGATGTCGCCCTCACGGAGTTCGCCGACGAAATCGAACCCTGGATCATCGAGGCCCTCAAGAACGTCGGGTGCGACACCGCCAAGAGCGTGCTGGAGCTTCCCGTCGAGGAAATCGCCGCCCGCGCCGACCTCGAGTTGGAGCAGGCACAGAAGGTCGCCGAGATTCTGAAGGCCGAATTTGAATAGCATTTACACGCAAAGAAAGGAGAACACACAATATGGGGAATGAAAGAAAATTAAGGCTCATTCAGGTGGCCAAGGAGTTCAACGTGGGTATCAACACCATCACCGACTTCTTGCACAAGAAGGGCATCAAGAGCGACGGTTCGCCCAACACGCAGGTCGACGCCGACACCTATGCGATCCTCGAAAAGGAGTTCGGCGCCAACCGCGCCGCGTCGGGTGCCCGCGATTCGATCCGCGAGCGGATTTCGCTGAAGCAGACCACCGTTACCATCGAGGGCGGCAAGAAGCCGCAGGAGGAAGAGAAAGAGGTCGTCATCAAGAGCAACGTCATCAACGTGCGCGACGAAATCCAGCAGCCCAAGTTCCTGGGTAAAATCGACCTCGACCCCAAGCCCAAGCCCAAGGCTGCAAAGACGGCCGCGAAGCCCGTCGTAAAGGCGGAGCCCGCCAAGACCGAGGCGCCCAAGGTCGCCGAGACCCCGAAGCCCGAGCCCAAGGCGGTTCCCGAAACCGTCGTGGCCAAGCCCGTTGAAACGCCCGCCGCGAAGCCGGTTGAAAAGCCCGTCGAGAAGCCCGCCGAAAAGAGCAAGCCCGCCAAGGCCGAGGAGCCCAAGCCCGAAGCGCCCAAGGACAACATCTTCCGTCCCGAAACCGTGACCCTCACCGGGCCGCAGGTCCTCGGTACGATGGACGTTTCCGGATTCGTTCCGGGCGGCAAGCACAAGCGCAAGCGTCTTTCCAAGGAGAAAGTCGACGTCACCAAGGCACAGCGCGGCGGCGGTCAGAGCGGCGCCGGCACTCCCGGCGGTCAGCGGCCGGGCGGCCAGGGCGGTCCCAACCGCGGCGGCGCCCAGGGCGGCAAGCCCGCTCCCAACCAGCCCCGTCCGGGCGAGGGGCGGCGTAACCGCAAGAAGAACAGCCAAGCCGTCGTTCGTCCCGAGGTCAGCGACGAGGAGGTATCGAAGCAGATCAAGGACACCCTGGCCCGGCTCACGGCCAAGGGTGCCAAGAATACGGGTGCCAAGCACCGCCGCGACAAGCGCGAAGCGGCCGCCGAGCGGATGAACGAGCAGATGGAGCGTTCCGTGCAGGAGCGTTCGACGCTCAAGGTCACCGAGTTCGTCACCGTCAGCGAGCTGGCTACTATGATGGACGTTGCGCCCACGGAGGTTATCACAGCCTGCATGAACCTCGGTCTGATGGTTTCCATCAACCAGCGGCTCGACGCCGAAGCGTTGGCCGTCGTCGCCGAGGAATTCGGGTTCAAGGTCGAGTTCGTCTCGGTCGAAATCCAGGAGGCCATCGCCGAGGAGGACGCCGACAGCGAGGAGAACCTCGTGCCGCGTCCGCCCATCGTCACCGTCATGGGCCACGTCGACCACGGTAAGACGTCGCTTTTGGACAACATCCGCAAAACCAACGTCATCGAGGGCGAAGCCGGAGGTATCACCCAGCACATCGGTGCTTACAGCGTCGAGCTCAACGGTCAGAAAATCACGTTCCTCGACACTCCGGGCCACGAAGCGTTCACCGCCATGCGTGCCCGCGGTGCCAAGATTACCGACGTCGCCATCATCATCGTCGCGGCCGACGACAGCGTCATGCCGCAGACGGTCGAAGCCATCAACCACGCGCAGGCCGCAGGCGTTCCCATGGTCTTCGCTATCAATAAGATAGACAAGCCCAACGCCAACGCCGACCACATCAAGGAGCAGCTTTCGCAGATGAATTACCTCGTCGAGTCGTGGGGCGGCAAGTACCAGGACCAGGAGATTTCGGCCAAAAAGGGTCTCAACCTCGACAAGCTCCTCGAAAAGGTGCTCTTAGAAGCCGAGATGCTCGACCTCAAGGCCAACCCCGACAAGAAAGCCGTCGGCACGGTCATCGAGTCGACGCTCGACAAGGGGCGCGGCTACGTCTCCACCATCCTCGTCCAGAGCGGTACGCTCCGCATCGGCGACGTCGTGCTCTCGGGGACCTACACCGGGCGCGTCAAGGCCATGTTCAACGAGGACGGCAAGAAAGTCACCGTCGCCGGGCCCTCCACGCCCGTGCAGGTGCTGGGTCTCAACGGCGCTCCGCAGGCGGGCGATACGTTCAACGTCATGGACGACGACCGTTCGGCGCGCGAAATCGCCAACAAGCGCGAGCAGTTGCAGCGCATGCAGGGCATCATGACCCAGAAGCACGTCACGCTCGACGAAATCGGACGCCGCATCGCCATCGGTTCGTTCAAGGAACTGAACATCATCGTCAAGGGCGATGTCGATGGTTCGGTCGAGGCCATGTCCGGGTCGCTCATCAAGCTCTCCAAGGAGACGGTGCAGGTCAATGTCATCCACGCCGCCGTGGGTCAGATTTCCGAATCCGACGTCCTGCTCGCCGCCGCATCCAACGCCATCATCGTCGGGTTCCAGGTGCGTCCTTCGGCCGCTGCACGGCGCGTCGCCGAGAAGGAGGAGATCGAAATCCGCCTTTACTCCATCATCTACGACGCCGTCAACGACATCAAGGACGCTATCGAGGGTATGCTTGAGCCCGTCATGAAAGAAGAAATCGTCGCCTCGGTCGAAGTCCTGGAGATTTTCAAGATTTCCAAGGTCGGCACCGTCGCCGGGTGTATGGTCCGCGAGGGCAAGCTCCAGCGGTCCACGCCCATCCGCGTCATCCGCGACGGTATCGTCATCTACACCGGCAAGCTCGGGTCGCTCAAGCGGTTCAAGGACGATGTCAAGGAGGTCGCTGTCGGTCAGGACTGCGGTCTGAACATCGAGTCGTTCAACGACATCCGCATCGGCGACATCGTCGAGGGTTACGAGCAGGTCGAAGTCAAACGTAAATAGTATCATCCAACCCGCATAAAAGCATGAAGAACCCCATCCATTTCATCACCCCCGAAGAGGCGGTCAAAGTGATCAAATCGGGCGACCACGTCCATCTGAGTTCCGTGGCTTCGGCTCCGCAGTGCCTTATCAACGCCATGTGCGCGCGCGGCGAGGCCGGTGAGTTGAAGGACGTCCACGTCCACCATCTCCACACCGAGGGTCCGGCGCCCTACGCCGATCCCAAGTTCACGGGCATCTTCCAGCTCGATTCGTTCTTCGTCGGCGCCAACGTGCGCAAGGTCACCCAGAGCGGCGACGCCGACTACATCCCCATCTTCCTCAGCGAGACGCAGAAGCTCTACCGCTGCGGCGCCGTGCCGTGCAACGTAGCGATGATCCAGGTTTGTCCGCCCGACAAGCACGGGTACGTTTCGCTCGGCACGTCGGTCGACGCTACGTTGGCCGCCGTCGAGTGCGCCGACCACGTCATCGCCGTCATCAACAAGAACGTGCCGCGTGCGTTCGGCCAGGCCATGATTCCCATCTCCAAAATCGACATGTTCGTCCAGGACGACACGCCGCTTATCGAGGCCAAGTTCTCCGAACCCAACGAGGTGGAGACCGCCATCGGCAAGCACTGCGCCGCGCTCATCGAGGACGGCGCCACGCTCCAGATGGGCATCGGGGCCATCCCCAACGCCGTGTTGAGCCAGTTGGGCGGCCATAAGAACCTCGGTATCCACACCGAAATGTTCGCCGACGGCGTTTTGCCGCTCGTCGAGAAAGGCGTCGTCAACGGCGAGGCCAAGAAGACCGACCCCGGCAAGATGGTTTCCACGTTCCTCATGGGTTCCAAGGCCGTCTACGATTTCATCGACGACAACCCCGGCGTGTTGATGATGGACGTAGGTTATACCAACGACCCCTACGTCATTTCGCAGAACGACCGTTTCGTCGCCATCAATTCGGCTTTGCAGATCGACCTCACCGGGCAGGTTTGCGCCGACTCGCTCGGCACCAAGTTCTGGTCGGGCGTCGGCGGTCAGATCGACTTCGTCTACGGCGCGTCCCTCTCCAAGGGCGGCAAGGCCATCATCGCCATGCCGTCGATTACCAACAAGGGCGTTTCCAAGATTTGCCCCACTTTGTTGGACGGTGCCGGCGTGGTCACTACGCGCAACCACATCCACTGGTTCGTCACCGAGTTCGGCGCCGTCGACCTCTACGGCAAGACCATGCAGGAGCGCGCGCGCCTGTTGATTTCCATCGCCCACCCCTCCGCCCAGGAGGAGCTCGACCGCGCCGCTTTCGAGCGTTGGGGGTCGCACCACCACTACATCAAGGGTTACATGTCCAAGTAATTCCGGGCCATAAATTCTTTGTTCACAAGGAGCAGCCGTTTTCTCGGTTGCTCCTTGTTTTTGTTTCATTTTTTCAGCGCCTGCCCCGCCGTCCTGCCCCGCCCTTTCCCGCAGAACTCTGCAACGCTCTGCGTTGCCATCTGCGGCGGCCCGCATCATAGATGCGTCCGGCCCCAGCTGCCGCAGATGAATACACTATCGCTAACTATTTCTTACTTTGTGCGGTCCGTTAGCCTTTCCGCACTTCGCCCCTGCGTTCTTTTACCAGCCCCTCTGTCATTCTGAGGAAAGGCGTAGCCTTGACGAAGAATCTAAATTCAAGCCCTGCTTGTTATTCTGAGCGCAGTAAAGAATCTTTCCGCCCCTCCGCAAAGCCCCCAATTATTCCCTATTCATTATCAATTATTCATTACCTTTGTCCCGCCAATGTGTTTGCCATGAATCCCAAAGCCCAAGGTTATTTCATCGGCGCCCTCGCCGCCGTCACTTACGGGACCAATCCGCTCTTCGCCCTGCCGCTTTACAGCGCCGGTATGGACCCCGATTCGGTGTTGTTCTTCCGTTACCTTTTCGCCATTCCCATCCTCGGCGCCATGATTCGGTTGCGCGGCCGGAGTTTCAGGGTCCGGCGGGCCGAGGTCCCCTTGCTCGCGGGTATGGGCATCCTCGTCGCCCTCTCGTCATTGGCGCTCTTTCTGAGTTACAATTACATGGACGCAGGGATCGCATCTACCCTGCTTTTCGTCTATCCCATCCTCGTGGCTTTGATTATGGCGTTCGGGTTCCACGAAAAATTATCATGGACCACTTCCTTGTGCATTCTGTTTGCCATGGGCGGCATCGGGTTGCTTTACAGGGCCGGCGACGGTTCCACCCTCAGTCTCACCGGGACTTTGCTCGTCTTCGTCTCGGCGCTTTCCTATGCCATCTACATCGTCGCCATCCGGCAGTCCCGGCTCAAGGACGTTCCCACGCTCGCCGTCACTTTCTACGTCCTGCTCTTCGGATTGATGCTCTTTCTCTTCCGCGTCGATTTCGGCCGTTCGCTCCTCTTGCCCGGGGCTTGGTACTTGTGGGGCAACCTCTTGGCGCTCGCCGTCTTCCCCACCGCCGTTTCGTTCCTCTGCACCACGCGCGCCATCGGGCTCATCGGGTCCACCCCTACCGCCATCCTCGGAGCCCTCGAGCCCATCACGGCCGTTTGTTTCGGCGTCCTCGTCTTCGGCGAAACGCTCACGGTCCGCATCGTCTGCGGCATCGCCTTGATTATCCTCGCCGTCACGTTCATCATCGCCGGCAGCAATATCGGCGTTTACCTCACCCATTTCCGCAAGCTCTTTCCCCGGCTGCGGCGGGTCCGCTCCGACCTTTAGATTTCGGTGCGTCTTCTCCTTTCGCGCCTTCCCGCTCGTCTGTTTGGCGTATCTTTCCACCCTTATCTGTTAATAAAATAACACTTTACGGTCTTTTCACCGTTATTTTGGTCTGAAATTTGCGGGGGGGGGATTTTTTGTATCTTTGCACTGCCGGGCTGAAGCTGGATAGCCCGGTGCTGGGATGTTGACGCAACTCCACACCCTTCGGGGCACCGTCCGGAAATATTCGGACGGTGTTTTTTTTATTCGGCACAAATTCGGAACGTTTCCTTTCTACTCCCGCCCCGTTACCGCCCGAGCCAGCCGCGCAGCCGCCAGTTCCCGATACTTGCGCGAAAATTCGATTTGCATCCCTCCGATTACCACACCCTGCGCAGTAACACCCGCAACGTGTTCGGCATTGACAATATAGGAACGGTGCACACGCACGAACCTGTCATCAAGCAGTTGTTCCCATTGGGAGATGCGGGTCCGCGTGCGATAAACCGTTCCGTCGACCGTATGGAGCGACACTTCCGTATCGTTCGATTCGACATAAACGATGGCCGCAAATTCCAAGGTCACCTTCCTGCGCTCGGAAACGAACGTGATATTCCGAGACCGAGGCAGCCTCCGCCGAAGCCACCGCGACAAAAGTTCGCAAGGGAGCACGAACGCCACCAACAAAACGAGCAGAAAAATCGGATTGGAGAACAGCGAGGGGAAAACTTCCCGGCCGAAAGCGACGAGGGTATAATTGCTGGCAAGCAACATCGACACCCATTCCACCACCACGGCCCCGACAACGGCGCAAACTACGATGACACCCCGACGACGACGGGCAGAAAAAGCCTGCGGCAGGAAAAACTGGGCACAAAACATACCGGGCAACATCGACGTTGCGATGAACAGCGCCCGCCCGAACCCGTAATCGAAACTGGCCAACAACGCAGCCAGCAGCAGTACCGCCACAGACCAATAAGCAGCTATCGCCCAATATCTCATAACTTAATCGTATTATCCCTCCCAGCTCCACGGCAGTCGGGCAAGCGTCAAGATAGCGCAAACCGGGCAATTGCCGAAACGCACCTATCTTCTGCAAAAATAGCAAAAAGCCGGATTCGGCAAAACCGTTTTCTGTCGAACCGACGGTTTCAACAGCAGAAACGAGGGATTCGGCTTTGCAATTCAGCCCCTCCCGCTCCTATCTTTGCAAAAGAGAATCACGGTCCTCTGCCGAGAGCTCCGACAAGACCGTATCTATTTCAAACTCAAAAAACTATTGCCGAATGAAACGCATTATCTTTTGTTTGCTCACAGCGCTACTCGCATGCGCTGCACTCGCCGCACAGGGAACTACCGTTATCGCTCCGGCCCCGCAACCAACCGCCGACACCACGGCCGAAACACAGCAAAACGTCCGTCGGGTTCCGAATACAACGGGGGAAAGTCCGAAAATAGATGCCGGAGAAATCGCCATCCTGGACCCGGATACAAACGAATGGATCATCGAGCCCGACCCTTGGCCGACAACAAACCGCACATTGGCCGACCTTTACATGGAAGGGGACTGGGTCTGCATGACACTGATGACCTTATGTTTGGTCACCATGCTTTTCGCCGCCTGGAAAGCTCCCAACTGGATTAAAGAACTCGGGAAACTGGCCTTGCTGACCGGAACTTTCTATATGATGTTCGGGGTCTATTCCATCTTCGACCTCGTGCAGAGCAGTGGAATCGACATATCATTTCCGATACTCTGCTCAGGTTTTCGCGTTGCTTTGATCGCCCCCATGTACGGCATGATAATCTACGGGGTCTCGCTGATCCTACGTATAGCGCTCCAGCCCCGAATATAAATCGCCCGCCCGTATATAATTTTATCCCCGCATAGGCTTTGCCGAACGGGGATATTTTTTGCTCCGGGCGCTCGCTCCCTCGACGAATGAAACCCCGCCATTTCCACGAGTGCGGAACAAAGGTTCAAGTGCCCCCACAAAAACCCACCGTCATTCCGACTACCTACCCGTCATTCTGTGGTGCCCTCTCCCCTCTGTCATTCTGCACCCACCCCCTGTCATTCTGAGGAGGTCGCAAGACCGACGAAGAATCTAATACAAGGTCATTCTGAACGGAGTTAAAAATCTGTTCTCCCCGAAACCTTTGCGAGCGGCTCGCAGTTCCATTTTCCTTTTCTTGTACTTTCTTGTGCAAGAAAGTACCAAAGAGCTTTTGCACGGTGTAAATGGCGGCATCCGTCTTCGGTCGTTCGCTGAGCGGGCACGGAAGACTTACGCTGTTCCGAACACCCGCTCCGGGCGCTCGCTCCCTCGACGAATGAAACCCCGCCATTTCCACGAGTGCGGAACAAAGGTTCAAGTGCCCCCCCCACAAAAACCCATCGTCATTCCGAGCTCCTACCCGTCATTCTGTGGAGCCCTCTCCCTTCTGTCATTCTGCCCCCCCCTCTGTCATTCTGAGGAGGTCGCAAGACCGACGAAGAATCTAATACAAGTTGTCATTCTGAGGAAAGGCAGTTCCTTGACGAAGAATCTGTTTCCCCGCAAAATAGATTCTTAACTCCGTTAGAATGACGGAACAATGCGAAATAAAATTATTCTCTATTCATTATTAACTATTCATCGTTTTG
>ERZ779624.6-NODE-6-length-155572-cov-33.841021_pt1 | contig 155572 bp, 150 predicted proteins | sample MGYA00514190_ERZ779624 | MGnify/ENA primary metagenome ERZ779624 (study PRJEB29562, sample SAMEA4376706) | mouse gut metagenome | isolation source: Cecum | study: EMG produced TPA metagenomics assembly of the A DSS colitis mouse model was used to assess the... | reverse complement strand
CAATGTCATTTAGATAAGGACAACATTGCAGTTAGGATTCTTTTTACAGCGAGTAAACATTTTGTTTATTCGCTGTTTTTCTATATTTAAAAGCATTCAACGTAATAAATTTGTACGACAAACAGACAGATGCTTTCATCTGTCTTAAAAATGGTATATACTAATATTTGATTAGGCTGCTCTATATAGAAAGCTTATCGCGGACTGGGGTTTGACTTTGCGAGGGTCTGTTCTCCTGGAACGTACAGGAAGAAGCTCATGTCCGATTAGATACTCTACATCGGGTGGAGCTTTTTCTTCTTTTATTGATAGAAAATGACAGCAAATTCGCATCGCACGGGTATAATTCAGCTGATATATATATTTGCAGCCAACTTTCTGCTTGACAACCACATTAGTCGCTATAATCTCACAGAAATTATACAGAGTCATTCTTGACCATATTTCCTGCACAATATATTCTGGTTTCTTTGCATGAAACCGTGTTAATCCTAACGCATATTTTAACTCGCGAAAAGAGGTTTCTATTCCCCAGCGTTTCGCATATAACTGTTTGATTTCACCAGAACTAAATTTTTCTTGTGGCAGATTTGTAATAATACATTCATAAGAGTCTTGCGAGATTGGAAAACGCACTACTCTCATTTTTATTTCGTAAAACTTATTAAAATGCAGGTCAAGATAATCAAAAGGTGTTTTTTTCATAATAATTCTGTATTTTTGGGGATTTGCTTTTACTTCATTTGTCTGCTTTTTTGTGAGTGTAAGATTAACCCATTCGTCAAATTCATCACTCTCTGGCAGCATTGTTAGTTTCGAAGCTATTCCATTACTTGTTACATCTTTGACGCGTATTAAGTAATACATTCCTTTATGTTCCGCATGAGCAAATATATTGTAGTTCTCATAACCCCTGTCTGCGATAAAAACAGCAGGCTGGCCACGGTATCTGTCAATCAATTCACACATAGCACTATTTTCATTTTTCAATCGGGCAGGTTGGATAATTGCATCTGTGTATCTTCTGCTGCATAAATCATAAAAAGCGTTTAAATGCAGCTGGTTGAAGCCTTTGCTGTCAGGAAGCGGTTGAAAATAGGTTGTTTCATCTTTAGGATTGCAGGCAATGCATAAATCCGAACCATCACAGGCAATTAATCTAAGTCCTTTATATGTAGCATTATCATTAAAAGATTTAGTGAATTCTTGAAATAAGAACTCAAATGCTTCTGGCAATATCTGTGCCCTGCGCTGGTTAAATGCTGAATCCGATGGCGTGGAACTGTCAAAATCAAAATATTCCAACAATTCATCTCTTAATGCCTTGCCCTCCATTGTAAGCATAAACTTCATTATCTCTTCAAATGACCATTTCTTTTTACGTGAAAAATCCGTTTCTGGATTCTTTGTAAACAACCAACGGTAAGAATCCATCTCTGTAATAATGGATAATAGTTTTTGCTTTACCTCTGTAGAATAATTCATTGTGTAATCCTCCTTGCAGCCAAGATGTTTTCTTGATTACAAGGGCCGCTCTGACTATCTTTCTTTTTTAGATAGTCAGAGCGGCCGCACATTTGGTTTATCCTGTCAAGTGATTTATGAAATTATACAAAAAAAGAACAGGGTACATATTTCTACATACACTGTTCTTTGCATCGTCCTTATCTAAATGACATTGGGTTTCAGGAGGCTTGCTTTTTTGGGGGAATATGGCATATTATATAAAAGCAGAGACAAAAATGATTAAAACCATTGATATTGTCGGGCTTGGCGCGCTGGAGACGGCAATGGAGGAAAGCGCACATCTGGTCGGTGATGACACGGTTTTGTTGTCTGTGCTGAACGGCATCCGCAGTGAGGAGGATTTGGGGCGGAGATTCGGCGGGGAGAAAGTGGTGCACTGTGGGGAGCCTTCTATGCGGCAGGACAGCAAGGCTGGCAGAAAGACGGAGGTGGCGCTTTTTGCCGGAACAATCTGTGAACTGGGGAAAAGCATGGGATTGCGGTGCCTGTGAACGAGCGGTTTCTGAAAAAGTTTGGGTGAAAAATTGAGAGACAGAATCGGGCGGAGGCAGAAATTTGACAGAGAAAAATTTTTACAGCGGACAGTCTGTGCAGAATGTATAAATAGTTGTTGAAATTGTTCTGAAAATTTAGTAAAATGTATTTACAACTTGGCGCCATGCATGGGACATGACAACACAGACGGACAGTCTGTGAAGGGACGGCTGTATTGCCATGATTTTATATGGTTCTGATTTGTAAAAAAAGAACAACAGAATTGGAGGGTTACAGGGCATGAATGTTTACACGACGGATAAGATTCGTAATGTGGTTTTGCTGGGACATGGGGGATGCGGCAAGACCAGTCTGGTGGAGGCGATGGCTTACCTTTCCGGCATCACGTCCAGAATGGGAAAGATAGACGACGGAAACACGGTGAGTGATTTCGGTAAGGAGGAGCAGAAGCGCCATATTTCCATCGCTACGTCTGTTGTTCCGATCGAGTGGGAAGGCACGAAGATCAATGTGCTGGATTCTCCCGGCTTTTTTGATTTCGTAGGTGAAGTGGAAGAGGCAGTCAGCGCGGCGGATGCGGCGATCATCGTCGTTTCCGGCAAGGCTGGCTTGGAGGTCGGTACAGAGAAGGCGTGGGAGATCTGCGAGAAATATAAGCTGCCCCGTTTCGTGTTTGTGACGGATATGGATATCGACAACGCTTCCTTCAGACAGGTTGTGGAGGATATGACCGAAAAGTACGGGAAGAAAATCGCGCCCTTCCATCTGCCGATCCGTGAAAATGAGAAATTCGTGGGTTATATCAATGTCATCACTGAGCAGGCATACCGTTGGGAAGGCAAGGAAGTGGTGGAGTGTGAGATGCCCGATTACAGCAAGGCGAACCTGCAGCTTTGCCGCGATACGCTGATGGAAGCGGTAGCTGAGACAAGCGAGGACTTTATGGAGCGGTACTTTAACGGTGACACCTTCTCCGAGGCGGAGATCCGTGCGGCTCTTCGCACAAACGTGATGGACGGCAGCATTGTACCCATGTCCATGGGTTCCAACGTGCTCTGTCAGGGAATCTTCACGCTGCTTGACGATATCGTAAAATATATGCCCAGCCCGGAAAACCGGGAGATTGCGGGCGTTGACTTAAAGACCAACGAAGTTTTTCAGGCGAACTTTGACTTCTCCAAGGCGAAGTCGGCTTATATCTTTAAGACCATCGTGGATCCCTTTATCGGCAAATATTCGCTGATTAAGGTGTGCTCCGGCGTATTCAAGAGCGACGACATGATCTACAACGACGAGAAGGAAGTGGAGGAGAAGATCAGCAAGCTCTATGTGATGCAGGGCAGCAAGCCCATCGAGGTCAAGGAGCTTCATGCGGGTGATATCGGCGCGATTGCGAAGCTGACGGCGGCGCGGACCGGCAATACCCTTTCCACCAAGGCACGCATTATCCGTTACGGAAAGACAGAGATCTCCACACCTTATACATACAAACGGTATAAGGCAAAGAACAAGGGAGACGTGGATAAGGTTTCCCAGGCGCTGCAGAAGATGCGCCATGAGGACCAGACGCTTCAGGTGGTCAATGACGCGGAGAACAAACAGTCCCTGCTCTACGGCATGGGCGATCTGCATCTGGATGTGGTTGTCAGCCGCCTCCTCAATGAATATAAGGTGGAGATTGAGCTTACTGAGCCGAAGATTGCATACAAAGAGACGATCCGCAAGAAATCCGATGTGGAGCACAAGTATAAAAAGCAGTCCGGCGGTCATGGCCAGTACGGTCATGTAAAGATGCGCTTTGAGCCGTCGGGCGATCTGGAGACACCTTTCGAATTTACACAGGAAGTAGTGGGCGGCGCGGTGCCGAAGAATTACTTCCCGGCGGTAGAGAAGGGCTTGCAGGATTCCGTTCAGGCGGGGCCTCTGGCAGCTTACCCCGTGGTGGGCGTGAAGGCGGTTCTCTACGACGGATCCTACCACCCGGTGGATTCCTCAGAGATGGCGTTCAAGATGGCGACGATTCAGGCGTTCAAGAAGGGATTCATGGAGGCAGGACCCGTACTTCTTGAGCCGATTGCAAACCTGCAGGTGACCGTACCCGAATCCTATACAGGCGACGTGATGGGCGACCTGAATAAGAGAAGGGGCAGGGTGCTCGGCATGAATCCCGCAGGGGACGGCAAGACCGTGGTTGAGGCGGATATTCCGGTGGCATGCTTAAGCGGCTACTGCACCGAACTCCGTTCCATGACCGGCGGGCGTGGCACTTACAAGTATGAGTTCGCGAGATACGAGCAGGCGCCCAGTGATGTGCAGGAAAAGGAAGTGGCGGCGAGAGCGAAGGCTGTTGCGGAGGCGAGTGCGGAGGCATAACAGATAGTTGAGGTATGATGGCGGATATCCTTTCGGTTTTTGGAGAGGGTATCCGCTTTTTATGAACACGCCTGCACAGGGAAAGAAGAAAAGAGAGGGAGTTTACCGTTGAAATATACAGGCAGTGCCACGACCAAATTAAATTTATTGCAAAAGACAGTAGTCGGCCTTTTCTTTTTTCTGTGTCTCGGACAGGGGCTTTATGTCCATGCAGGAGAAGCGGTCTTTGAGAAGGACGGGGAAGTTTATCTGATCCGATCCGCGCAGGACATGCGGACGCTGGCGCTCCTGGTGAACGGAAACAGGGAAGTGGAGCCGGGGGTGGCGGCGCACAGCGCTTCCTACCGGCTGACCCGCGATATTGACTTGTCTGCTTACTGCAAAGGAGCGGCGGGCTGGGAACCCATCGGATGCGGGCGTGATGAGGGAGAGGACGAAACGTTTGTGAGGGAATTTAACGGCACCTTTGACGGCGGGGAGCATGTGGTGGAGGGATTATATATCAATTTACCCGGCGGAGAAGATCAAGGACTGTTTGGAACAAGGACCTATCTGTCTGAAGAGTGCGACAGTGCGGCATATCGGGAAAGCGGACGCACCGTGATAAAAAATCTTTACATTAAAGACTGCGACATTACGGGCGGGCTGAATGTGGGCGGCGTCATGGGCGGCATGACGTTTACGAGCGGCCTGCGAAGTGGGGGAGATTTATTGATAGAAAACTGCCATGTGACGGGGAAGATTACCGGCTTTGACTCGGCAGGCGGTATCACAGGAGCGGCTTCTGTTGTGGAAAACTGCAGTTTTGCGGGTACTGTGGAAGCTTACAGCGCGGTGGGCGGTATTGCGGGAATCGCATATTACATCCGTGGGTGCGCCGTACATGCCATGGTAGAGGGCGGCTTTGACCAGTCGGGCGGCGACGCGGGCGGTATTGGCGGAGTTGCCATCTGCGTGCGGGACAGCTATACGGTCGGCGCCGTGACGGGGACTGACAATATTGGCGGTATTGCAGGCAGGGGATCCTGTTTGAACGGCTGCTATGCAAGGGCGGATGTGACGGGAGATAAGTACACGGGTGAGCTGCTCGGCTATCCGCAAAAGTTTGATGGGATACCATTGCCGGAAGGTGCGTCTGACGAGGTCGAAATCGAAAACTGTCTGTCGGAAGGGGAAGATATAACAGACTTTAAAGAATTTATGGAAAAAACAGAGCAGGATGTGTGGCGCTGTGCGGCTGACGATGCCTATCCCAATCTTTCATGGGAGAAGGAGAGCCGGTTCGGTTATACAGTCACCACCACGGTGCAGGCGGGGGACAGCCTGTGGGAGCTTGCTGATCAGATGTACGGGGACGGGCATTTCTGGACACAGATTTATGAGGAGAATCAGAAGCATATCGGCAAAGACGCGAGTCTGCTCGCGGCAGGGACGGATCTGGAGATCACGGTGAACGCGTCGCAGGCTGACTACGCGTCGAGGGGGAATATCTGGGAGCAGGAACAGGCTTTTCTGGAGGAAGGAAAAAAGCGGGGTTTGGCGAAGGCAGAGTTAAAGCGCTTTTTTCGCAGACTGCTTGCGGATGACCTGTGGAACGGCGTGGTATGGAGGTGGGAAGGTGCGTCGGAGGATTCCCACAGGCAGATAAACGACTGGGTGATTGCCGACCTGGACGGAAACGGACAGGAGGACATGGTTGTGATGGCAGGGGAGGGGAGTCTGCTTGTTCCCGGTGAAATCTGGCTCTATTTCAACGAGGAACCGGCTTATGTCCTGAAGGATGAAAGCGCTTTCTATGAGGACCATTTTTGCTTTGGCTCTACTTTTTGGGAAGCGCCTTTTATGGCAGATTTAGATAATGACGGCAGGCTGGAGCTGCTGTTTGCGGTGTTTAATGGCGGCAACGGCGGACCGGGTGGAAGAGACCACTGTCTGTTCCGGCGGCAGGGGGATGAGTGGGTGGACTGTCTGAAGGAGATTCCAAATGAGCGGGAATGGGCTGGAGAGCCCGAACTGCATATTGATGTGACATGTATCGGCGTGAATCGCTATGAGGCATACTGCCCCTATCTGGACGAGCGCATCGAATTTGACGGATGGAATATTCGTGAAATTGGGGAAAACGAGTATGGGCACACGGGCGGTGCAAACATCAGGGGGTTTTTTGATTTCGAGCGAGTCACGTATCAGGGGAAGAACGCCCTTAAATGCCGGGAGTATCTGAGCGGGGAAGGCGGAAACGCGCACGGTGTCGGCGAGGCGGTGTTTATCCTCGCCTGGGACGCGGACGGCGTGTGCCGCGTGGCGGACTGGTGGGTGGAAGGCTGGACGTAGGGACAAAGAGAAGGAGCAGGTGATGAGCCTGCTCCTCTTGGCATACGGATTAGTTCCACTTGTTGTTTTTTTGTGTCACACCGCGCACGCTGCCGCCGAACCCCTGCCATATGACGGGCGCTTTGTCGCCGGTGCAGTTTTCGAGCGTGACGTCTTTCACATGGGCATTCGACTGTCCGAGAATCTGAATGGTTCCGCCGGTGTTTCCCTGAAACCGGGAATGGGAGATTGTGATATTGCTGCAGGTATAGCCATTGTTTGGCTCAATGTCGATGCCGTACTCCGGGGAAGTGCCGCTGGCATAGTTAAACTCGCAGTTTTCGACCGTGACATTGGATGCGTCCGTGATGGACAGATTGTTTCTTCTGTTATGATGGAGATTACAGTTCGTAATGTTTATGCCGCTGCTGTAAAATCTCTTTCTGTTTCCGTCAGAATCCCAGCCATCGTACAAGCCCAGATAAATACCGTCGCCCCAGCACTCAGAAATTTCCACGTCCTGAATGTGAACGTTCGTGCAGCCTGCAATGTTAATGCCGTGTCCCCATTCGCCGCTGCTGCCTGTGTGGGAGCTGCGTTCGCCGATGAGCCTGCCGCCGGAAATCACTACGTTTTTACGACCAAAAGCCCATATGATTTGGGAATTTGCCTTATCATTTCCGATTGCCACAAGCTGCGCGTCGGGCGACATGATGAAAGTCTGGTTGTCTCTCAGCACAATACCGTCCGTCACATCAATATGGTAAACCCCTTCCGGCAGATACATATAATCATATTTGCCGGGATCATGCTCCCAGATCCATAACAGACCGTTGATCTTTTCTGTGTCGTCAGTACAGCCCGGTTCCTGACGATAGATAAGGGCTTTGGAGTTATTTCCCGGATCAGCCGTGTCCCCTTCCACGATAACATAGCACAGATGCATATTATCTCTACTGCCTATATAAACTTTTATGGCGGCGGCGCCCACTCTTTTCATGGTGAGCAGACCTCTGTCACTGACAGAAACCGCATTTGGGTTGTCGCTCTCAAAGGTAATGCTGTCGGCAAGAATTTCCTGATTTACATTTCCATCCAGCGTCAATTGATATGTGCCGCCGACTTTCCCCATGATGGTCTGACCCGCCTGTGTGAAAAAGGACACGCCTATGGTTATTTTACATGACGCTTTTCTGTTTCCGTCCTGTGTGGCTGCCGTTATGGTTACCGTTCCCGTGCTCTGTGCGCGGATGATGGCGGAAGACGAAAAACTGTTTTGCGGACTGCCGTCCATATCAGCGTTGACGGGATCCACCGTGGCAACCTTACTGTTTGAGCTGGTCCAGATCACAGTCGCATTTGTTAAGGGCTGTGCCGTTGTCTCCGGCGTAAGTATGGCGGTCAGTTTTCTCTGTTCTTCATTTGAAGCGAGAGAGAATTTATGGCTTGTTTTGTCCAATCGGATTCCTTTCACGCGGTTGACGGCGTAAACCTTCTTCTGGATTCTGAAAGAACAGGTTCTTGTGCCGCCGTACGCCCCGGTCCCGTGCAGGGTTACTCTCGCTGTGCCTGTCCTGATATTGTTTATATATGTGGATTCCAAGATTTCAAAGCAGGCGTCTTTTTCCGCCAGTTCTTTTTTGGCTCTTTGGTCCGCGGTGTTTGCATACACATGAATATCACTTTTTTCCAGCCGGATTTCCCCGCCTGTGTAGGTCTGCGGATCAATATCAATCCTCAGTCTGCCGATATCGTTCATCCTGTCATAGATTCGGTATGTGCCCGTAAGCGTGCCTTCATAAAAGCCGGTTCCCGTAACCTTCACGGTAACGGTTGTGCCGACAGGGGGGACGGCATTCGGATTTTCCGGCTCCATGCCGTCATAGTAGTATTCGATGTCCCGGATGTAATCTGTTCTTGCCGCCAGTCTTTTTCCGTTCGTATCCGTCACGGTGACGTTTGCCTTCCATGTATTGGGTCTTGCGTTATACTGTTTATCGGGAATCGTCAGGTTTGCCTTGCTGATGTCAGCCTTTGTCACAGTGAGAGTCACCACCTGTTCATAGCCCTTATAATTGCCTTTTCCACTGATGGTGCAGGTCATGTCTTTCTGCGTCTCCGCCGTGGGTTTTCGGTTGTCCTTTAGCTGCACGGTATAATCGGTCCTGCTGTTTAATACGGTATAATTTTCATCCCGTATATAAAATTCCGGCTCTGCGCCGTTTTTCTGATAGGGGATGGCAAGGGAACCGTCGGCGTTTTCTGTCACATTGTCACCCCAGACAATGGTCAGGTTCCGGCTGTCGCTGTTTGGCGTAATACGGTATCTTTTCGTGACGGCGCCTGTGTATCTGCCGATGCCCTTAAAAGTGACCGCCACGTTTCCGACATTTTTTGCATTGCCGTATTTTATGGTATAATCGGTTCCCTCCACGAGGGCATCGGAACCGAATCGCAGCAAATCCGCTTTTTCCTGGAACATGCCGCCGTTTTTATCTGCGGTCTGTTGGGAGAAGGTTATCTCATCCTTCCAGTTCGCGCCGAAGACAGCGCCGCTGATTTTCCTGTCCCCGGCAAGTCTCAGACTGATTTTCTTACAGCCGCGGTAACCGGCGTCTCTGCCGGCAACTGTAGGGAATACCGTCAAATAGGCGCCTTCGATTCCGCTTGCGCAGACTTCGTAATCAAAAAGCCCTGCATCCAGAGTCACGTTGCTTATTCTAAGCGTCTCAATTTTTACATCTGTTTTGGACAGAGGCGTTCCGCAGTAATCGTACCGGGCTTTGTCAAGCTTTACCAGTGCGGTGCCGAAATTCTTCTTTTTCAGATCATTGTCCAGTACGACAAGTTCCATCTGAAACGAGCCTGCAAAATTACCTGTTCCGCTGACTGTATAGTGATAGACCACGCCAGGCTCATAGGAGTCGCCCTTTGTATAATCTGCCCCATTTAGCTCCTTGGTCAGGGGCGCATAGTCACAGACGAAATCTCTCTTTAACGCCAGCCTTTTTTTGCCGAAGTTCAGGACAGGAGCGGGGATATTTATTCTTTTGCCATAGTTGACCGTCTGCTCATAAGCGGGTGTTTTTGCGCTGTCTGCAGCATAGATATCAATCTGGTTGATATCCAGCGGCTTGATCGTATAGTACAGGGTCACGCTGCCCTGATACTGTCCTCTGAGGGTGATGGTCACGCTGGGGGCGTTGACTGTATTCCATCTGGCGGCATTGGTGTTATTTCTGTAAGTCAGGGTATAATCCGTTTTTTCTGTCATCAGGTTTTCTTTATAGTAGACGCGGAGGTTCTGCCTGACCTGCTGACCTGTATAGACAAGCTTGTCGCTTTCTCTTTCAAAACCTGCCACCCGGATTTCTTTGGAGAGATCAAGCAGCTTGCTGCCGGAGTCTGCTGCATTCGTCACGACGTCCGCCGTGACGGACGCGGTTTTGCCGCCGCAGGATAGTGTGGCCGACATAACGTCTGCTTTTTCTGACTCCAGTGACAGCACGGTACTCTCGGCAGGCATGGAGATACCAGTCGCACTGCTGTTCTTATCCGCAATCAAAGCATCGTCTTCGGGGAAAGCGTCCACGAAAAACGCATCGGCGCTGTTTTCCGGGGCAGTAGAATTTTCCGAAACGGATAAGCCGTCCTGCGCGGGGTCTGTGGCGGCTTCTTCTGCATCGGCAGAGCCGTCGGCTGTCTGGTCTGTGTCCGCGTCGGCGTCATTTTTGGGTAAAAAAGGCACGGTGGCGGCAGAATAGAAGGTTTCCGCTTTTCCGTCACCGATTTCCAGGTAGTATGCCGCCCGGATATAGTAGTCGTAATTCTCAGTCTCCGCTTCGAATACATCATTCGGATTCTCTTTAACGACAGAGGAGAGCGCTTCGGGGACAAGCGTCATCATTCCGTCATATTCGCTCTCTGCGTCCGTCATTTCTTCCATGATAAAGTAAGGCGAAGAGAGCACTGTCTCAAAGCCGTCCCAGTCGTCCTCCTTATCGAGAAGGCTTGCGCTCCCGAGTTCCATCCCCTTTTCACCGCGCAGTATGCTCCATTCCAGCGCGCCCGCATCTTTATATTCGAGAGCGGATTCCAGATCATAATTCACAAACAGAATCAGATTTTCTCCGGTCTCAAAGGACACAGGGCGATCGTAGATAAAAGTGTCGTCGTCCGCAGAGGGGAGCGCTTCTTTGTCGGAAATCTGTCCGATATGTAAAGCGGGCAGTTTTTCTGTTCTGTCCGTTTTTTCTGTTTCCCCGGCTCCGTCAATGTCCACGCTGCCATCTGTTTCCACGCTGCCGTCAGTTTCGCCCGGTTCTGACAGGGTATCCGCGTACGGCAGGGGATTCGATTCCCCAACAGTGTTATGATCGGCTGAGGAATGGGAGAGTGCGTTGTCATCTTCGGGTGCAGCGTCATTCGTTTCCGGCGTTTCATTAAAAAACATAGTGTTTTCAGAAACCGTATTTCCTGTATACAGGGCGTTCTCTGCGGCAAATGCCGTCATGCCGCAGCAGTCGCCAAGCGCGACCGCTATGACAAGCGCTGCCGCAAGCCATCTGTTTTTATTTCGCATCCATCAATTCCTCCTGCTTTTTTCTGCATGTCTGAAAATAACTGTATCATATGTGTTTTTTTCAAATCATATTTTGTTGTAAGGGCGCAATTTATGCGATTATAACACATAGCAGGCGGGAAGGGGCTGGAATATTTTGCCGTCCCGTGTTTTCCTGCGTTGACATCTCTGCCGTACCTGTGTTATATTTACCATGTTTCAGCAACAGTAAAATATATAGTCAGAAAGGCGGCTTAAGCGTGGGAGTTTTTATTCAGTGTGCACGTACCCGTTATCAGGGGCAGTAAAAAGCGGATAGTATCGTCTCATGTAGATGGGGTCTTTTTTGCGTGCGAATAAAAACAGAGAGTGCCTGAAATACGGCATTCTCCGCAGAGCGGAATCATAGCGTAAAGCAGGAAGATTTTGTTTACGGGGTCTGTCCTGCTTTTTTACTGTCTTTTTATCGGGAAATGGATTTGCCGGCAGGCGAATCCGGGTGTACAGGATAAAAAGGAGGCGCGCTATGCAGAAAAATAGGAGACAGGCAGACTATGACTATATAAAACAGGTATCGGATTCACAGAATTTTCTGACGGAACGGAAACTGATACAGAGGATTATCCGTCTGGCGGATATACGGAAGGAGGATACGGTGCTGGAAATCGGCACCGGGAAAGGGCATCTGACGGAAGCCATTTGCCAGAGAGCGGGGAAAGTATGCTCGGTGGAAATCGACAGAAAGCTTTTGGAGAGTGCAAAAAAGCGGCTGTCAAAATTTGAAAATGCAGAGTTGATTCCGGGAGATTTTATGAGATACCGTCTGCCGGAAAAAGGGAATTATAAGGTATTTGCAAACATTCCGTTCTTCCTGACGACACAGATTGTCGAGAAACTGACGCAGGGGAAGAATGCGCCGTCGGATATGTGGCTTGTGATGGAGAAGGGGGCGGCAAAACGGTTCATGGGCCTGCCTCGGGAGACGAAGAAGTCTCTGGAACTTAAGGTGCGGTGGGAGATGAAGATTGTGTACCATTTCCGCAGGGAGGATTTTCATCCGAAGCCGTCCGTGGACTCCGTGCTGGTGCATTTCTCAAAGAAGGCGGTTCCCGATCTGGGCGAAAGGGAATACCGTGCGTTTCAGAAGTTTGTAGAGCAGGGCATGAAGTACGGTGTCATGGGAAAAGGCGGACTGCTGACCACAAGACAGGCGTCGGCGGCTCTAAAGAGGGCAGGGCTGTATCATGCCTACGAGGACGGTGTCACGCTCTACATCCAGTGGCTCTGCCTGTTTCGATGCTATCAGGATATGAGGGGGAGAAAGTCATAAAAACAAGTTTCACCAGCCGGTTTCTACATCCCCGGCTGGTGAGATCCTTGATCACAATTTGAATTTTCCGACTTCCGACTCAAGCTGTCCGGCAATGTCCCGGTTGCTTTCTGCTTCGTCTTTGATGCTTTCCATGCTCACAGTCATGTCGGAAGCCATTTCCGTGACACCGACAATGCTGTTTGCGCTTTCGGAGACGGCTATATTGACGGCGCCTACGGCTTCCTTGATACTGTTATCCCCGTCCACCGCAAATCCAGCAATGGAAGCCGCCATCTGCGCTTCTTCCACACCAAGCTGGATCATGCCAGTTTTGATGCGGGTGTAGGAATTGATCCCTATGACCGCACACATAACAATAATAAAGTAAAAATCAATGTATTTCTAAAAAATAAAATTACGCATAACCGGTTACGGACAGACCTTGGATGCTTCGCGAAACGGGGATACACGGAGCGCGAAACAGGTCGTGGACAGTAAGAAAACAGTTGACAAATCCGACAAGTATAATAAAATAAGTAAAGTAAAAGCCGTACGCGGCGGGAAAGGATCGGGCAGTAAAATGGCAGAAGTGTATAATCACAGAGAAGTGGAGACAAAATGGCAGAAGATCTGGGACGGCGAGAAGGCTTTCCAGACTTCGGAGGACTACTCCAAACCGAAATACTACGCGCTGGTGGAGTTCCCTTACCCATCGGGGCAGGGGCTTCATGTGGGACATCCGCGTCCCTACACGGCGCTTGACATTGTGGCGAGAAAGAGAAGGATGCAGGGCTACAACGTGCTCTATCCCATGGGCTGGGACGCGTTTGGTCTTCCAACGGAAAACTATGCGATCAAGAATCATATTCACCCGAAGATCGTGACACAGAACAACGTGGCGCGTTTCAAGAGCCAGCTGCATTCCCTGGGCTATTCCTTTGACTGGGAGCGGGAGGTCAACACCACCGATCCCAACTATTATAAGTGGACACAGTGGATTTTCCTGAAACTGTTTAAGGCGGGGCTTGCCTATAAATCCGAGATGCCGATCAACTGGTGCACTTCCTGTAAAGTGGGGCTTGCCAACGAGGAAGTGGTGAACGGCGTCTGCGAGCGCTGCGGCTCCGAGGTGGTCCGCAAGGTAAAGAGCCAGTGGATGTTAAAGATCACGGAGTACGCGGACAAGCTGATCGAAGGGCTTGACACGGTGGATTATGTGGAGCGCGTCAAGGTTTCCCAGAAGAACTGGATCGGGAAGTCCATGGGCGCGGAGGTGGATTTCTCCATCAAGGATAAGGAGGATAAGCTGCGTGTCTATACGACCCGCTGCGATACGCTGTTCGGCGCGACCTACATGGTGGTGTCCCCGGAGCATCCGATCATTGACAAATATAAGGACGAGCTGAAAAACTGGGACGACATCTGCGCTTACCGTGAGCAGGCGGCGAGAAAGTCCGACTTTGAGCGGGCGGAGCTTGCGAAGGAGAAGACCGGTGTGCGCATTGACGGCATGTCCGCTGTGAACCCGGTGAACGGCAAGGAGATACCGATCTATATTTCCGATTATGTGCTGATGAGCTACGGCACGGGCGCGATCATGGCGGTGCCGGCGCACGATGAGAGAGACTGGGAGTTCGCGAAGAAATTCGGGCTGCCCATCGTCGAGGTGGTTGCGGGCGGAAAGGACGTGCAGGAGGAAGTTTACACGGACGTGGCGGAGGGCACGCTTGTGAACTCGGATTTCCTGAACGGTTTAAGCGTGGCGGACGCCAAGGAGAAAATGATTGATTTTCTGGAGGAGAAGGGCGTCGGCTGTGCCAAGACCAACTTTAAGCTGCGCGACTGGGTATTCTCCAGACAGCGTTACTGGGGTGAGCCGATTCCGATTGTAGAATGTGAGAAATGCGGTTTTGTGCCGCTTGACGAGAGCGAGCTGCCGCTGGAGCTTCCCGAGGTGGAGAGCTATATGCCGACAGACACGGGCGAGTCGCCGCTGGCGGCTATGACCGATTGGGTCAATACCACCTGCCCATGCTGCGGCGGTCCCGCGAAGCGGGAGACGGACACGATGCCCCAGTGGGCGGGATCGTCCTGGTATTTCCTGCGCTACACGGACCCGAAGAACGAGAACGCGCTGGCAAGCAAAGAGGCATTAGATTACTGGATGCCCGTGGACTGGTACAACGGCGGTATGGAGCATACGACTTTGCATCTGCTGTATTCCCGGTTCTGGCACAAGTTCCTCTATGACCAGAAGGTGGTGCCCTGCCCGGAGCCTTACGCGAAGCGGACGTCCCACGGCATGATTCTGGGCTTGAATCCCCACTGTTTCTCGAATCTTCCGGCGGCGGAGCAGGAGTCGCTTCTTAAGGAGCACGGCAGCGAGAAGGCGGCAAGACAGGCTCTGAAAGAAAAATACGGTGAGATGGCGGAGCACCCGGTGGTGAAGATGTCCAAGTCTCTCGGCAACGTGGTGAATCCCGACGATATCGTGGCGGATTACGGCGCGGACACCCTGCGGACATACGAAATGTTCATCGGTGCGTTTGAGCTGAGTGCGGGCTGGAGCGAGGACGGCGTGAAGGGCTGCCGCAGGTTCCTCGAGAGAGTGTGGAAACTGCAGGATATCCTGACGGAAGGCATGGATTATTCCAAAGATATGGAGATTAAGATGCACCAGACCATCAAGAAGGTCAGCAGCGACTTTGAAAATCTCAAATACAATACGGCGATTGCGGCAATGATGACGCTTGTAAATGAATTTTATAAGAAGAACGCGGTGACGAAGGGCGAGTTTAAGACACTTCTTGCCCTGCTGAACCCTGTTGCACCGCATATCACCGAGGAACTGTGGCAGACGGTGGGCTTTGAGGGCAGGGTTTACCAGACTGTATGGCCCACATACGAGGAAGCCAAGACTGTGGAGTCCACGGTGGAGATCATGGTGCAGATTAACGGCAAGAACCGGGCGACCTTAAATATCGGCAAGGACGACCCGAAGGACGAGGTGATCACGAAGGCGAAGGAAGCGATCGCAGACAAACTGACGGGAACGATCGTGAAGGAGATTTACGTGCCCGGGAGACTGGTAAATATCGTGCAGAAGTAAAAGCGCCGCTGTCACAATGGGGGATGCCCGCTGGCATTTTACTTTAGAATAGGGCGGAGGCTGAGATGTTTGTTGATTATCATGTGCACACAGATTACAGCGACGATTCCGACTATCCCATGGAGGATGTGGTGAAAGACGCATCTGGTGTTAAGATACGATAAACAGGGCATTTATCCTTTTCACTATGTGAAACATTATGTGGAGGAAATTCTTGCGGAGGTCATTAAAAACGGGAAGGGCGTTGAGATCAATACCTCTTCCCACCGTTATGGAGTTGCAGATTCCACACCTTCCAAGAAAATACTTACGATGTATCATGAGATGGGCGGAGAAATCCTGACGCTTGGCAGCGACAGCCACGCGCCGGCGCATCTCGGGACATATATGGAGGAGTCGAAAAAGCTGCTAAAAGAGATCGGCTTTCGGTCTTTTTGTACTTATGAAAAGATGCAGCCAGTTTTTCATGAACTATGATGCAATCATAAGAAAAAGCCGGAGTCATTGTAGGGATGGCTTCGGCTTTCTGCTGCTCTGCGTTCTATTTCTTTCTCATCCGCATCATTTTATCTATGGTTGCGGCTTCCTCCGGCGAGGATTCCTTTTTGATGACGGCGACGATTGTCTCGATCTCCTCATTGGTAAAAGTAATGTGATCCGCCTGTCCTCTCTTGGCGACCGCCATCAGGAAAGGCAGCATCTGCTCCCGGCTCATACCGCGGCTCTCAAAGACGAGAGCCTGCAGGAAGTCCAGTTTCGCCTTGTCGATTCCGGCGAGGGATGGGTCGTTCATCCAGTCATTATTCATGGTAAAACCTCCCGTGTGAATCAAATTTGGTAGTTCGGGATAACTATTTTGGGGAGAATACGGCGCAGCCTACGGTTCGGCGCCGGATGGCTGCTGCTGAAACATTTCGTACATTTCCCGCTGCTCCGGGGTGAGCATCTGCATCAGCATATCCATCATGGGAGAGCCGGGAGACGCTGCGCTTTCGGAACTGTCCGCGGCATCCCCGGGCGGATCTGACCCGGAAAGCGGATTTCCAAACAGGGAATCCATATTCATGTCGGGGAAGATTTCCTGCATGGCGCTCATGGTCTGGGTCATTTCCTGCACGGTCTCTAGCGTCTGCAGCATGTTCTGTATCTGCTCTAACTGCCGGATTTCCTCCGGGGTGGAGTAGAGGCAGAGTTCCTTACAGAGCTTTTTCAGGTCAGGTTTTTCCGGCTGGGAGAGCCCGCATCCGCTAAGCGCGGCAGTGCGTTTTTTTGTGAGATTTATCGTGTATTGCAGCTCCATATATTTGATGTATACTGCCAGATGTTTCTGCATGGAAGGTTCTATGTAGGGGAGAAGAACCTTGAGCTTCTGGATCTGGTTAGTGGTGTATAAGGCATCGAATGCCATAACATTTGACGCGTCTTCCCTTTTTTCTGCCATAAGCTATGCCTTTCTGATGCCGTTTTTCTCTATAGTATATGACACATAAGAGAAAAATAGGCTCCGGCTCTGACGTGGATAATCGGAGCCTATTTTTCGGATGTGTGTAAAAGATGTGACTGGCGTCAGCAGCCCGCCCGTAAGGACGGGCTGTTACGCGTGGGGATGGTTAATTGTGCCGCTTAGTTGTTGCAGCAGCAGGATAAGAGGATCAGAATCCAGATCCAGGAACAGCAGTTATTGTCGTTGCCGCCAAAGAGGCTGTTGCCGCCGAAGAAGCCGCCGCCACAGCCGCAGCCGTCGCCGTTACCGCCGCAGCAGGATAACAGGATCAGAATCCAAATCCAGGAACCGCATCCGTTGTTGGCAGGTGCGGGGGTGCTGCATCCGCAGTGTGTAGCTGTAAGATCACTCATGTTAGTGCCCTCCAAATGTTAGTTATGGTTTATCTTATGTGGGGGAAGTGAATTTGTGCCTGTGGGAAAGAATAATATTTCCTTTGATGAAACTTTTGGCAGGGGTGATTCGTATTACTGTTGAAAGATAAAATGGAAAAAGACAGAATTTATTTAACATTGTGACGCAGAAAACGGCGACAGGAGGAAACTTAAAATGCATGTAAACGGATATGGAACGGCAAACTGTCAGGCGACGGGATATATGGCAGGAAAAACGGCAAAGCGCGCGCAGCAGAGTCGGTTTTTAGAGGCGGCATCTGAACAGATACTGCATAAAGAAAGGGATTATGATGAGGAAGCTTTTGAAAGCGTGGGCGCCAACGCGCCTGAGGAAGTGAAGCAGGCATGGATGGAGGCGGCGAAGGAAATCGGAGCAAATGGACTCGGAATCGGGAAAAACGGTATGATGACGCATATTTCCCAGATGATGGTGGAGCGCGTCGAGAGAGGATGGAACGGCGGCAATCCGAATGATATTTTGGGAAGCAGTGTGCAGTCCGCGCTCCGTGCCGCGAAGGAGGCGCTTTATGATCTGGATCATCCGCTTGCGGCAGGACATGCACGAAGCATCGAGGTGCAGAACAGCCGCATGCAGGAAAGGAAATTCTATCTGGCGTTTATTGATCGTTTGGAGCGGCTATAATTTTTTCTAAAACACAGGCGGCTACAGACAGCCGCCTGTCCGGTCAATTCTTCTTGTGTCATTCCCGGCTGTGTTCGCAGATGACGTATTTGCTTTCCCGTTGTAATATCCGTCTGTTTCTGTTCTTGGTTCAAAATAGTGCCTCCTTCTGGTACTGATTTTATCAATGATATTTCGCAATAGCAAGCAAGGAACGCTTGCATTCCAGTTTTATTTAAGCTACAGGAGGACTTGAAACGTATGTTCGGTTGTGGTAATATATCAATATGTCTGAAAACAGAAGGGAAAAAAACAGAAGAGAGGGCGGACGGTTTCGCAGGGCGGACATATGTCTCGTGGCATTTTTTCTGCTTCTGGCGCTGGGAGGTTTTGTCTGGTCTGCCGTGAGCTTTAGAGAAGGGCAGTCTTTGCAGATATCCTGTGACGGGGTGGTTATTGAGAAAGTGGCACTGGCACAGATGAAACGACATGACCCGGTGGGGGCGGAGCTTGGGAGCGCATCAGAAACAGTCCGCTATTGTCTGCTTCTTTATGTGAACGGGAGCGTCTCCTGCCAGTGGTATGGGGAAAGACCGGATCTTGCGGCAGCGGTTCCGGAAGGAAACAGTTTCAATCTTCTGGCTGTCTCCGAAGAGGATGTATGGATGGAAGCCGCCGACTGCCGGGATCAGATCTGCGTGCACCACATACCCATTTCGGGCGGCGGGGAAAGCATTATCTGTCTGCCGCACAGGCTTGTGGCGGAGATTGTGGGCGCGGCGGGTACGGAAACGCTGGATGTGACAGCAAAAGCGCAGGGAATAGAGGGAGAAACGGGATGGAGCAATGGTACGTTTCGGAATGGAGGCAGCCATGAGGCGGACGGCTGAACTTGGTCTTATGCTGGCGCTTGCGCTGATCCTGTCCTATGTGGAATCCATGATTCCCTTTTCTTTCGGGATACCGGGGATTAAGCTGGGGCTGCCCAATCTGATCGTGCTGTTGCTTTTATATGAGAAGCCGAACACAGGGGGAGAGCGGGAAGCGCTTTTGGTAAATGTCTTGCGCATTGTCCTGTCCGGCTTTCTGTTCAGCAATCTTTATACCATTTTGTACGCCCTTGCGGGAGCCGCATTCAGCTTTGCAGCCATGGCTCTTGGCAGGCGGACGAAACGCTTTTCCATGATCGGAGTAAGCGTGTTCGGCGGCGTGTTCCACAATGTGGGGCAGCTTCTGGTGGCGATGGCGGTGGTGGAGACGCTGGCGGTTGCTTACTATGTGCCGTTTCTGATCGTGGCAGGCACGGTGACGGGGGCGGTTCTCGGGATTGCGGGAACGACACTTCTGCCTTATCTGAGGCGGCTTGAAGAGGAAAGAGAACAGAGAAAGTGAGTTTATCGGTTTAAGTAAAATATGGAGGAACGGGAGCCATGTACGCATACATAAGGGGAACGCTTGCAGAAGTCGCGGAGGACGCGGTTGTCGTGGAAGCGGGAGGAATCGGCTATAACATCAGGGTTTCCACAGCCACGGCGGCGCTTCTGCCCGGCGTAGGAAGCGAGGTGAAAATATATACTTATACGCTTGTCAGGGAGGACGCGTTTGCTCTTTTCGGCTTCCTGACAAGGGATGATCTGGAGATTTTCAAAAAGCTGATCGCTGTAAGTGGGATCGGTCCCAAGGGCGGTCTTGCGATTCTGTCGGTGATGAGCGCGGATGATTTGCGGTTCGCCGTTATGGCGGGGGATGCCAAAGCCATCGCCAAAGCGCCGGGTGTTGGCGCGAAGACGGCGGAGCGGGTGATTCTGGAGCTGCGGGATAAGATTTCCCTGGAGGATACCTTGAGGGGGCTTGGCGAGCCGGCAGGCGCGTCGGGAGCTGCCGCATCAGGCGCACAGGGCGGCGACAATCTGATGAGGCGGGAGGCGATCGAGGCTCTTGTGGCTCTCGGCTATTCCGCTTCCGACGCCACGGCTGCGGTGAAGAAGGTGGAGATTGCGGAGGACGCCACATCCGAAACGATCTTAAAGCTCGCACTAAAACATATGTTCTGACAGTTCGCTCGGAGCGTCATCTTATGAGCCGATGGCATTTTGCTCCATCTGAGCTTGCGAAGCAGCGGATAGTGCCTGAGGCACGGTTTTGCGAATGGGCGTGGGCTGAACACATGGGAGGAATACACAGTGATTTTCGGAAAACACATAAATAAATATTATCTCAAACATGCACCGATTCTGATTGTGGGTATCCTTGCGCTTATTTTTGTGGACTACTTCCAGCTGATCCTGCCGGAGCTTTACCGTATCGTGGTGAACGGTATGAACGGCGGCCTCGTGGAAATGGGCGGGAAACTTGTGCCCTTTACCATGGACGTGCTGTTAAACGAGGTGTGCCGGCGCGCCATTGTGGTTATTCTTGTCATGGTGGTGGGGCGTTTTCTCTGGCGCGTCAGTTTTTACGGGGCGGCGATCAGGGTGGAGACCGATTTGCGCAACCGCATGTTTGACCATTGCAAAAATCTCTCGCAGGATTACTTTCAGGTGAACAAGGTCGGAAATCTGATGAGTCTGTTTACCAACGATCTGGACACCATACAGGAGTGCTTCGGGGATGGGATACTGATGTTCTGCGACGCGCTGTTTCTGGGGTTGCTCGCCTTCTTTAAAATGTGGAACATGGACAGGAGGCTGACGGGGCTTTCCATAATTCCCATGGTGATTCTGTTTTTGTTTGGTACGGTGATGTTTAAGGCGATGAAAGCGAAATGGGAGGTCAGGCAGGAGGCGTTTTCCAGACTTTCCGATTTTTCTCAGGAAAATTTTTCGGGCATTGCAGTAATCAAGGCTTTTGTGAAGGAGTATCTGGAACTTAGGGAGTTTGAGAAACTGAACCGGGAAAACGAGGATATCAATGTGGCGTATACCCGGATTGCCACGCTGCTCGATTGTCTGACGTTCCTGCTTGTGGAGTCGGTGATCTGCGTGATTCTGGGTTACGGCGGCTATCTGGTTTACTGCGGCAGGTTTGACGCAGGGCAGCTTGTGGAATATATTGTTTATTTTGATTCGATCATCTGGCCGGTTATGGCGGTGTCCATGCTGATTGAGAAGACTTCACGCGGAAAGGCGTCCTTAAACCGTGTCAGTGAGCTCTTGGACGCAGAGGTTACAGTAAAAGACAGGGAGAATGTGACGCGGCTGCATGACATGAAGGGGGAGATCGAGTTCAGGCGCCTTACCTTCCGTTATCCCGACGGGGAGACAGATGCGCTTAAGGACGTATCCTTTACCATTCACGCGGGAGAGAGCGTGGGTGTGGTGGGCAGGACCGGCTCCGGGAAGACCATTCTCGTGGATCTGATCCTGCGCGCCTACAATGTGCCGGACGGCACGCTCTTTATCGACGGGCACGACGTGAACACGGTTTCCATCCGCTCCGTGCGGGAGGGGTGTTCCTATGTGCCGCAGGATAATTTTCTCTTTTCCGATACCATTGAAAACAATATTTCCTTCGCGGTGGACGAGGTTTGCGATGCGCTGGTGGAGCGGGCGGCGAAGCTGTCCGACGTGCATGATGATATCATGGATTTTACTGCCGGATACCGGACGGTGCTGGGCGAGCGGGGCGTGACGGTTTCCGGCGGGCAGAAACAGCGGATTTCCATTGCCCGTGCGCTGATCAAGGAGTCGGCGGTTCTGATTCTGGACGATTCGGTTTCGGCGGTGGACATGAAGACCGAGAAAATCATTTTAAAAAACCTTCTGGAGAACAGAAGGGGCAGGACAACGATACTGATTGCCCACAGAATCTCCACGGTGGAGCACATGGATAAAATTATATTCATAGACGAAGGGTGTGTCCGCGCGGTGGGCAGCCATGAAACCCTCTATGAGACATGTGCGGATTACAGGCGCATGGTTGATCTGCAGCGAATGGAGGAGGAAGAAGGGGGTGAGGCAGATGTATGAGTATTATCCGTTGATCGTGGTGGGAGCGATAGTCGGGCTGTTTTCCCTCGTCCTTCTGATCGCCTACCTGACGGTGAAAGATAAGAAGCAGACGATGGGGTTTGAACGTCAGATCGGAGACCGGGAGATTATGGGGCGTCTCCTGCATTATGCGAAGCCGTATCTGACGCGGTTTCTTCTGGTGGGCGCCGTGATGCTTTTTACCATCGCCTATGATGTGGTTTCCCCTTTCATCATTGGGCGGATTGAGGAGACGGTCGCGGGAGATTTTGAGATGCCGCATATTTACAGGGCATTAGCGGTCTATGTGAGTATTCTGATCGTCTCCATGGTGTGCGCATACATACAGGCGGTGGTGCTGCAAAAGACGGGGCAGCGGATTATTTCCGTTATGAGGGAAGACCTGTTTGTGAAGATCGAGAGCCTTTCTCATGAGCAGTTAAACGCGATACCCGTCGGCAAGCTTGTGACCCGCGTGACCAACGACACCAACGCGATCTCCATGATGTTTACCAATCTGCTGGTCAATTTCGTGAAAAATATATTCGTGATTATCGGCGTGTTTGCGGCGATGCTCGTGCTGAGCTATGAGCTGACGCTGATGATCCTCTGCTTTGTGCCTTTCATTGTGCTGTTTACGGTGATTTTCCGCAAGTTTTCCAGACGCGCTTACCGAAAAGTGAAGGACTGTACCACGGATATCAACACCTATCTGTCCGAGAATCTTTCCGGCATCAAGATCACCCAGATTTTTAACAGGGAGGAGGTGAAGATGCAGGAATTCCGGGAAAAGAGCAACGCGCTGGGGAGGGCGAAGCAGGAGCAGATACTGGTGTTCGGTATTTTCCGTCCGCTGGTATACATGCTCTATGTCAGCTCCATTCTCTGCCTTTTGTATCTGGGCGGCAGAGGGTATTTGGAACATCAGGTGTTTATGGGGCAGGTGATCACAAGCGGCATGCTGGTGTCCTTTTATATGTACATTTCTAAGTTTTACAATCCGATCCAGAATCTGGCGGAGCAGTTTAACTGGCTGCAGTCGGCGTTTGCTTCAGCCGAGAAGGTTTTTGCGATTCTGGATATGGAACCTGTCATACAGGATGCGCCGGACGCGGTGGAGCTGGGGACGGTGAGGGGTGAGATCGAGTTTCGGGATGTCTGGTTCTCCTATGTGGAGGGAGAGTGGGTGTTAAAGGGCGTTTCCTTCCATGTGATGCCGAAGGAGACCGTTGCCTTCGTCGGTTCCACAGGATCGGGCAAGACGACGATTCTGTCACTTCTTTGCAGGAATTACGAGTTCCAGAAAGGGGAAATCCTGATCGACGGGATTGACATCCGCAAGATTAAAATTTCCTCCCTGCGAAGGCATTTCGGGCAGATGCTGCAGGATGTGTTCCTGTTTTCGGGGACGATCCGCAGTAATATCGCGCTGCGGGCGGAACATATTTCCGACGAGGAGATCCGGGAGGCATGCCGCTATGTGAACGCGGACCATTTTATTGATAAGTTGGAAAAGGGGCTGGATGAGGAAGTGCGGGAGAGGGGAAACAATTTTTCCGCGGGACAGCGGCAGCTTCTGTCCTTTGCCAGGACCATTGTGCATAAACCGGCGGTGATGATTCTGGACGAAGCGACGGCGAACATTGATACCGAAACAGAGCTTTTGATCCAGGATTCACTGGAAAAGATGCAGAATATCGGAACCATGCTGATGGTGGCGCACAGGCTTTCCACGATTCAGAATGCGGACAATATTGTCGTGTTGTCCCATGGAAAAATTGTCGAGCAGGGAACTCATCAGGAACTGCTTGAAAAGCGCGGAAAGTATTATAAATTATATCATCTGCAGTACAGAAAAGAAGAGATGGAACGGAAAAAAGGCGGCACAGGCTGATAAACTGGTTACTTTTACACCCGCGCCATGCACTTGCTGCATGGTGTCGGAGCCAGCGCCGTCCGGCTGGGGAGACGGTATTATATTATAAAGGACGAGTCTGTCCGTGGATTCCGGGGGGCACATAGCGGAATTTTCGGGAATAGAGTTAATTTTGCGCAGGTTTTGCAGCTTCCTGCTCGGCATCTTCCGCCGCATACTGTTCCAACAGGCGCATGCCTGCGGTTTCCGTTACGGGCAGAGAGAATGCCACGGATTTTGCTTTTGTGCTGAGTCCTGCTTCATCCATAACGGCGCGCATGATGGCGTTTTTCTGTTCTTTTTTTACAACGATAAAGATGATTTCCTTCTCGGAGGCAAGGGTGACGCCTAAGAATTTGTCGGCGCTCTCCATGCCAGTGCCTTTGGCGTGGATCACGGTACCGCCGCCCGCCTGCATTTTTCTGGCGGCGTCCATAATCATTTCGGTATAACCCTGGTTGGCGATGATGACTAAAAGTTCATTTTTGGTATCCTTCAAAACTGTTTCCTCCCCATTTTCAAAGGTCTCTTCCCCCGTCAGGAAACGGAGCTGACGAAGGCCGCCGATACTTGCAAGCGGAATGATAAACGCGACGCCTGTGCCGGGAATGTCGATACGCATTTCCCGTTCCAGACCGCTTTTCAGTTTTTTCCATGTCTTTCTTGTGACGACAGAGAAGATCACTGCCTTTTCCGTGCCGTCCAGACCGAAATAGTCCATCAACTCGTTGGTGGCGGTCCCGTTACCGAGCGTGATGAAGTTGACCGGAACGTTGTATCTGTCGTAAAATGCCGCAAATTCCTTCGTGCGGTCCCTTGTGATGATGGCTGTCATCATATATAGTTCACTCATGGCTATCCTCCGTCTTTACGACTAAAGTTCGATAATAACATCTTCCGCCTCGGATGTGACTGCAGGCACCAGTCCCGCGAGCTGCCCGGCGAGCCGGCGTTTCTTCCTGCCGGATGCTTTCTGCCGCTGGGACAGCAGTCCGAGAAGCTGAATGGTGATAAGAGGCGTCATTGCCACCATCGCCACAATGCCGAAAGCGTCCGTCACGATGCTGCCGCCGACAGCGCCGCACGCACCCTGCGCGAGTGGGAGCAGAAATGCCGCGGTCATGGGACCGGAGGCAACGCCGCCGGAGTCGAAGGCGATGGCGGTATAGATTTTCGGCACGAAGAAAGAAATGCCGAGGGCAAAGGCATAGCCGGGAATCAGAAACCACATGACGGAGATGCCGGTCAGCACGCGCAGCATGGCGATCCCAAGGGAAATGGCGACACCAATGGAGAGACAGGTTCCCATGGAAGACGCGGAGATGGCGCAGTCGGTGATCTCCTCCACCTGTTTGTTCAGCACGTAGACGGCAGGCTCCGCCTTTACGATAAAGAAGCCCATAACCATGGCGATGGGAATGAGCAGCCACGGATTGGAGGAGGAGCCAAGTATCTGCCCCAGATAGTTTCCGGCAGGCATGAAGCCCACGTTTACGCCTGTCATAAACAAAACCAGCCCGATGTATGTATAGGCGAGACCGACCAGCATTTTGGAGAGGGTGCGTCTGGAAAGTTTCAGCACCGCAAGTTGGAACAGCCCGAAAAAGAGTACGATCGGAAAGAGGGAGACTGCAATCTCTGCTATGTAGGTAGGAAATCCCTGATGGAACAGCGACCACAGCTCCACGGAAGTCTCTACGGAGGGAATCACCGGCGGCACATAGCTGCTCTCGCCGGGGTGATAGATCATGCCGAGGATCAGGACAGACACGATAGGACCGATGGAGCAGAGCGCTACCAGACCGAAGCTGTCATCCGCGGCATGGCGGTCGTTACGGATGGCGGCGACGCCCACGCCGAGCGCCATAATGAAGGGCACCGTCATTGGGCCGGTGGTCACACCGCCGGAATCAAATGCCACGCTTAAAAAATCATCCGGCACGAAAAGCGCCAGCACAAAGACAAGAATATAGAAAAAGATTAAAAGGGGCGGCAGGGGGATGCGAAACAGCATACGGAGCAGCGCAATGACCAGAAAGAGGGCCACGCCGCCCGCCACAGCTCCGATCAGGATGCCGTTCGGAATGGAGGGCACCTGCCCGGCAAGCACCTGCAGGTCCGGCTCTGATACGGTGATGATAAAGCCCAAAAGGAAAGAAAGGGAAACGATAACGCTCACCTTTTTGCTTTTGGTCATGCAGGTACCTACCTTTTCGCCCATGGGAGACATGGCAAGCTCCGCGCCGAGCGTGAAAAGCATCATGCCCAGAATCAGCAGGACCGCGCCGATCAGAAAGCATAAAAGAATGCTGGGGGAGATCGGAGCGACGGAGAAGCACAAAAAAAGCACGATAACAATGATCGGCAGCACAGCCACCAATGCCTCGCGCAGTTTTTCCATGAGTTTTCCGTGCAAAATTGTTCTTATCTGCAAAAAGTCACCCCGTTTAATATCATTTTAAAACTACCTATGACATTATCTTATAATGAATCGTGATGCTTGGCAAGAGCAAAAAATCGGGTAGGCAGGCGGACGGTGCAGAAAAATGGAGTCGGCTTGCGAAGCGGGTGGGAAAATGCTATGATTAGAGTGAAAAGAACTTCTAAAGCTCAGCAGCAAAGGCTGCTTCGCTAAGAAGTTCTATATTTGAGTACAAGAAGGCTGTGACATGGAGGGAAAGATGTCCGGAAGAACGATCGAGACAAACCTGATAGAGGAAGACATTAAAATAGAAGGGTCGTTGCGCCCACAGAAGCTTGTTGACTATATTGGTCAGGAAAAGGTGAAGGACAATCTCAAAATTTATATTGAGGCGGCGAAACAGAGGGGGGATGCGCTGGACCATGTGCTGTTTTACGGACCGCCCGGGCTTGGCAAGACAACCCTCGCGGGCATTATCGCCAATGAGATGGGTGTACATATGAAAGTGACAAGCGGCCCGGCGATCGAGAAACCGGGTGAGATGGCGGCGATCCTCAACAATCTGCAGGAGGGCGACCTGCTCTTTGTGGACGAGATTCACAGGCTGAACCGGCAGGTGGAGGAAGTGCTGTATCCGGCAATGGAGGATTACGCCATTGACATTATGATCGGCAAGGGTCCCACGGCGCGTTCCATCCGTCTGGACCTGCCCCGGTTTACGCTGGTGGGGGCGACGACCAGGGCGGGGCTTCTGACCGCGCCGCTCAGGGACCGATTCGGCGTGATTCACAGACTGGAGTTTTACACGGTGGAGGAGCTTACGGTCATCATCAGACAGTCGGCGAAAAAGCTGGGCGTGGAGATTGACGGGAAGGGAGCCGTGGAGCTGGCAAAGAGGAGCCGGGGGACGCCGCGTCTGGCGAACCGCATTCTGAAGCGTGTGCGGGATTTCGCGCAGGTAAAGTATGACGGCGCGATCACGGAAGAGGTCGCGAAGGTGGCGCTTGACCTGATGGATGTGGATAAGATGGGGCTGGATCATGTGGACAGGAATATTCTGATGACCATGATGGAGAAATTTAAAGGCGGTCCCGTAGGGCTTGACACGCTGGCGGCGGCGATCGGCGAGGACGCCGGGACGATCGAGGATGTGTATGAGCCTTATCTGATCCAGAATGGGTTTTTGAACCGCACGCCGAGGGGGCGGATGGTCACGGATTTGGCATACCGGCATTTCGGGCTGGAAATTCCGTCCTGAGACAGAGTGGCACGCCCGCCGAAAACAATGCAGTAGAAAGGCAGGCTGGCAGGCAAAAAAGGATAGTTAATTGGTAAATGGAGCACTAGCTCGTTGCTCGCGGGAATATAAGCGATTTGGCAACAGAATGGGACAACGTTCAGTTGTACGCTGAACAGGGGGAATGAAATTGAGAAGGAACCCATGGAAGAAAGGAAGCCGGAAAAAGAAAATTCCGTGGAAACGGCTGTCGCGGACGGCTGCCGTTCCGGTCTGCCTCTGCGTCTGGCTGCTGGTCGGGTACGGATTTTGTGCGAGGGAAGATGGTTCGACGTTTGCGATGTGGGCGACGGAAAGGCTCTCATCTGATACGGGCGGTGTGGAAAGGAAACTTGGCGAGGCGCCGCCGCAAGATGCGGACGGCTACTATCTGCTGTCCACGAAAGAGGATTTCATGTGGTTTATTTCCAAAAAGATGGATCCGCATTCCAATGTCCGCCTTGCAAACGACCTGATTTTGAATGACACGCAGGGGTGGGAGAACTGGGACAAGACGCCTCCCGAATATACATATGGGTCTATTCCTAACTATTACGGGCATTTTGACGGGAACGGCCATGCTTTGGTAGGGTACTGCACGACGTACGACAGCTGGCTGAGTTCCCTCTTTATGATACTGGAGGAGGACGCAAAAGTTACGGACCTCACGATCCGCGACAGCCTGTTTGTCACCACCTATGAGGACTGCATGTACGAGAATGAGAACGGGCACACGGATGTGATTACCTCCGCTGCGCTCTGTTTTGCCAACTATGGTGTGGTTGAGAACTGCGAGGTGGAGGCAAAGGTAATAGGCGCGTGGGACGCGGGCGGCATCGCAGGCATCAATCACGGGCAGATGACTGGCTGTAAATTTACGGGAACCGTGGAAGGCGGAACGGACCAGGGCACGGAATCTCCCGAGAACACGTTCACCAAACATTCCATGTTCGCGGGCGGCATCTGCCGCTCCAATTTTGGAACCATAAAAAACTGTGTCAACGAGGGAGCGGTGTCGCTTGGCGCCATCTCCGAGACCTTTTATGTACATGATTTCGCCGCAGGGGGCATATCCGGGTGTAACACGGAGGAAGGAACCATAGAAGATTCCCGGAATTTGGGAGACGTGACCGGCGTCCAGCTTTCGGGCGGCATCGTGGGCGCAAACTGGGGCAGCCTGTACAAATGCCAGAACAGTGGGGGCGTTCATCTGGAACAGATGGAGAGGGATTATGTGGAAACGCTGGTCAGCGCGGGCGTGTGCGCCTCCAACGGCGGGACGGTGGACACCTGCGTCAACACCGGCTCCGTCACCATCAGCCAGAAACGACTGTCCTTTGGAAATCCCATCTACGGTGTGGCATGTAACACTGTGAATCCCGGCAAGGGCACGATTGAAAACAGTTTCTATCTTGATGGGACGGCAGAGCAGGTTTATCCGCAGCGTGGCGTACGCAGGCTTTCGGCTGACGAGATGCCGCAGTATGCCGCATACTTTTCCGGGGTGAATCGGCTGGAGCGGGAGGATTTTATGGACTTCTGGAGTCTCATTCCTCTTGAGCCTGAGACGTCCGGGGATGGAGAGGCCGAGCCGCCTGACAAAGGATATGTGCATGTAGCATTCGGTCCGGAAGAGGATGTGCTGTACGAAGTGGTTCCGGGAGATAATTTGTGGAACATTGCGAAAAAATATTATGGTGACGGGCGTTATTATGGCAATTTAATGTGGAAAAATGAGCTTCCGGCGGATGGCTTTCTGATGCCGGGGATGCAGATTACCATCCCCCACAGGGATATGGCATGGCTGCGCCACTATGACGAGGAAGGCTTTGGCTGGGCATTTTGCGGGCTGCCATCCGGCGAAATTTTCCCCACCCGCTATGTGCTCTCCAAGCCCATCGACTGGTATTACGGCAGCACGGATTTTGCAGCCTGCGCGGGTCTGGAAACGCTGTGGCCGAAAACGCCGGACGCCGCCGAGTCGGAAGATATCCGTATTTTTTACCGAATGGATGCCAACCCGGACGGGGATTTTTTTGACGGCAGATGGCCGGAAGTGCAGGAGAGCATCAGAAGGAGCGCCGCCGCTTACTGGGGAGATTCGGCGGATACCTTTACCTTTGACTGTTACACGTTGGATAATGGCGAACATCTTTACTGTTATGCCTTTGTGGTGTATCGGAAAGAAGAGAAACTGGTCTGCCAGGTCGCTTACCGTCTCTGCGACAACATGCTTGTGGAGTTCATCGGCGTGCAGCCGCTGGATCCGCACTGGCACATAGGACAAAGCCATGATGTGCTGCTGCGGGTGCCTTATATGGCGGCGTTCGTGGACACCAGCGCAAAGATTGAGGAAACGCAGTTTGACACGGAAACTTTTTACGGCAGGGAAAACTGGGATTTCCCGCAGCTTCACAATCCCTTTGCCGTGGCGCGCGCGTTTGATGTGGATGCGGAGAGCAGTGATTACATGCTGTTTACCGGGGCGCAGTAGAGATTATTACTTATGACATATTTTTCCAATATGTTACAGAAATGTTACATATTTAGGAAAGAAAGGCTTGAAATTCCGCCATGTGACGGCTATAATAGGAATGATAGTATAGATATAGTGTTACCGTTCAGCTTAGGACTTTGCACCTGCTGCAAAGCCTGTAAGCATATGTAAAGGTTGGGAAGAATCCGATCTCTTTGCTGAAGGCAAAACTGGAATAGACCGGATTCTTTTACTATGAAGCCGAAGGATGAATAGTTACGGTACAGCGATGGAGGGGGCGCTCCTATGTCAACAAAAACTGATACAGAAGTGATCATCGCCGGCAAGGTTTTCACGCTGAGCGGTTATGAGAGTGAGGAGTACCTGCAGAAGGTGGCGTCCTACATAAACAACAAAATAGCCGAGTATAACAAGATAGAAAGTTTCAGACGGCAGCCGATGGATACACAGAATGTGCTGCTGCAGCTCAACATCGCGGATGATTATTTTAAGGCAAAGAAACAGATCGGTATTCTGGAAGAGGATTTGAAAAGTAAGAACGATGAGGTTTACGCGCTGAAACATGATTTGATCGCGGCGCAGATGAAACTGGAAAATATGGAAAAAAGCGTGAAGAGTCTCCAAAAGGAGGCGACTGAAAATGCGAAGCAGATCGTTCGCATGGAGACGGAACTGAAGGAGCGCAAAGGGAAATAACAGAACGGTAAAAGTATGGAGCAGATCCCAGGGTCTGCTCTTTTTACTCGACAGGAAAATGTGACAGCGCAAATCATTGAAACGCCGCTGTCTGGCGGCGGTTTTTGGAAGAGACGGAGAGATGATATGGGAGAACGTGTGGAGCTGCTTGCCCCGGCGGGGAGCTATGAGGCATTTCTGGGCGCGGTAAATGCCGGGGCGGATGCGGTATATCTGGGCGGACAGAAGTTTGGCGCCCGTGCATACGCGGATAATTTTACCAGAGAGGAGATTATCCGTGCGCTCCGTCTTGCCCATTTTTACGGGAAAAGGATATATCTGACGGTGAATACGCTTCTAAAAGAGCGGGAGATGGCGGTCCTTTCCGAGCATCTGGCACCTTTTTACGAGGCGGGGCTCGACGGCGTGATCGTACAGGATTTCGGTGTTTTTCGCTATATCAGGGAGCATTTTCCGGGTCTGCCCCTGCATGTGAGCACCCAGATGACGGTGACGGGAGTGCACGGGGCGTCGCTTTTGAAAGAGCAGGGAGCGGTCAGAATTGTGCCGGCGCGTGAACTTTCCCTGGAAGAAGTGCGGAAAATCAAGGAAGAGGCGGGCGTGGAGGTGGAGTGCTTCATCCACGGCGCCATGTGTTATTGTTATTCGGGGCAGTGCCTGTTCAGCAGCATTCTGGGTGGCAGAAGCGGGAACCGGGGGCGGTGCGCCCAGCCGTGCAGGCTGCCCTATGAGATTTATGACGGGAAAAGGAGGCTTTCCGGGAGCGGTTATCCCTTAAGCCTGAAAGATATGTGCACACTGGAATATCTGCCGGCGTTATTGGAGGCGGGAATCGACTCGTTTAAGATCGAGGGGCGGATGAAGCGTCCGGAGTACGCGGCGGGCGTCACGGCGGTGTACCGCAAATACATTGATCTGTATTACCGGGAAGGTGCTGCGGGCTACCGGGTGGCGCCGGAGGACATGGACAGGCTCCGCAGACTCTACATCCGCAGCGAGATACAGACGGGCTACTACGAGCGGCACAACGGAAAAGAGATGGTCACGATGGATAAGCCCGGTTATGAGAGCTGCGACGAGACGCTGCTTGCGCGACTGCGGGAAAGATATATCGGGGAGCCGGAGAAAATGCCCGTGCGTATGCAGGCGGTGGTGAAGGAAGGGGAAGCTTTGCGGCTGCGCGTTATGGATGAGGGGCTGATGGCGGGACAGAGCGGGCATGATGCGGCGGAAGAAGAGAGAACGGGCTCGGCATGTCTTACGGCTGCGGTTGTGGGTGACGTGGTCCAGACCGCAAAAAATGCGCCTTTGTCTGAGGAGGAAGTCAGAAACCGGCTCTGCAAGACCGGGGACAGCTTTCTGACGGTGACAGACTGCGAAGTTTCCATGGAGGGCGCGTGTTTTGTACCCGTCCGTGCCCTGAAGGAATTGCGGCGGGCGGCAGTGGAGAAGTTTGAGGCGGCTGTGGCTGAAAGCCGGGGGAAAGCCGGGCGGCAAAGGGCGGTTTCGCTCCCTGAGAATCCGTCTGATACTGAGATGGAATTAGACCGACCAAGTCAGTCGAAAAAGAACATCACCTGCGAAAGTTCTGGCACGGAAAAGTCTGGCAGAGAAAATCAGGCTATGGGAAAACCGGCGGTCGATACGACGGTACGTACCCTCGGACAGTTGCGGGCGGTTCTTTCGTGGGGCGGCTGCAGGCGGATTTATATAGACAGTGACCTTTTTTCGGAGTCCCATGCGGAAGTCATGGAGATGGCAGGGGCGGCGGCAAGGGAGCGGACTGCCGGGGCAACGCCTGCCTTATATCTGGCGCTGCCCTATATTCTGCGGAAGCGGGATGAAACTTATCTGCGGCGGCTCCCGGAGCTGTTGGAGCAGGCGGGGGATTTTGTGAGGGGGTTTCTTGTCCGCGGTCTGGAAGGGCTTGGATGGGCGCAGAGAATCTGTCGGGAGCGCACGGCTTTTCTGGGGAAAGATAGCGGCGGCGCGGTTTATGAAATCGTGCCGGACGCGGGGCTTTACTGTTTTAACGCGGATGCACTGGCGTTTTTAAAGGATTTTTCGGAGGAGATCACGCTTCCCTATGAACTGAACGCGGGCGAGGCGGCGCATCTTGTCCGGGCGGCAAAAGAACAGGGCATGTACGCCACGCTGCCTGTATACAGCCGGATTCCCATGATGATTACGGCAAACTGCCTGAAAAAGACGGCAGGGCAATGTGGTCCGAAAGAGGGGGAAAACCGGCAGTTTGCTCTGAAAGACCGTCGTGGAAATACATTTCCTGTGGAGATAAACTGTGAACACTGCTATAATGTCATATATAATTGTGTCCCTTACTCCCTGCACAGTGCAAAGAAGGAGCGGGAGAGGATTGCCGCGGACGCGCTGCGCTGTGATTTTACGACGGAGGACAGGGCGCAGTGCATTAAGATTTTAGAAGGGAATTTTCCCTTTGCGGACTATACGACAGGACATTGTAAAAGAGGCGTAGAGTGAAAAGAACTTCTAGCCACTCACAGCAGAGGCTGTTTCGTGGAGAAGTTCTATGTTTCACTCAGGAGAATGCCCGAAAAGCGGCATTCTCCGCATATTGTAGATATGGAATGATGGTAGGTATGATGGAGCTGTATATCACAGAGCTTTCTAAATATTTTATTACGCTGTTTATTGCCTGTTATACGCTGGAATGCTTTCTGGTGTTTCGGTTTCAGGATGAGGAACGGCGTAAAGCCGGGTATTTCCGCCAGAACATCTGGATGTTTCTGGTGCATTTTTCGTGCTTTCTTGTGATCTGTTTTGAGACGGGAAAGATTGAGTACCTGCTCTTCTATGTATTGCAGCAGATTCTTCTTTTTTCCACTGTCATGCTGTTCCGCATGATCTATCCGAAGGGGAATCTTCTGATTATTAACAATATGTGTATGCTCCTGAGTATCGGTTTCGTGATTCTCACAAGGCTGTCCTATGAGCGGGCGATCAAACAGTTTTTCATTGTGACGGCGTCCATCATCATCGGTATGGCGGTTCCCTTTTTTATACGGAATCTGAAATTTCTGAAAAGTCTGACGTGGGTGTATGCGGGAATCGGCATTGCGGCGCTTGGTGTGGTGCTGATCCTTGGTTCCGTCACTTACGGGTCAAAGATTTCCTACTCGGTGGCGGGAGTGACTTTCCAGCCCTCAGAGTTTGTGAAGATTGTATTCGTCTTTTTCGTTGCCAGCGCGTTTGGCGAAACGTGGGATTTCCTGCGGGTCGCGGTGACAGCGGTGCTGGCGGGCGCCCATGTATTGATTTTGGTGGCGTCCAAGGATCTGGGGAGCGCGCTGATTTTCTTTGTGGTGTATGTGCTCATGGTGTTTATCGCCACAGGCAGGTGGATTTACCTGTTTCTCGGCGTGGCAGGCGGCGCGGGGGCGGCGGTTGTTGCCTTTCAGATGTTTTCTCATGTGCAGGTGCGCGTACAGGCGTGGCGGGACCCGTTCAGCTGTATTGACGACGCAGGGTTCCAGATTACCCAGTCCCTGTTTGGCATCAGCAGCGGCGGGTGGTTCGGTCTGGGGCTTTTCAGGGGAAATCCCACATCGATTCCTTTGGTGGAGGCGGACTTTGTTTTCTCGGCGGTGGCGGAGGAACTGGGCATTCTCTTTTCCATGTGCATGATTCTGATCTGTATCAGCAGTTTTATCATGTGCATGAACATCGCCTTAAAGCTGCAGGACCGTTTTTACAGGCTGATCGCTTTCGGTCTGGGCGTGACCTACATTTTTCAGGTGTTCCTGACCGTTGGCGGGGGGACTAAGTTTATTCCCATGACAGGTGTGACGCTGCCTTTTATCAGTTATGGGGGCAGTTCGGTATTGACTACACTGGTCATGTTCTTCATCATAGAGGGGCTTTATATTATCAGACGGGACGAAGGAGACAGACGTGCCAAGAACAGAAAACGAAAGAACGGAAAGAAGAGAGAGCGAAGAGCGGGAGACAGAGCGCAGGACCGGGAGGACGAGGAAGAAGCGTAACCGGCAGATTATGGCGGTTACCTGGTTCTTTGTGGGGCTGTTTTTTGTGATGATGGGTTATACGTGCCACTATGCGGTCACCCACAGACAGACGCTGATGAATAACAGCTACAACACGAGACAGGAGATTCTCGTGGCACAGAACAGCCGGGGGACGATTTATGCGGCAGGCGGGCAGATTCTGGCGGAGACGGCGACGGACGAAGATGGAGAAGAAGTCAGGGTGTACCCTTACGCCAATATGTTTTCCCATGCGGTGGGCTACGCCTCCAACGGCAGATTTGGCATAGAGGCGCAGGCAAATTATTATCTGATCAACTCCAACACCAGATTTTCTGAAAAGGTTGCAAACGACGTGGCGGGGAAAAAGTATCCGGGTGACAGCGTGATCACCACGCTGGACGTGGATTTACAGCAGATTGCCTACGATTCCCTCGGCATGTACAGCGGGGCAGTGATCGTGTCGGAGCCGTCCACAGGGCGGATTCTGGCAATGGTTTCGAAGCCGGATTTTGATCCGAACGAGATTGATGAGATCTGGGACGGGCTGATTGCCGACAAGGAGAGCAGCGTCCTGTTAAACAGGGTGACGCAGGGCTTATATCCGCCAGGCTCCACCTTTAAGATTGTGACGGCGCTGGAATACATCAGGGAAAATCCCGACTCCTATAATCAGTTCCGATACCAGTGCGGCGGAAGTTTCACCCACGGGGAGGAGAGGATCAACTGTTATCACGGCACGGCGCACGGCAGCGAGGATTTTTCCAGGGCTTTCGCGAAATCATGTAACGCTGCCTTTGCAAATATCGGTCTTTCGCTGAATCAGAAGAAATTCGGGGATACGCTTAACGATTTGTTGTTTAACAGGGAGTTAAAAGTGGATTTTGCCTATAATCAGAGCAGGCTTGTGATTGATGCGGACACTTCGGACGGGGACGTGATGCAGGCGGCGATCGGGCAGGGAACCACGCAGATGACGCCCCTGCAGCTCAATATGATCACCTGCGCCATCGCCAACGGCGGCATGCTGATGAAGCCCTATCTTCTGGAACGGGTGGAGACAAGCGAGAGAACGGTGGTCAGGCAGTTCTCATCGGATTCTTATAAGCGGCTTATGAGCGAGGAAGAGGCGCAGATTATGACAGGTCTTATGGAGGAAGTGGTTAAGAGCGGCACGGGCACCAAACTTTCCGGGCTCTCCTACACGGCGGCGGGAAAGACCGGATCTGCGGAATACAATAAAGTCAAGACTGACTCCCACGCATGGTTTACGGGTTTTGCGCCGGTGGAGGAGCCGCAGGTGTGTGTGACGATCATTATAGAAGGGGCGGGCAGCGGCGGAGATTATGCCGTGCCCATTGCGAAGCGGATTCTGGATGCCTGTTTTGCGCAGTAACAAATTGAGCGAATGTTCCGTATTCTCTGCACTCAGAAGATGGCGGCGATAGACAGCTCCGGGTTGGCGGAGAGGTCGATTGTGCTTCCGTCTTCCCGCTTTAAGAGGGGTCTCGACAGGTGATTTTTGTTGATGATACTGGACACTCTCGCCTCCTCGTCGTTGTTCAGGCGCACCATAAAACCGAGCTGGGTCGCTGCAATGTGGTAAAGAATGGGCTGCAGAAGCGTTTTGTCGTATTTTTCATAGCCTTCCTGCTCGAAATTTGCAATGACCTGAAAGGGATTGAGCGGCTGTCTGTAGGTACGGGCGGATGTCATCGCCTCATAAGCATCTATGATGGCGATATACTTGGCAAAGATGTTGATCTTATCGCCCCGCAGCCTGGAGGGATAGCCGGAGCCGTCGCAGCGTTCATGGTGCTGCAGTGTAGCCTTGATGACGGACTCGCTGATTTCGGGCTGGTCCTTTAACAGTTCAAACCCGAGCATGGTGTGGGTTTTCAGTTTGGTGTATTCCAGATCGGTCAGCTTCTCGGATTTCCAGAGAAGATCCTGCGGGAGCCTTAGCTTTCCGATGTCGTAGAAGAAACCACACTGGACCAGAAGCAGCATATCCTCCTGCGGCAATTCCCACCAGGTGCCGAAAACGCCGGCGAGCAGGGCAGAATTGAGACAGTGGGCATGGGTCATGGTGTCTTCCCTCGGAAGCATGTTGTACAGGAAGTCGAGAAGCGCCTCCCCGGTTTTCGCGCATGCCGCGATTTTCAGATAGATATCATTCAGCTGGCTCGTGCTTTTCCATACGCCGGTTTCCACGAAACGGTTCATCAGTTTGGAGTAGATCGGCATACAGTTGTTGTAGGTGAGCTGGAAGGTCTGAAACTCCTTGCTCAGACGCACTTTTTCAAAGTGGGTGGTGGCGAAGTCGATCTCTTCCTTGACGGGAACGCAGATAATGGAGTGACGCTCCAGCTTTTTGATGACCCTGGCGTCCACCGTGGTGTCCCTCGGGATAACCAGTTCGTTCTGGTAGTTGTAGATGTCCTCGCCGATTATCATGCCGTTTTCCAGTGCCATGCGTGCTACATCTCTCATAAGAAACCTCCGTTTCTGCGGGGCTGTACGCAGTGGGCGCGCCCCTATATGTTGTATTAAAATCATTTGCTTTTGTTAATAATTTACATATTTAGTATAAAACTTCTGCATGAGAAGTCAATCATTTCCTGCCGGGTTATGGGTAAAACGGTACAAATTGTATAAAAAATGGTACGGATTGCAAAAGACAGGCAAAAAAGCAGGGACAGAGACATCTGAGAAAGGCGGAAAGCATGAGTATTTGCGATACTTGCAGCAATTATCAGTACGACGAAGATTATGAGTGTTATGTGTGCATGGTAGATCTGGACGAGGACGAGATGAGCCGGTTCCTGCAGGGCGGCAGTTTTGCGTGTTCGTTTTACCAGCGCGACGACGAGTATGCGGTGGTGAGAAAGCAGATGTGATGCCGAAAGCTGAGCCGTTACGCGGCGCGGGAAATTTCCCTATCCTATTATATTTGAATGTGATATACTAAACGCAGACTAGGATTTAAAGTAAAAGGGATTTTGCAATGAACTTTTATAAAAACCTCTATATAGGGGATACTGTAAAAAAGCCCGGAAAGGCTATAAAGAAACTGAAACGCCACAAAAAGCAGCCATGGCTTTACGTGATCGCCTACGAGAGTGAGACAGAACGGCTTACGGTGTATCACAGCCTGATGCTTTCCCAGTGGTACTATAAGGAAAATCCGCCCGGATGCATTGTCGGACTGGCAAACGGCAGGGAGGAAGCTTTTGACGTGATCGAACAGATCGCACAGGAATCGCTTGCCGCGACAGGACAGGCACAGCTTGTGACGTATCTTTCCGGGATGGACCCGGAAAACTTTCGAAAATAGGATCTGAATTCGGATACTTGGAGACGAAATGCTACATATACTGCTGCTAATTTTAAAGATTATAGGAATTGTGCTTTTGTGCATACTGGGCGTGCTGCTTTTGTGCATTGCCTGCGTCCTCTTTGTGCCGGTCCGTTATCGGATCGAGGCGGTGAGGAAAGAGGGGGAGGGCGAGCCGCCCGTCACTGTCACGGTGAAGATCACCTGGCTTCTGCATTTTGTGAATGTGCTGGTTCGTTTTAACAAAAGCCTGTCTGTGCGGGCAAGGCTTATTTTTATTACGTTTTTTCGGCTGCCGAAGCGTGAGAAGCGCGGCGTGTCTGGGAAGTCGGAAAGCGGTAAAGGCGGGAAAAAGCGGAAGAAAGACAGACAGCCGGAGCCCGGGAGCGATACTGCAGATGAGGTAACTGGGACGGAATTGCCAGACAGGGAGCATAAGTGCAGGAAGAGCGGGACAGAAAATGAAAGCGGGAAGACCATGGCGGAGGGAACATCTGCCCTGGGGACGGAGACGGAGTACCGGGAAGACGGCAAAGCGGCAGAAAAAAAACAAAGCGCCGAATATTCGGACGGACGGAAAGAAACGGATGCCCCCGGCGCGACGAATAAACGCGAAAATGAGGCGGATGAGACAGAGGATGATGCTGAATCCGGCAAAAAGCCCACATTATGGGAAAAGCTGTGCGCGATCCCGGAGATTCTTCGCGGGATTTTAGGAAAAATTAAGAGTATCTTTGAAAATATACAGTACACAATCCAAAATATCTGTGATAAAATAAGGTCTGTATCGGATACTATACAGTATTACAGGGGTGTGATAGAGGGAGAGCCGTTCAGACGTTCTTTCGCCCTCTGCAAGAAGGAGCTTCTGACGATTTTTAAGCAGTTAAAGCCGGACAGATTCGAGGTATCGCTTATCGTCGGAATGGATGATCCGGCGGCAACCGGGGAGATTCTTGCCGTTTGCGGCATGCTGTATCCGGTTCTCGGTCCTGGGGTGAATGTAGTCGGGGATTTTGAAAAAAAACGTCTGGAAGGGCGTGTGTTTATCAGAGGGAAACTTCGGTTTTTCACATTTGTCCGGGTAGCGGTGCGTGTTTACTTTAATAAGGATATCAGGAAACTGTACGGTTTGTTGAAAAAGGAGGCAGTATAAATGGCTGAGAATAATTTTAGCGGTGTAATCGAGTCTCTGATGAAGGGCATGAATGCCGTGATCGGAACGAAGACGGTGGTGGGCGATGCCACACAGGTCGGAGATACCATCATCCTGCCTTTGGTGGATGTGAGCTTCGGCGTGGGCGCGGGCGCCGGCACTGGCACCGACGGTAAGAAGAGCAGCGGGGCCGGCGGCTTTTCGGCAAAGATGACGCCCAGCGCAGTGCTTGTGATTAAGAACGGTACCACCAAGCTTGTCAATATCAAGAATCAGGATACGGTCACCAAGGTGCTCGACATGATTCCCGATATCGTGGAGAAATTTACATCTCCCAAGGAAGAGATGCTGGCCGATGACACGGCTGTCGACATTGCCTTCCCGGAGGAAAACAAATAGCACATTTCGGGAGCAGATGCATATAGTATCATAAGAGCATAGACAGGGGTAGCCCATGAAAAAAATGATCGGATTTGTGGCGTTTTGTGTCGCAGCAGGCATGATTATCATGCTTTTTCTGATGAACCGTTTTCTGGGGCTTCTGTTGATTATATTGTTTTTGCTGATCGGATACAGCTTTTTCTGCTGCTGATGTATCCTTTTACCAATTAGATGGATTTCACAAAAATGTATGCAGTTGGTAATGGTACACCGGGCGGGGAATGGATGAGGATTACGATGGAGAATATCGAAGAAATACTTCTGGAAGAGGGATTGGCTGAGGACGGCCTGCAGGAATTAAAGTCCTGGCTTTTTAAGGAGAATATCAGAATTATGACTGCTTCCGCGGAGCTTGCAGAGCAGCGGGAGAAGTTTGAACAGGAAAAAGACCAGTTTAAAGAGGAAATGAAGTCTCTGAACCGGAAGATGTCCGCGGAACAGAGCAGGATTCGGAAAGACAATCAGCTTGTGGACGAGCGGCTGGAGATCATAAAGGACGGGTTTCGGAAACTGGACATGGACCGCAGGAGGCTTGACAAGGAGTGGGCAAGGCTTGCGGCGGAGAAAGAATTTCTGGAGGAGCGGGGGCTGTATGACAGCTATCCGGAAACCAGTGTCTTTTTCCACGGTGTGAAAAATCTGCTGACACTCAAGAAGCGGTATAAGGATCTGACGAAGATTTTCCACCCCGACAACGTGGCTGGGGATACGGAAGTCATTCAGCGGATCAACAGGGAATACGACAGACTGAAAAGAGAGTATGAGACATTTAAGCAGGCGTAGAGTCGCGCCTGCTATTTCTGTGGAAAGGAAAAAGAGCCGGACGCAGCCGACTCTCTTAAAAAGCATTTTCTGAAAATTAAGCGCGCTCCACAGCGCCGGATCTCAGGCAGCGCGTGCACACATGCAGACGCTTGTTTGCGCCATTCACTTTACATTTCACTTTCTGAATGTTGGAATTCCAGATTCTGTTTGATCTTCTATGAGAATGGCTGACGTTGTTACCGAAGTGAGCGCCCTTACCACAAATATCACATTTAGCCATCTTCGCACCTCCTAACGAATTTAGAATTATTTTAATATAGTACCGAGGTCGCTAAGCGCGCCTCATAATCGAAATTATTCGATTTCCGCAACATTTGTATAATAGCAGAAAGTGGAAGAGAATGCAAGTATAATTTGCAGAATTTTTTTCGGTTTCTTTTTTTCAGATATCGGGGTATAATGTTATCATTAGGTTCGTGAGTCTTATAATTTAGGATTAGGAGGTAGTCTATGAAAGTCTCTTCAATGGATACCCATATGGGAAATATCTCGATCGACCAGGACGTGATCGCGCAGTTTGCGGGAAACGCGGCGATGGAGTGTTTCGGTGTGGTCGGTATGGCGAGCATGAGCGTCAGGGACGGGCTGGTTAAACTTTTAAAAAAGGACAGCATGACGCGCGGCATACAGGTTCTTCTGAACAACAATAAACTCACCATCAATTTCCATATTATTGTGTCCTACGGCGTAAGTATTCTGGCGGTGGCGGATAATCTGATCGATAGTGTCAAGTATAAGGTTGAGGAGTTTGCCGGGATAGAAGTGGAAAAGATCAATATTTTTGTGGAAGGCGTGAAAGTAATCGATTAGAGGGAGGATCAAATAAGTGGATTCAAATACGATAGATGCCGGCTTGATGGCGAGAATGTTCCTTGCCGGAGCGAAAAATCTTGAGAGCAAAAAAGAATGGATCAATGAGTTGAACGTGTTCCCGGTGCCGGACGGCGATACGGGCACGAATATGACGATGACAATTATGGCGGCGGCAAGAGAGGTGTCCGCTCTTTACGATATGGGGGATATCGACATGGTTTCCCTGTGTAAGGCGATTTCTTCCGGGTCTCTCCGAGGGGCGAGGGGAAATTCGGGCGTCATTCTGTCCCAGCTTTTCAGAGGCTTTACGAAGGGTGTGAAGGAATGCCAGGAAATTACGGTTCCCGTGCTGGCGGCGGCATTTGAGAAAGCGGTGGAGACGGCATATAAGGCGGTTATGAAGCCAAAGGAGGGTACGATCCTCACCGTGGCGAAGGGCGGCGCGGCCAAGGCGAGGGAACTTGCGGACGCGGGCGTTACGGATATGTCCGAATTTTTGGGACAGGTGATTTCCCACGCGGATGAGGTGCTTTTGCAGACTCCGGAACTTTTGCCGGTGTTAAAACAGGCGGGCGTGGTTGACTCCGGCGGTCAAGGACTGATGCAGGTGTTGAAGGGCGCTTATGACGCTTATCTCGGGAAAGAGATTGACCTGACGGTGGATAAGGGAACCGTGAAGGTCTCCGACGGGGCCGCAGGCGCTTCCGGTTACGAGGCGCAGGCGAACGCGGATATCAGATTTGGCTACTGCACCGAGTTTATCATCATGCTAAACAGGGTGTTTAATATCAAGACAGAGATGGATTTTAAGGCGTATCTGGAGTCCATCGGGGATTCCATCGTAGTGGTTGCGGACGAGGACGTGGTAAAGGTGCACGTACATACCAACGATCCCGGTCTGGCGATTCAGAAGGCATTAAAGTACGGTGCGCTCTCCAATATGAAAATTGACAATATGCGGCTGGAGCATCAGGAAAAGCTCTTCCGGATGTCCAAACAGGAGGAAAAGCCGGCAGTGGAGGATGAGGACCTGCCGGGGCCGAAGAAGGATGTCGGTTTTATCGCCGTTTCCGTGGGAGACGGCATAGCGGAGATCTTTAAGGGGCTGGGCGTGGATTATATTATCGAGGGCGGTCAGACCATGAATCCGAGCACGGAAGACATGTTAAACGCGATCGACAAGGTGAACGCGGACACGATCTTTATCCTGCCGAACAACAAGAATATTATTTTGGCGGCAAATCAGGCGCAGTCGCTTGTAAAGGACAAGAAAATCGTGGTGATTCCCACCAAGACTGTTCCGCAGGGGATTACGGCGGTAATCAACTATGCGCCGGGCTTGTCGGCTGAGGAGAACGAGGAGACTATGGTCTCGGAGATGAAAGCGGTTGCCACGGGTCAGGTCACCTACGCGGTGCGAGATACAAACATCGACGGGCAGGAAATCAGGCAGGGCGATTTCATGGGGCTTGGAGATCACGGCATTCTTTCCGTGGGAACGGCGATTTCCTCGGTGGCTCTCAATATGGTAGGAGCCATGATGACGGAGGGGAAAGAGCTGATCAGCATTTACTACGGCGAGGAGATCGCGGAGGAGGACGCCGGGAAGCTGCGTGAACAGATCGGGGAGAGATACCCCGACTGCGATATTGAACTGCAGTACGGCGGACAGCCGATTTACTACTATATCATTTCGGCGGAATAAGCAGGCATTTATGGATATCAGGACTTTGAAGGGCGTCGGTGAAAAAACCGCCGCCCTCTTTGAAAAATTGCATGTATATACGGCGGAGGAGCTGGTATCCTATTACCCCAGGGATTACGAGCAGTTTTCCGTCCCGGTTTCTCTGGATCAGGCGCCTGTCGAGGAGGTCACAGCGGTGGAAGGGCGTCTTGCCGGCAACGTGGCGACGAGACATGTGAGAGGGCTTTCCCTCACCACCTTTGATGTGTCCTGCGAGGGCGGCAGTCTGCATATGACTTATTTCAACATGCCCTATCTGAAAAACAGCCTGAAACGCGGTCAGCCCTATATTTTCAGGGGGTGTCTGCACCGCAGGAAAGACAGGTATGTGATGGAGCAGGCGCGGATTTATAAGCCGGAGGAGTACGGGAAGCTGACGGACTGTATGCAGCCCCGTTATGCCACCACGAAAGGGCTGACAAACAATGCCATCACAAAAGCGGTAAAGCAGGCGATCGGTCTGGTGGATCTGTCGGAGGATCCGCTTCCCGAAAGGATCCGGGCGGAAGAAGGGTTTCCGTCCTATCGTGAGGCGGTGGAGCAGATGCACTTCCCCACAGGACGGGAGTCGCTTCTTGCCGCCAGAAGAAGGCTTGTGTTTGACGAGTTTTTCCGCTTTATACTGGCGCTACGCAGGATGCGGGAATCTAACGAGCGGATGAAGAGTTTGCGCCCTATGATCGAGGTGGCGCAGACGGAGCGTTTGATTGAGGCGCTGCCTTACCGGCTTACAAAGGCGCAGCAGAAGGTGTGGGCGGAAATCCGGGCGGACTTAACTTCCGAATATGCCATGAACAGGCTGGTACAGGGAGATGTGGGTTCCGGGAAGACGATTCTGGCGTTCCTTTCGCTTGTCATGTGCGCGGCGAACGGGTATCAGGGCGCGATGATGGCGCCCACAGAGGTTCTGGCGAGACAGCATTACGAGAGTCTGATGAAATTGAACACAGAGTACGGTCTGCAGATACATCCCGTTCTTTTGACCGGCTCGGTCGGCGCGAAGGACAGACGTGAAATTTACGCGCAGATCGAGAGCGGGGAGGCGGATATCGTCATCGGCACCCACGCCCTGATTCAGGAGAAAGTGGTTTATAAAAGCCTTTCGCTTGTCATCACCGACGAACAGCACCGTTTCGGGGTCAGACAGCGGGAGACGCTGGCGGAGAAGGGGAGTTCTGTCCATGTGCTTGTGATGAGCGCGACGCCCATCCCGCGGACGCTCGCCATCATTTTGTACGGGGACCTGCATATTTCCGTGTTGGACGAGCTGCCGGCGGACAGGCTTCCTATCAAAAACTGCGTGGTGAATACCTCGTATCGGAATACCGCCTATAAATTTATCGAGAAGGAAGTGGCGCAGGGCAGTCAGGTCTATGTGATCTGTCCCATGGTGGAGGAGGGGGAGGAACAGGAGCTGGAGGACGTGGCTTCCTACGCGAAGAAGCTTAAGAGCGCGCTCCCTGATTCCATCCGCGTGGAAACGCTTCACGGCAGGATGCGCCCGGCGGAGAAAACGCGGATTATGGAGGCGTTTGGGGCGCATCATATCGACGTGCTTGTGTCCACCACGGTGATCGAGGTGGGGATCAACGTGCCGAATGCCACGGTGATGCTCGTGGAGAACGCGGAGCGCTTCGGCCTGGCGCAGCTGCACCAGCTCAGGGGCAGGGTCGGACGGGGAGATAAGCAGTCCTACTGTATCTTTATCAGCAAATCGGAGCGCCCGGAAACCATGGAGCGGTTAAAGATTCTGAACGAGTCCAACGACGGTTTCTACATTGCGGGCAAAGATCTGGCGCTCCGGGGACCGGGAGACCTTTTCGGGATCAGGCAGAGCGGGGATTTGCAGTTTGCGCTGGGCGATATCTACCGGGACGCGGCAGTTTTACAGAGTGCAAGCGAATGGGCGGACAGGGTGCTTGCGGAGGATGCGGAACTTGCCGGGGAAGCGTATGCGGCGCTTAAGCGATCGTTGACTCTGCCGGGGACAAATGAGGTTGACTTTAGAAGCATCTGACGTTACACTGAGTGAGAACAAAGTGAGAAGTATTTCTAAAACTCAGCAGCAGAGGCTGCTTCGTTAAGAAACATTATATCTCACTCGGGAGAATGCCAAAGAGCGGCATTCTCCGCGCGGACTGGTATTTGCGATAATAGAAAATGAGGATGATTATGGGTAAGAAAATAGCAGTGGTGACAGACAGTAACAGCGGCATTACGCAGTCTCAGGCGAAGGAGATGGGGCTTTATGTGCTGCCTATGCCGTTTATGATCAATGAGGAGACCTTTTTTGAGGATATTACACTGACGCAGGAGCAGTTCTATGAACGGCTCGCCGAGAATGCGGATGTGATTACGAGCCAGCCAAGTCCGGAAGCGGTGATGAATCTCTGGGATGAGCTGCTTGAGACATATGATGAGATCGTGCATATCCCGATGTCAAGCGGGCTTAGCGGTTCCTGCCAGAGCGCGAGGATGCTTTCGGAAAATTATGACGGCAGGGTGCAGGTGGTCAACAACCAGCGGATCTCCGTGACCCAGAGACAGTCGGCGCTGGATGCGCTTGTGCTGATTGAACGGGGGATGGATGCGGCGGCGGTCCGGGAATTTCTGGAGGAGGATAAGTTCAATTCCAGCATTTATATCATGCTGGATACGCTGTACTATCTGAAAAAAGGCGGCAGAATCACGCCTGCGGCGGCTGCGCTCGGCACAATTTTAAGGCTGAAGCCCGTTCTGCAGATTCAGGGGGAGAAGCTGGATGCTTTTGCCAAGGCAAGAACGGTCACACAGGGAAAGACTATTATGATAAACGCCATCAAGGCGGACATGGAAAAACGGTTCGGCGGCGTGTCGGCGGATCACATCTGGCTGCAGATCGCCTACACCTATGACAGGGCGGTGGCGGAGCAGTTTAAGGAGCAGGTGCTCGAGGCGTTTCCGGGTTTTGACGTGCACACGGATCCTCTTTCCTTAAGCATCGCCTGTCATATCGGACCAGGGTCGCTTGCACTGGCATGTTCCAGAAAAATATAAACATCAGGAAGATAAAAAAGAAACAAGTACCCCGCTTGAGCAAAAGCCGTACGGTAAAAAACTCATTTCTTTAGCTGATTGTATGATGGGAAGGAAAAAAGTCAAGAGAAAATGTATGATGAAATAGATATAAATGGGAACTCTTCCGCAGAAGAACAGGAGCGCCAAAAAGAATATATAGAAAAATGCCGGGTTTATGTCTCGGCTTTTCAGGTGGAGCATGGACGCGCTCCGAGAGCCTGCGTGGTGACCTTCGGCTGTCAAATGAACGCCAGGGATTCCGAGAAACTGTACGGCATTCTTGAGCAGGCGGGCTATGAGATGACCGACGTAGAGGAGGAGGCGGATTTTGTCCTCTACAACACCTGCACCGTGCGGGATAACGCCAACCAGCGTGTTTACGGGCGGCTGGGCTTTTTAAACAGCCTGAAAAAGAAAAAACCGCATCTGAAAATCGCGCTCTGCGGCTGTATGATGCAGGAAAAGAACGTAATTGAGAAAATACAAAAAAGTTATCGGTTTGTGGATTTGATTTTCGGCACTCATAATATTTTTCAGTTTGCCGAGCTTTTGTCTAGGATGCAGGCTTCCGAGGATATGGTTGTGGATATCTGGGAAGAGACGGACAAAATCGTGGAAAATCTGCCGGTAAAACGCAAGTACAGCTATAAGTCCGGCGTGAATATTATGTTTGGCTGCAATAATTTTTGCAGCTATTGTATCGTGCCCTATGTGCGCGGGCGGGAGAGGAGCCGGGAGCCGGGGGATATCCTGCGGGAGATTGGGGCTCTGGTGGAGGACGGTGTGTCGGAAATTATGCTGCTCGGACAGAATGTCAACTCTTATGGAAAAAACCTGGAACATCCCATGTCCTTTGCCGGGCTGTTAGAAGAGGTGGAAAAAATCGAGGGGCTTAGGCGCATCCGCTTTATGACATCCCATCCGAAGGATCTGTCGGACGAGCTGATCGAGGTGATGCGGTGTTCCACGAAAATATGCCGCCATCTGCATTTACCGCTGCAAGCAGGGTCCGACCGCATCTTGCAGGCGATGAACAGGCGTTATACGAAGGCGCAGTATCTGGCGCTTGTGGAGAAGCTGAAACATGCTATTCCCGATATCGCGATCACCACGGACCTGATCGTGGGCTTTCCGGGGGAAACTTTGGAGGATGTGGAAGAGACCATCGATGTGGTGAGAAAAGTACAGTTTGACAATGCTTTTACGTTTATCTATTCGCCGAGGGAAGGCACCCCTGCCGCGGCAATGGAAAATCAGGTGCCTGAGGAAATCGTGCACGAGGGCTTTGACAGGCTTCTTGCCGTGGTGCAGGAGACGGCGAAAGCGCGCGCCGCGCTTTTGGAGGGTAAAGTCATGGAAGCCCTTGTGGAAGAGGTAAATGAACAGGATCCCGCCTTTGTCACCGGGCGGCTTGGCAATAACATGCTGGTGCACTTTAAAGCGGACAGGCGGCTTGTGGGTAAATTTGTCATGGTGGTGCTGGACACCTGCCACGGCTTTTATTATACAGGACGGATGGTTGACTGGCTGGGTCAAACCAAGCATACGAGATTAGGAAAGATGGTTGATAACCAATGGCTGAACTGACACCGATGATGCGGCAGTATCTGGAGACGAAGAAGGACTATCAGGACTGCATTTTATTTTACAGACTAGGGGATTTTTACGAAATGTTTTTTGAGGACGCACTGACGGCGTCCAAGGAGCTGGAAATCACACTGACGGGAAAAAGCTGCGGGCAGGAGGAGCGCGCGCCCATGTGCGGCGTTCCCCATCACGCGGTGGACAGTTATCTGAACAAGCTTGTTTCCAAGGGCTACAAGGTGGCGATCTGCGAACAGGTGGAGGATCCCAAGAGCGCGAAAGGCATTGTAAAGCGGGAGGTCATCCGGGTGGTGACACCGGGGACAAACCTGAATATACAGGCGCTGGATGATTCCAAGAATAATTACCTGCTCTGCGTCGCCTATTTTCCCGGAAAAATCGGCCTGTCGGTGGCGGACGTGACTACCGGGGACTATTATCTGACGGAAGTGGAGGATATCCGCAGGCTGCAGGACGAAATCAACAAATACGCGCCCTCGGAGGTCATCTGCAACGAACAGTTTTTCGTCAGCGGATACGACATGGAAGATTTAAAGAACAGGCTGAACGTGTCTGTCTATTCTCTGGCTCCCCATTATTTTGACGAGGAGAGCTGTAAAAAAACGCTGATGCGCCATTTCCGGGTGAATACGCTGAAGGGTCTGGGAATAGAGGATTTTCCGGTGGGAATCACCGCGGCGGGGGCGCTGCTTACTTATCTTTACGAGACGCAGAAAACGTCCCTTTCTCATTTTACGCATATCTATCCCTATCTGAGCAGCAAATACATGCTCTTAGACAGCTCCACAAGGCGAAATCTGGAGCTGCTCGAAACCCTGCGGGAGAAACAGAAGAAAGGCTCTCTTCTGGGCGTGCTTGACCGCACGAAAACGGCGCTCGGCGGTCGGCTCCTCCGCAAATACATAGAACAGCCCCTGATTGACAGTAAGAGGATAGAAAAACGGCTGGATGCAGTGGAAGCGCTCTGCCAAAGGAGTGTGGACAGGGATGAGCTGAGGGAATACCTGCACACCATTTACGATCTGGAAAGGCTTCTCGGCAGGGTGAGCTATAAGACTGCGAATCCAAGAGATTTGATTGCGCTTCGCAATTCCCTGGCGATGCTGCCTTCCCTGCGGACGGTGCTTGCCGATTTTGACGTGCCGCTTCTTCGGGAAATACGGGAGAACATGGACCCGCTGCAGGATATTCATAAGCTGATTGACGATGCGATTACGGAGGAGCCGCCTATTGCCGTCAGGGAGGGCGGCATTATCAGGGAGGGCTTTAACGAGACCATCGATTCCCTGAAAAAAGCGAAGACCGACGGGAAAAAGTGGCTGGCGGCTCTGGAGGAGGAAGACAGGGAGCGCACGGGCATCAGAAACCTGCGCATCAAGTACAATAAGGTGTTCGGTTATTATTTTGAGGTGACAAACTCTTACCGGGACCAGGTGCCGGAGGATTATGTGCGCAAGCAGACGCTAGCCAACGCGGAGCGGTACACGACACCCAAATTAAAAGAGCTGGAGGATTCCATCCTGAATGCGGAGGATAAGCTCTTTACGCTGGAGTACGACCTGTTCTGCGAGATACGGGAGGCGATTGCCGGGGAGGTGGAGCGGATTCAAAAGACCGCCCGGGCTGTGGCAAAGCTTGATGTGTTCACTTCTCTTGCTTTTGTGGCGGAGCAGAATCATTATGTGCGTCCGGCGCTCAACGAAAAAGGAGCGATTGACATCAAGGAGGGGCGGCATCCCGTGGTGGAGCAGATGATCCAGAACGACATGTTCATCGCAAACGACACCCATCTGGATGACAAAAAGCACTGTATCGCGGTGATCACGGGTCCCAATATGGCAGGAAAGTCCACTTACATGCGGCAGGTGGCGCTGATTGTTTTAATGACCCAGATTGGCTCCTTCGTGCCCGCGAAGAAGGCGGATATCGGCATTGTGGACCGAATTTTTACAAGAGTCGGTGCTTCCGACGATCTGGCAAGCGGGCAGTCCACGTTTATGGTGGAGATGAACGAGGTGGCGAATATTTTAAGGAACGCAACGCCTGACAGCCTGCTGGTGCTCGACGAAATCGGGCGCGGCACGTCCACTTTTGACGGCTTAAGCATCGCCTGGGCGGTGATTGAGCATATCAGCAACCGGCGGATTCTCGGCGCCAAGACGTTGTTTGCCACCCATTACCACGAGCTGACTGAGCTGGAAGGCAAGATGGACAATGTGAACAATTACTGTATCGCGGTCAAGGAGAAGGGGGACGATATCGTATTCCTGCGAAAAATCGTGAAGGGCGGAGCGGATAAGAGCTACGGTATTCAGGTGGCGAAGCTGGCCGGTGTGCCCGATATGGTAATCGACCGGGCAAAAGAGATTGTGGAGCAGCTGAGCGATAACGATATCACCGAGAAGGTGCAGAGCATAGAGATTGACAGGGGAAAGGGCGAGAAGAAAAAGAGCGTCAGGTATGACGAGGTGGATCTGGAGCAGATTTCCCTGTTTGACACGGTGACGGACGAGGATGTGATACAGGAGTTAAAAGAGATTGACGTGAGTAATCTGACGCCGGTGGATGCGCTGAATACACTTTACCGGCTGCAAAACAGGTTGAAAAACAGGTGGGGTTGAAGAAGCGAAACCTCTTGTAGGTTATCGAAATTGCACAAATGGCATAACCAACGCAGACGCGCTTTCGCTCCACTCCGAGCGTAGCAGGCGCTAAACTCGTGAAAGACCTCGTTAAGCGCTGACGCTCTACAAGGGTCTGCTTATGGTTATACCATTTGCACAATTAATTAAAGTGTCGAGAGGTTTCGCAGCTATCAAGTACTGATTAAAAATACGGTGAGGAATTTAAAACTATGGCCAAAATAAACATACTCGACAACCAGACCATAGATAAGATCGCTGCGGGAGAGGTGGTGGAGCGTCCGGCAAGCGTGGTGAAGGAGCTGGTGGAAAATGCCATTGACGCGGGGGCGGATGCCATAACGGTGGAGATCAAGGACGGCGGCACGAGTCTGATCCGTGTGACGGACAATGGCGGGGGCATTGAGAAATCGCAGGTGGAGAACGCTTTCCTGCGTCATGCAACCAGTAAAATAGCGTCTGCCGATGATTTGACCAAACTGGTCAGTCTCGGGTTCCGTGGTGAGGCGCTTGCAAGCATCGCGGCGGTGGCACAGGTGGAGCTGATTACAAAGACGCCGGAGGAGCTGACGGGTGTGCGGTTCCTGATTGAGGGAGGCGTGGAGAAAGAGCGGGAGGAGATCGGCGCACCGGGCGGCACGACGATGCTTGTGCGGAATCTTTTTTACAATACGCCGCCCCGCAAAAAGTTCCTGAAGCAGCCCCGGACGGAGGGCTCCTATGTGGCTGATCTGATGGAGCATCTGGCAATGTCAAATCTGCAGGTTTCCTTTAAGTTTCTTTTGAACGGGCAGAACCGGTTTTATACGACGGGCAGCGGCGACTTGCGGGAGATCGTTTACCGCATTTACGGGAAGGATATTGCGGACGCGCTCATGGATTTTCATTGCGGGCAGGACGGGATGACGGTGACAGGGCTTCTGGGGAAGCCGGTGATCAACCGTGCCAACCGTTCTTATGAGATTTTTTATATCAACGGCAGGTATATCCGCAGTACGTTAATCAGCAAAGCGGTGGAGGAAGGCTACCGGGAATATCTGATGCAGCACAAATTTCCTTTCTGTATCCTGCATTTTCAGATTGATACGGAGAAGATAGACGTGAATGTCCACCCGTCCAAGATGGAGGTACGGATTGCGGACGCGCCGGATTTTTATGAGACGGTGCGGGCGGCGGTGGAGGATGCGCTGCGGGAACGGGAGATGATTCCCGAGGTAAGCCTGTCTGAACCTGAGAAAACAAAAGAAAAAGCGGCGGGAGGAAGCGGCGGACGAGAGAGAGAGACAGCGCCGGAACCGTTCGAGAAAAGAAGGATTGCGCGTGTCCATGATGCATCCGGCGGCGTTATGCCGGGACAGCCGGTTCCGGACGTGGCGGAAATGCCGTTCCCGGAAGTGGCGGGACAGCCGGCGCAGGCGGCGTCCATACGCGCGATCTATGAGAAGAGCCGTCCGGCGGAAGCGAATGTTCTCAGACAGACAGCAGTCTATCGTGCTAATGGCGGAAAAGGCACGGTGCGCGGGGAGAATGCAGAAGAGCTGGGTGTCCCGGCGGCGCAGACAATGCCCACAGGGACAGGCAGGGGTATGCAGACAGCGGTTCCCATAGCGCAGATGCCGGCGGAAGCAGTGGAGGAACAGGCGGCTGCCGGGAAGCCGGAGCAGATGAACATGTTCGACGATAAGCTCCTCTCCGCGAAGGCGAAGGAGCAGTATGAAATCATCGGGCAGCTCTTTGAGACATACTGGCTGATTTCCTATCAGGACAAGCTTCTGATCGTAGACCAGCACGCCGCCCATGAAAAGGTCAGGTATGAGCGGCTGATGCGGCGTTTCCGGGAGAAGGAGGTTGTATCCCAGCAGATCAACCCGCCCATGATCGTGACCTTGAACAATCAGGAGAAGGAGTGTCTGCTGAGCCGCATGGAGGATTTTGAGGCGCTTGGATTTGCGATCGAAGAGTTTGGCGGAAACGACTACGCGATACGGGGTGTGCCGCTGGACCTGTACGGGTATGCCGAGGGGACATTTTTCTACGAGATACTGGACGAGCTTGTTGCGGAGACGGTGGCAGGCACGCCCGAGAGTGTCCGTATGCGCATCGCAACCATGGCGTGCAAGGCGGCTGTCAAAGGTAATATGCGCATGAGCCGGACGGAGATGGAGACACTGATTGACGAGCTGCTGACACTTGATAACCCATATAACTGCCCTCATGGCAGACCGACGATCATATCCATGAGCAGACAGGAGCTGGAGAGGAAGTTTAAACGGATTGTCTAAAACTTCTAATCACTCGCAGCAAGGGCTGCATCGCAAAGTCAGCATAGCTGACCTGGAAGTTCTAAGTCTTACACAGGAGAATGCCAGAAAGCGGCATTCCCCGCAGTGACAGGAGGAAGAGGTTTGGAAACGACAAAGCGCCCTTTAGTCATTCTGACGGGTCCGACAGCGGTGGGGAAGACGGCGCTGTCCATCGCGCTTGCGAAAGCCATAGGCGGGGAGATTATCTCCGCCGATTCCATGCAGGTGTACCGCCATATGGACATCGGCTCCGCCAAGATTACGCCGGAGGAGATGGAGGGGATCCCCCACTATCTGATCGACGTGCTGGAGCCGGACCAGGAATTTAATGTGGTGGTGTTTCAGGAACTGGCGAAACAGGCGGCGGCGGAGATATACAGCCGGGGGCATATCCCCATTGTGGCGGGCGGCACCGGGTTTTATATCCAGGCGCTCGTGTATGACATTGATTTTACGGAAAACGATGAGGACACGGCATTCCGTCGAACGCTTGAGGAACAGGCAAAACGGGAGGGGACGGAAGCGCTCTATGAGAGACTGCGCGCCGTAGACCCGGAGTCCTGTGAAAGCATCCATGCCCATAATATCAAGCGGGTGATCCGCGCCATTGAATTTTATGAAAAGACAGGAAAGAAGATTTCCGAGCACAACAGGGAGCAGCGGCAGAACGACTCTCCCTACAACTTTGCCTACTTTGTCCTGAATGACGACAGAGAGCGAATTTATGAGCGAATTAACGTGAGAGTGGACCTGATGATGGCACAGGGGCTGGTGGAGGAAGTGCGCGCCCTGCGTGAGTCGGGCTGCCGGAAAGAAATGGTCTCCATGCAGGGGCTCGGCTACAAAGAGCTTCTGTCTTATCTGGAAGGGGAAACTTCCATGGAGGAGGCTGTTTACCTGATAAAACGGGACACGAGACATTTTGCCAAAAGACAGCTCACATGGTTCCGGCGCGAAAAAGAGGTAATTTGGGTAGATAAAACCGTTTTTGACCATGATAGTCAAAAAATATTAAATTTTATGCAGGATTTCCTGCGCGAAAAGGGGATTATCCTGTAACAATATGTAAAATGCCCATGAAATATAGGATTTCCCGAGGAATAGCTCGACAAAATAACGAAATTGCGATTTGATAGACTGTGTTATTTGAAATACATCTTGTTATTGAACGAAAAATAATTATATTTGGTGTGCAAAATAGACAAAGGCAGAAAAGCCGTCTGCGGTCGGGATGGCAAGAAAAACCTGAGACAGAAGCGGAAAGGAAATACAGCGTATGAAAACGGATATAAAAGAAATGTACAGTTGGTTTGGCATTTCGGAGAAAGTGTATCAATTTGGGGAGGAGATCCTTGACGCGCTTGCGCCGCGCTTTGCACAGATTGACGAAACCGCGGAGTACAACCAGCTTAAAGTGATATGGGCGATGCAGGCGGCGAGTGTCAGTGAGGCGTGCCTTCTGGGGACTACGGGGTACGGATATAATGATCTGGGACGGGATACGCTGGAAAGCGTGTATGCGGACGTATTTCGGACAGAGGATGCGCTGGTGCGTCCCCAGATCACCTGCGGCACCCATGCGCTTGCGCTTGCGCTGATGAGCAATCTGCGTCCCGGCGACGAACTCTTATCCCCGGTGGGAAAGCCCTATGACACGCTGGAGGAGGTGATCGGCATACGTCCGTCCAGAGGCTCCCTTGCGGAGTACGGCGTCACTTACAGACAGGTGGACCTTCTGCCGGACGGGGGATTTGACTTCGAGGGCATCCGCAGCGCCATAAACGAGAGAACCCGGCTTGTCACCATCCAGAGATCGAAAGGCTACCAGACGAGGCCGACATTGTCCGTGGCGCGTATCGGCGAGCTGATCTCCTTTGTAAAGCAGATTAAGCCAGACGTTCTTGTGATGGTGGACAACTGTTACGGGGAGTTTGTGGAGACCACGGAGCCGTCCGAAGTGGGGGCGGATATGGTGGTCGGTTCCCTCATCAAGAACCCGGGCGGCGGGCTGGCGCCGATCGGCGGTTATATTGCCGGGAAAACGGAGTGTATTGAGAATGCGGCGTGCCGGCTGACTTCCCCCGGACTGGCAAAGGAAGTGGGCGCGTCCCTGGGCATCCTGCCCGCATTTTATCAGGGGCTTTTCCTTGCTCCCACGGTGACTGCATCCGCCTTAAAAGGCGCTGTCTTTGCGGCGAATATCTATGAAAAGCTTGGATTTGCCGTGGTGCCTGACGGGACGGAGAGCCGCCACGACATCATCCAGGCTGTGACCTTCGGCACGCCGGAGGGGGTATGCGCCTTCTGCGAGGGCATTCAGGCGGCGGCGCCGGTGGACAGTTTCGTGAAGCCGGAACCGTGGGATATGCCGGGCTATGACTCCAAGGTGATTATGGCGGCGGGTGCCTTTGTTTCCGGCTCGTCCATCGAACTTTCCGCAGACGGTCCCATTGCGCCGCCCTACGCGGTTTACTTTCAGGGAGGGCTGACCTTCCCCCACGCGAAAATGGGTATCCTGAAGAGCTTGCAGAATCTGGTGGACCGCGGCATTGTGAAAGTTTAGCCCGCGCCGTTTGTAAGAAAAATATTCCATTTTTTTTATGTACATCAAATACCGATTGTGTTAAAATGAGCCTTGGAGAAAGGAGATTGTACTTTTTATGCGCAAAAATAACTGGGCTTGTTTCCTGCTGATTCTGGCGGGAATCGTGATCGGTGGTTTTATCGGCAGCCTGTTCCCCTCCACTTGGCTGAATTATGGGCAGTCTTTCGGTCTGTCACAGCCGCTGGTGCTGGATCTGGGTATTCTGAGCATAACGTTCGCCCTGTCGATAAAGATCACGATTGCAAGCATTTTGGGGATCGCCTTGGCGATCATCATATACCGCATGATCTGACCGTCCTTTTGGAGAGAAGCTGTCGGGAAAGAGACTGCATGAAAACAGCAAAGTATGAGAACAATGAGTATTACAGGCAGCAAAATCTTCCATTTGAGAAGTTTGCCGCCTTCGGAAGCGAGAGTCTTACGGACTCGGAGCTTCTGGCAATCCTTCTTCGCACGGGAACGAGAGGCGTGAACGCGAGGGAGCTTGGCGAGCGGGTGCTGGCACAGACGGCGCGATACGGAAACGGGCTTCTGGGGCTGTACCACATATCCGTGAAGGATCTGCAGAAGATTGAGGGAATCGGCAAGGTAAAGGCGGTTCAGCTCAAGGCGATCGCTGAATTTGCCAGGAGAATGGCACGGGCAAAAGCGAAGAACGGGCTTTCTTTTCACGATCCTTATTCGGTTGCGGATTACTATATGGAGCGGTTCCGCCATGAGAATGTGGAGTATATCCTGCTTTTACTTCTCGATTCGGGATATCATCTGATCGGGGAGGAAATCATCTCAAAAGGTACGGTAAACGCTTCGATCCTGTCACCCAGGGAGGTGTTTACACACGCCTTCAGAAACGGAGCGGCGGGTATTATGCTGCTGCATAACCATCCGGGTGGGAATCCTGTCCCGAGTGAGAATGACCTTCTGGTCACGGAGCGTATCAGCCGGACGGGGGCGCTTGCGGATATTCCGCTGATTGACCACATCATTCTGGGTGACAACAGTTACTTCAGCTTTAAAGAGAGTAAATTACTGACGGATACACAATCTCCGTAAAGATTTCAACAGAAAGAAAGGGGTATATTTACCTTGGCAAACAATGCATTTGGGATTGATCTTGGCACAAGCAATATCAAAATTTACAACCGAGCAGACGACGATGTTTTTGTGGAAAAAAACATGATCGCCATCGAGAACAAAAAGACGCTTTTCGCATACGGCGACGCGGCGTTTGAGATGTACGAGAAGGCGCCAGGCAACATAAACATTACCTATCCCTTAAGCAACGGCGTGATCGCGGATATCCAGAACATGGAGACGCTGGTCAAGTATTTTTTGAGCGGCATGATGAAAAATAATGTGCGTCCTGCCGATTACTACATCGCCGTTCCCTGGGATGTGACAGAAGTGGAAAAGCGCGCCTTCAAGGATCTGATCAAGGAATCCAACGTGAAGGCGAAAAAAGTCATGGTTGTGGATAAAGCCGTGGCGGACGGTCTCGGGCTTGGCATCGACGTGAAAAATTCGCAGGGTGTTTTAGTGGTCAACGTAGGCTTTGACACAACGGAGATATCCATTCTCTCCTTGGGCGGCATCGTATTAAGCCGCCTGATCAAAGTGGGCGGCCGCAAGTTTGACGAGGCAATCAAGGCGGCGGTGCGCCGTGAGTACAGCCTGATTATTGGCGGAAAGACAGCGGAGATCGTAAAAATGTCCCTTCTTGACCTGGAAGACCAGAGGGTGGGCGCTGTGGTCTACGGCAGGGATATCGTGACGGGGCTGCCGGTGGAGAGGGAAATTCCCACCGCGCTTGTGGACGAGTGCCTGATCGAGCATTTTAATTCGATTATTGACAACATCAAGGTGATTCTGGAACGCACGCCGCCGGAACTGGCGGCGGATATCTACCGTCACGGCATTTACCTGACGGGCGGCGCTTCCCAGGTGAGCAAGCTGGCGCAGCTTATGAGCAAAGGCACTGGTCTGCAGGTGAATGTTTCCGAGAACCCGGTGACCAGCGTGGCGCTCGGGCTTGCGAAGATCATCAAGGAAGAAAATTATAAATCGGTTGCTTATGCGATAGAAGGAATGAGTAAATGAGTCCAATCGTCAAAAGAAAAGGAGAGAAATTTACGTTACCCGGTAAATATCTCCTTTTTATTTTAACAATCCTCTGCACGGCAATGGTGCTGCTGACTTTTAACACAAAAGTGTTCAGCGGACCTCTGTCCGCCGTTGCGGGGTATATTGTGGTTCCCTTTGAGGAGGGGATCAGCGCGGCGGGAAGCTGGCTTTCCGGAAGGTCGGAGGAGCTTGTGCAGATCAGGGAGCTTCTGGCACAGAATGAGCAGCTTAGGGCGAAGGTGGATGAGCTGACGATAGAGAACACCAGGCTCCAGCAGGACCGCTATGAACTGACCAATTTGCGGGAGCTGTACAGCCTGGACGCCCAGTACGACGAGTACGAAAAGACGGGCGCGCGCATTATCGCCAGAGATCCCGGCAACTGGTTTTACTCCTTTGTGATCAATAAGGGCGCCAGCGACGGTATTGCCGTGGATATGAACGTGATGGCAGGGAGCGGTCTTGTGGGGCGCGTGGTGGACGTCGGTCCCAACTGGGCGAAAGTGAAGTCCATCATCGCAGACGATTCCAACGTGAGCGCCATGGTGCTCGCCAGCGCTGACCGCATGGTCGTCTCCGGGAACCTGAAGCTTTACGCATCGGGTGTTATTGAATTCGGGCAGCTCGTTGACAGCGACGATGTGGTGGTGGAGGGAGATAAGGTAGTTACCTCCGATATCAGCGATAAGTATCTGCCGGGCATTCTGATCGGATACATCAACACGATTAACAGGGATGCTAACAATCTGACCAAATCCGGATACATAACCCCGGCGGTGGATTTTGAGCATCTGGAGGAGGTTCTGGTGATCCGGCAGCTGAAACAGAACGTTCAGACGGAGGATTAACGTGAAACGTGGCATCATTACCGCATTAATGATTTTTATATGTTTTTTGTTGCAATGTACGGTTTTCCGAGCGCTGGCTTTCGGGGGGATTGTTCCCAATCTGCTCATTGTGCTGACGGCTTCCTTCGGCTTTATGCGGGGGGAAAAGACGGGGCTTCTGATCGGTTTTTTCTGCGGTCTGCTGGTGGATATTTTCTTTGCCAGCGTGATTGGTTTTTATGCGCTCCTGTACATGTATATCGGTTATATGAACGGCAAGTTTGCACAGATTTTTTATCCGCAGGACATCAAACTGCCGGTGGCTCTTATCCTGTGCAGCGATTTTCTCTACGGGATCGGCTGCTATGTAATCCTTTTTCTTCTGCGGGCACGTTTTGAATTTACATACTACCTGCTGCACATTATTTTGCCGGAAATTGTCTACACCATTGCGGTTACTTTGCTTTTATATCCGCTCATTCTCTGGATTAACACGGGGCTTGAGCGAAGCGAACTGAGGAGCGGAAAGAAGTTTGTTTGAGGAACTTTTAGAGCATTTTAAAGAAAACTTTATGAATATGGTCACTTCACGGCTTCTTGTGCTGATGCTTGTGATCGCCGGCATGGGCGGATATCTGATTTACTGGATTTTCCAGCTCCAGATTGTAAACGGAGAACAGTATTACAATGACTTTCAGTTAAAGATTCGGAAGGAGAGGACGCTTCCCGCCACCAGAGGCAATATTCTGGACAGGGACGGGAATCTGCTTGCCTACAATGAGCTGGCGTACTCCGTCACCATCGAGGACGTGTACGAGTCGGGAAGGGGCAAAAATGCGAAGCTGAACGATACCATCCGCAGGCTGATTGCCATGATTGAGGAAAACGGCGACCATGTGATCAGCGATTTCCATATCGAGGTCAACAAGAGCGGACAGTATGTATACAACGTGGAGGGCACGCAGCTCCTGCGGTTTCTGGCGGACGTTTACGGTTACGCCTCCATTGATGACCTGAAAGAGAGGGAGAAAGCTGCCGCGCCGGAGGATCTGGTCAAGTATCTGTGCGGGACGAGCCGTTACGGGATCGGTGACTATACGGACGATGAGGATTCGGACAGCTTTGTGGAGGGGCTTGGCTTTTCCAAAGAGGAAGTCTTAAAAATCATTACCATCCGCTATGCCATGAGCGCCAACAGCTACCAGAGGTATATTGCAACCACGGTGGCGGAAAATGTCTCTCAGGAGACGGTGGCAGTCATTATGGAGAATGCGGATACACTGGACGGCGTATCCATCGCTGAGGGAACGATCCGCAAATATAATGAGAGCGTCTATTATGCGCAGGTAATCGGCTATACGGGCCGGGTGGCACAGGAGGAACTGCAGGAGCTGCAGGCGCAGGATCCGTCCTACGATTTGAACGACACTGTGGGTAAATCCGGGATTGAAGCTTCCATGGAGATGGAGCTGCAGGGCAAAAAAGGCTCAGAGACCGTGTATGTAGACAATATGGGCAAAGTGGTGGAGACAAGCGACCGGGTGGAGCCGGCAGCGGGCAACGACATCGTGCTGACGCTGGATACCGGGCTGCAGAAAGCGTGTTACCATATTCTGGAATCCAAACTTGCCGCCATTCTGTTAAATAAGATAGAAAATATCAAGGAATATACGCCCCCGGAAGGCGGCAGCGGCGGGAATATTCCCATTCCCATCTACGATGTGTACTATGCCTGCATCAACAACAATGTGATTGACACTACCCACTTCACGACGGAGTACGCAGGGGAGACGGAAAAGGCTGTGCAGGAGGCATATCTGGACAAAAAGGCGCGGGTTTTCGCCACTTTACAGGATGAGCTGACGGAGAGCTGCACGCCCTACGAGGCGCTGACGGAGGAGTATCAGGTATACGAGAGCTATGTGGCGGCGGCGCTGTATGACAGGGATATCCTGATGGAGGATGTGGTGGATAAAAACGACGCCACTTACATCGCATGGACAAAGGATGAGGTCATCAGTTTAAACGAGTATCTGAATTATGCCATCGCGCAGAACTGGATCAATGTCTCCAAGCTGGATATTGACTCGCGGTATTCCGATTCCGTGGAGATTTACAATAAGATTCTGGAATACATTTTCGATGTGCTGGACAGCGATCTGGACTTTGACAAAAGAATTTACCGCTACATGATTTTGAACGATGAGATTTCCGGACGGCAGATCTGCGAGCTCCTGATGGAGCAGTATGTGGTGGAACCCACAGAGGAGGAAATCGCGCAGTTTGAAGCCGGAGCTATCACGCCTTATGCTTTCATGCGAAACCGTATCGAACAGCTCGACCTTACGCCGGCGCAGCTTGCGCTTGACCCCTATTCAGGCTCCATTGTGGTCACGGATGTAAATACGGGGGATGTGCTGGCAATTTCCTCCTATCCGAGCTATGACAATAATCGGATGGCAAACGGCGTGGACGCGGATTATTTCGCAAGTCTGAGGAACGACCTGTCCAGCCCGATGTTAAACTATGCGACACAGCAGAGGACGGCGCCGGGTTCCACGTTTAAGCCTGTTTCCGCTACAGCGGGGCTTTTGGAAGGCGTAATCAGTCTTTCGGATATCATCACATGTGCCGGTATTTTTGATAAAATATCCCCGCCAGCCCGATGCCATATTTATCCCGGTGCGCACGGCTCCTTAAATGTAACTGGAGGCATCCGCTATTCCTGCAACGCCTATTTCTATGAGGTTGGATACCGTCTGGGTACAGTCGGAGATACTTACAATGACAGCGTCGGCTTGAATAAGCTGGCAAAATATGCGGATATGTACGGTCTTTCAGAAACCTCCGGCATTGAGATTGAGGAGTATGCGCCGGGCGTATCCGATCTGGACGCGGTCCGTTCCGCTATCGGCCACGGTACCAACAACTATACCACGGCAGGGCTTGCGCGATACGTTACAACCGTTGCAAACAGCGGGACATGTTATAATTTAACTCTGGTGGACAGGGTGGAGGACCAGAACGGCGGCCTGATCCGGGAAAATGAGGCTGCAGTCAGAAACCGGATCGATATGGATCCGGCGTACTGGGACGCGATTCATACAGGGATGCGCGGGGTGGTGGAGAACAAAAGGTATTTCTCCGATCTGGATGTGAATGTGGCAGGAAAGACAGGTACGGCGCAGGAGAACAGAAACCGCCCGAACCATGCGCTTTTTATCAGCTATGCGCCCTATGAGGCGCCGGAAATATCGGTGACGGTGCGTGTGGCGAACGGTTATACGTCTGATTATGCGGCGCAGATCGCCAAGGACGTATATGAGTACCATTATGGGTTGAAAGAGGAGGAGGAAATCATTACCGGTACGGCAGGCGAGCTTGCCGGCGGCGAAATAAATGCCGACTGATGACCGGCAATGTGAGGATAGAGGTGTGAATATGAAAAATGCAGTGATTATCAAGAGTTTTCCAAACGGGCTTTCCATCTTTCTGGACAGTGAGCTTCCTTTTTCGCAGCTCCTGGAGGAAATTGCGGTGAAATTCAGCGAGTCCGCCAACTTTTTTAAGGATGCCAGCATGGTGCTCTCCTTTGAGGGCAGGGTGCTTTCCGATCAGGAGGAGCGGCAGATTGTGGACATCATATCGGCAAATTCCCGGCTGAAGATTGTCTGTATTATGGGGAAAGACGAGGAGACAGAACGGAACTTCGTCAAGGCGCTGCAGCAGCTTTCCTTCCATCAGGAAGTGATGGAGAACGCAGGACAGTTCTATAAGGGAACCTTAAAAGACGGACAGATTCTGGAGACGGAGAACAGCATCATTGTGCTGGGGGACGTCTATCCGGGCGCATGCATCATATCCAGCAAGGATATCGTGGTGCTGGGCGGGCTCTACGGGCAGGCGTACGCCGGCGGTAACGGTGAGGAAGGGCATTTTGTCGTGGCGCTTGAAATGTCGCCGGAGAAGTTAAAGATCGGCGATTTCAAATATAAAACATCAGAGAAACAGAGCAAATGGTCGATCAAACCGAAGATCCAGCCGAAAATTGCTTTTGTGAACGACGCCAGAGTAAAGATTGAGCCAATTACCAAAGAATTACTGAATGATCTGCCGTTCTAAACGTAGTAAATGCCTGCGGCATTGACTACTCGAGATTTGCTTCGCAAACTCGGGCGGAGAGGTTCAGGGGACGATAACAATTCATCAATGGAGGACTTGCTATGAGTGAAGTGATTGTCGTCACGTCAGGGAAAGGCGGGGTGGGAAAGACCACCACCTCTGCAAACGTCGGAACAGGTCTTGCTGCCATGGGAAAAAAAGTGATCCTCATCGACACGGACATCGGTCTCAGAAACCTCGATGTTGTGATGGGGCTTGAGAACAGGATCGTCTATAATCTGGTGGATGTGGTGGAGGGAAACTGCCGCATCAAGCAGGCGATTATACGGGACAAGCGTTACCCGACACTGTTTCTCTTACCGTCGGCACAGACGAAGGATAAAAGCGCAGTCAATCCCTCTCAGATGGTGCGCATGATCAGCCATCTGCGGGATCAGTTTGACTATATTATTCTGGACTGCCCGGCAGGGATTGAACAGGGGTTCCAGAATGCCATCGCGGGCGCGGACAGGGCGCTTGTGGTGACAACCCCGGAAGTTTCCGCGATCCGGGATGCGGATCGGATCATCGGGCTTCTGGAAGCAAACGAAATACACAGAATGGATCTGATTATCAACCGAATCAGACAGGATATGATAAAAAGGGGCGATATGATGTCCTCGGAGGATGTGGTGGATATCTTATCGCTGCCTCTGATCGGAAGGGTGCCGGATGATGAGAATGTGGTAATAGCCACAAATCAGGGCGAGCCGCTTGTGGGAAGCAATACGCTTGCGGGGAAGGCATACCAGAATATCTGTTACCGGATCATAGGCGAGGAAGTCCCTTTCATGGATTTTGACAAGGGCGTCTCGTTCTGGACGAGGGTAACGGGTATTTTCCATAAAGGTTAGGGGGGATTGTTGTGTTTAAAAGTTTGTTAAAGCGGAAAAGCTCGAGACAAATAGCCAAGGATCGGCTTAAGATACTGCTTATCTCCGACAGGGTCAACTGCTCGCAGGAGATGATGGAGATGATCAAGAACGATATCGCAAAGGTGATATCCAAGTACATGAAGATAGACGCCGAGAGCATGGAGATACAGATTACCCAGACAAGCGGCAAGGGTCATGGCATCAAAAATCCAACACTCTACGCGAACATACCGATTTTAGATCTAAAACAATAGCAAATTCGAGCCGATTGAGCAAAGCTCAATCACGAGATCTGCCTACGGCAGCCTCGGTGGAAAACTGAGGATAATTATATGGTTTGCCTGTGGCAAACTCGGCAAAAGAGGAAAAGGAATGCTGAAACATTACCACATCAGGGACTACGATTTTAAATTGATTATTTTGGTGGTGGCGCTCACGGCGGTGGGCGTTCTTGCCATCGGCAGCGCGAAGGAATCCCTGCAGTCCAGACAGATTGCCGGGGCTGTATTCGGGTTCTTCCTGATGCTTGTTCTGTCCCTGTTTGACTATTCGGTAATTCTTAAGTTTTACTGGATTATGTATGTGGTGAATCTCGTTCTGCTATGGCTGGTGCGGGTTGCCGGTGTGGAGGTGGCGGGCGCCCAGCGGTGGCTGAATCTCTTCGGTATCCAGTTCCAGCCGTCAGAGACCGCTAAGATTCTGTTGATTTTGTTCTTTGCACAGTTTATCATGAAACATAAAGAGGAGATGGGAACGCTTAAGATTGTCGGAAGCTGCGTGCTATTGTTTGTGCCGTCGATCTATCTGATTCTCAAGCAGCCGGATCTTTCCACGAGTATCATGGTAGTGATCCTGTTCTGCGTGGTGATGTTTGTGGGCGGCGTAAGCTGGAAATACGTGATATTGGCGATTTCCATCGCGGTGCCGGCGTTTATTATCGCGCTGACGCTGATTTTGCAGCCGGAGCAGGAGATCATCAACGATTTCCAGCAGAGGCGTATTCTTGCATGGCTTTATCCGGAGGAATATTCCGATACGGAGGCATACCAGCAGACCAATTCCATGATGGCGATCGGCTCCGGGATGCTCTATGGCAAGGGGTACAATACCAATGAAATCAGTTCCGTAAAAAACGGCAACTTTATCGCTGAGGTGGAAACGGACTTTATTTATGCGGTAATCGGCGAAGAATTTGGTTTTGTCGGCGGCTGTGTGGTAATTGTGTTATTGATTTTCATCTCATTTGAATGTATTATAGTATCTAGGAAGGCAAAAGACCTGGCGGGTACCATTATCGCAGCGGGGGTTGCGGCGCTGGTCGGCTTTCAGGGGATGCTTAACATTGCGGTTGCCACCGGCGCAAGCCCGAATACGGGGATTCCGCTTCCGTTTGTCAGTTATGGGCTGACTTCGGTCGTCAGTCTTTATATCGGAATCGGGTTCGTGCTGAACATACGGCTGCAATGCAAAAATGACAGGGGTGTTGGCAAATGAATATTGCGTTGATCGCACATGATGCAAAGAAAAAACTGATGCAGAATTTCTGCATCGCTTACCGGGGGATTTTGAGCAAAAATGAACTTTATGCGACAGGGACGACGGGCAGGCTGATTGAGGAAGTGACGAATCTGACCATCCACAAGTATTTGGCAGGACATCTGGGCGGGGCACAGCAGATCGGTGCGCAGATTGAGCACAACCAGATCGATCTCGTGATTTTCCTGCGCGATCCGCTCTATCCGAAGTCACATGAGCCGGACGTCAACAATGTAGTTATGCTCTGTGACAGGCACAATATTCCGTTGGCGACGAATCTGGCGTCCGCGGAGCTTTTGATTAAATCACTTGATAGAGGAGACATGGAGTGGCGTGAGATGTACAAGTGATAAATTGAGAATATGTGCGCTTTTGGCTGCGGCGGCTCTTGCCCTTACGGGGTGCGGGAGCGCGAAGTATGACATGCCTTACGAGCAGCAGGGGAGTGTCAGCAGTTATCAGCTTATCAACATTGCAAACAGGGAGACGATAGAGCCTTTTGCCAAGGATCTGTGCGTGACGGCAGGGGATGTGACGGCAGGTGGTCCGGATCTGCAGCAGGTGGGGGCGGCGGCGCTCTTTGACACGAAGGATCTGAATACGCTGTATGCGAAAAACGCGCATAACCAGATGAACCCGGCAAGTCTGACGAAAGTCATGACAGCGCTTGTGGCTCTGAAATACGGATCGCCGGACGATATCTACACAGCTTCGGAGAACGTTTTGGTCACAGAATCCGGCGCCGTTTTGGCAGGTATTAAACCGGGAGACAGGATGACGCTGGACCAGGCGGTTCATGCGCTGCTGATTGCTTCGGGCAATGATGTCGCCATATTGATTGCGGAGGGGGTTTCTGGCAACCTGAACGGCGGTGCAGGTTCCGTGGAAGCATTTGTGGAACTGATGAACCAGGAGGCGCAGGAGATTGGCGCGACGAACTGTCATTTTATGAATCCGAACGGGCTGACGGAGGAAGGGCACTATGTGACGGCATATGACCTCTACCTGATTTTCCAGGAGGCTTTGAAATACGAACTGTTTAACCAGATCATACAGATGTCATCCTACAGCACCGTCTACACGGCGGCGGACGGCTCCGAAAAGACGCTGGAGATAGAAAATTCCAATCTTTTCCTGCGGGGGACTTATGAGCCGCCGGCAAATGTGACGGTAGTGGGCGGAAAAACAGGCACTACCAGCGCGGCGGGGCACTGTCTGATACTGCTTTCAAGAAGCAGCAGCGGAACGCCTTATATTTCCGTGATCCTAAAAGACGAGTCCAGGGAAGGGCTGTACGGTGATATGGGAGAACTGCTTGGAATCATCAAATAAGGTAGTTGTTTTTTCAGGGGAGTTCCTGTATAATTGACAGTAAGATCATACAGTTAATGTATGGAGCGGTCAGGGCAGTAAAATAATATACGCTAGGAGGGTATCGACATGGTTCAGTTTATTGTAGGAAGGGAAGGAAAGGGAAAGACCAAGCATTTATTAGATAAAGTCAATGCGGAGATCAAGGATGCACAGGGCAATGTCGTGTATCTGGATAAGAGCACGAAGCATATGTTTGAACTGAATAACAAAATCAGACTCATTGACGTGCCGGAGTATATGGTGACGGACAGCGACGAATTCATCGGCTTTATCTGCGGCATTATTTCTCAGGACCATGATTTACAGAAAATGTACTTTGACAGTTTCTTAAAAATCGCCTGTGTGGAGGCGGACGAGCTTGAGAAAGTGGTTGGGAAGATTGAGAAGATCAGTGAGAAGTTCCATGTGGATTTCGTTATCAGTGTGTCGCGCGACGAGAGCGAGCTTCCTGAGAATATGCGAAAAAACGTTATTGTTTCCCTCTGATATGTACATAAACATGATATAAAACAATAGTAAACCTCGGAGGATTTTCCGGGGTTTTCGCTTTGTACGCGCATAAGCAGAGTCGGAAGGCTGATGAAGCAGGCAACATGCCTGCATGAATGCTTTTGCCGATTTATGAGTCAGTAATGGAGAACATCCGGTGGCAGATAATCAGAATAATAAGATAACTAAATACAGAAGACCCATCAATCTGAATATCGGCATGATGGTTTTTGCCGTCATCCTTGTCTATGTGGTGATCTGTGTTGTCATGTACTTTCGGACGGATCATATCGTCCGTTACAGCGTGCAGGAAGGCTCCCTTACTTCAAACAGCATCTACAAGGGAATCGCTTTGAGGGATGAGCAGATTGTGACCGGCCAGGACGCCGGTTATGTGAATTATTTTGCCAGAGAGGGCGAGCGCACGGCGGTGGGCGATCTCATATATACTGTGGATGAGACGGGAAGGCTGTCTGACTATATCAATGCGGGGTCCAATGGGGAAAATTCCCTTTCCGACAGCGATTTGTCCGAGCTTAAGACGGATATTACCGCCTTTATGCACGGTTTTGACAGGAAACATTTCGACGAGGTTTACAATTTCCGGCACAGTATGGAGAGCATGGCGGTCAAGCTCGCAAACTATAATATTCTGGAAAATGCGGATGCTTTAAACGACGCTTCGGGTACGGTGCTCATTAACTACCGATATGCGGCAAAGAGCGGTATCGTGCTCTATTCCACGGACGGCTATGAGGAATTAAAACTGGAGGATATGACGTCGGAACTGTTTGACGAGGAAAACTATGAGCGCAAGTATCTGGTGAACAACGGGCTGGTTGCCGCGGGTGAGCCGGTCTATAAGCTGGCAACTTCGGAAGACTGGTCTATTGTGATCCCGGTGGAAAAGGAGCTGGCGGACCAGCTTCTGGAAAAGGAGTATGTGGAAGTACGGTTTTTAAAGAATCAGTATACGGCATGGGGCGAGGTGGCGGTTTACACCAACGAGGCGGGCGAGACGTTCGCGTCCCTCACCTTTACCAATTCCATGATTACTTTCTGCACGGACCGCTTCATTGATATTGAACTTCTTCTGGAGGAGGAGAAAGGGCTGAAAATTCCAAATTCCGCCATTGTACAGAAGGAATTTTTCATTGTGCCGAAAGCGTATGTGACAAGGGGCGGCAATAACGGCGGCGACGGCGTACTGCTGGAAACCTACAATGAGGAGGGCGAGGCAACCACGCAGTTTGTGGAGACGGAGATTTACGAGGAGACAGAGACGGATTATTATCTGGATAATTCCACGCTCAGATCCGGGAATTACATTGTCATGCCGGAGACAGGGGAAAAATATGCGGTCAGCAGGACAGGTTCCCTGCAGGGCGTTTACAATATCAATAAAGGTTACGCGGACTTCAAGCAGATCAGCATTCTGTACGAAAATGAGGAGTATTCCGTGGTGAAGTCAAACACGACCTATGGGCTCAGTGTATACGACTATATTGTGCTGAATGCGGATATGGTAAAGGATAATGAATTTATTTACGAATGATTGAAAAGTGCGAAACGCGGTAAGGTCAATGTCAACATTGTATCCACGTTTAAAGAAGCGTTTCGCAATGATGATATTGTTGTAAACAGGAGCGGATATGGACATAAAAGAAAATCTTGACATCATCAGAAAAAATATCGAAGATGCCTGCGCGGCGTGCGGCAGGGAGACAGGCGGGGTGAAGCTGATCGCGGTGAGCAAGACGAAGCCGGTTCCCATGCTGGAAGAGGCGTATGCGTGCGGCTGCCGCGATTTTGGGGAAAACAAGGTGCAGGAGCTCATGGATAAGTATGAGGTTATGCCGAAGGACATCCGCTGGCATATGATCGGACACCTGCAGCGCAACAAGGTGAAGTATATTGTGGACAAGGTTTTTATGATTCACAGCGTGGATTCCCTGCGTCTTGCGCAGGAGATTGAGAAGGAAGCCGCAAAGAAGGAGGTAAACGTCAATATTTTTGTGGAAGTGAATGTGGCGGGGGAGGAGAGCAAATTCGGCGTCACGTCAGAGGAGGCTGCTACACTGGTGGAAGAGATTGCAAAATTACCTCATATCAGTGTCAGAGGATTGATGACGATAGCGCCCTATGTAGAGGATTCGGAAGAAAACAGACGGTATTTTGCAAAATTAAAACAAATTTATGTTGACATAATACATAAAAACATTGATAATGTTTTTATGGAGGAACTTTCAATGGGCATGACCGGAGACTACGAAGTCGCGATAACAGAGGGCGCGACCTATGTCAGAGTCGGAACGGGCATTTTTGGAGAAAGAGAATACGCGGTAATTTAGTATACATAAGTCAAGATGAGTTGTGGCATCAAAATCAGTAGAGTAAATGGAGGATTTTACAGATGGGTGTTATGGACAAGTTTATCAGCGCCATGAAACTGAGTGAAGACGAGGACGACGGATACTACGATGACGATTTTTATGATGATGACCCGGAACCGATGCGCAAGCCTGTTTCCGGCAAAGATACGGATAATGCGGAGGAAGATAAGGTCAGAAAGATCACACCGAAGGTAACGCCCCTCAGACAGACGAAAAAGATGGGGGCTGGCATGGAGGTATGCGTAATTAAGCCGACAACGGTGGAGGATGCAAGGGAGATTACGGAAACGCTTCTGGCGAACAGAACGGTAGTTTTAAATCTGGAAGGGCTGGATGTGGACATAGCCCAGCGAATTATAGACTTTACTTCGGGTTCCTGTTTCGCGATCTCGGGCAATCTGCAGAAGATATCCCATTATATTTTCATTATTACGCCGGCAAGCGTTGATATTTCCGGCGACTTTCAGGACATCCTGTCAGGTTCCTTCGATGTGCCGATAGACAAAAGATATTAAAAAATCGAGCGCGCCGGCGCTCGTTTTTTTCGCGTATAAACAGAGAAGGAAAAATGCGGATGAGGAGGAAAATAACACACTATGGCGAACCGAATGACGATCAACTACGAAAAAAAGCCCTGCTATGACATTGTTTTCGCAGGGGATTTCAGCTTACTGGCGGAGGAGCTGGCGGATCTGGGGATAGCGGACCGCAGGGTTGCCGTGATCTGTGACAGCAATACGGAGAAACTGTTCGGCGGGGAGGTTACGGAAATATTTGAAAAATGCTGTAAAAAGGTAATTCTGCACGCTTTTCCTGCCGGGGAAGCGAACAAGACACTGGATACGGTGAAGGAAATATACAGGAAACTGATTGAGGAAAAATTTGACAGAAAAGATATGATTGTGGCGCTGGGCGGCGGCGTAGTGGGGGATATAACCGGCTATGCGGCGGCAACTTACCTGCGCGGCATAGATTTTATCCAGATTCCCACCACATTGATCGCACAGTCAGACAGCAGCATCGGCGGAAAGACAGGCGTCGATTTTGACGGCTACAAAAACATGGTGGGCGCGTTCTACATGCCGAAGCTTGTCTACATGAATGTGGGAACACTTAAGAAACTGGACGACAGACAGTTCTATGCGGGATTTGCCGAGGTGATGAAGCACGGGCTGATCAGGGATGCACTGTTTTACGAGTGGCTGCTCGACCATATGTATGAGATTCACGACCGGGACACGGAGGTGCTTCTGGAGATGGTAATGAAAAGCTGCGGCGTGAAAAAGCTTGTGGTGGAGAAAGACCCGAAAGAACAGGGCGACCGCGCTCTTCTCAATTTTGGGCACACCATCGGGCACGCGATCGAGAAAGCAAAGAATTTTGAGATGGTGCACGGGGAATGCATCGCGCTTGGCATGGTGGCGGCGGCGTTTATCTCATGGAAACGGGAGAATATTTCCATGGAGGAGTATTACGAAGTGCGTGATATGTTCGTGCCGTTTAACCTGCCGATCAGTATCGATGACATTGATTCGGAGGAGATTCTTTCATTGACCAAGTCGGACAAAAAAATGGAGGCGGGACAGATCAAGTTTGTGCTGCTCAAAAAAGTCGGAAAGGCTTATGTGGACAGGGCCGTCACGGATGCGGAAATTCTGGATGCGGTGCAAGAAATTTATTTTAGTGATGAGGATATGCGGGAATGAGTCTAAAAAAGAAGTTTTTTCTGTTTCTGGATCTGCTTATGATTGCCGGGCTGATCGCTCTTGACCAGTACACAAAGCAGTGGGCGAAAGTTTATCTGAAGGATAAGCCTGCCTACAACCTGATTAACGGGATACTGGAACTGAATTATCTGGAAAATCAGGGCGCGGCTTTCGGGATGCTGCCGAACCAGAAAGTGTTTTTTATCTTTGTGGCGTTCGTGATCCTGTTTGTGGTAGGCTATGTCCTTTTAAAGGTGCCGGATCAGAAGAAATACACGATACTGCATTTTCTGTTCAGCCTGATCGTGGCGGGTTCCATCGGCAATATGATTGACCGGGTCCGCTATGATTATGTGGTGGATTTCATTTACTTTGTGCGGATTAATTTCCCGATTTTCAATGTGGCTGATATCTATGCGACGGTCTCAGCCATTGTGCTGCTTTTTCTGCTTCTGTTTGCCTATAAGGAGAGGGATCTCTATTTTATCAGCTTCAAACAGAAACGTTACCGGGAATTTCGCTGACAATTGGAGAATAAAGATGGATCGATTCAGCTGCCAGATCGGGGTGGGGGAGGACGGAGAGCGTCTTGACAAGTGGCTTTGCGACGCGGTTCCGAACCTTTCCCGTTCTTATATTCAGAAGTGTATCAAGGAGGGGCAGGTCATGGTGGGCGGTCTGCCCTGCAAGGCGAATTACCGGCTGCGTGTGGACGACGAGGTGTGTTTCCAGATTCCGGAGGCGGTGGAACCTTCCGTAAAGGCGGAAAATATACCGCTTTCCGTGCTCTACGAGGACGCCGACGTACTTGTGATTGATAAACCCAAAGGGATGGTGGTGCATCCGGCGCCCGGACATTACAGCGGGACGCTGGTCAACGCGGCCTTGTATCACTGCAAGGGGCAGCTTTCCGGGATTAACGGCGTTCTGCGCCCGGGAATCGTGCACCGGATCGACAGGGACACGACTGGTTCCCTCATTGTCTGTAAAAACGACGCGGCACACAGGGGGATAGCGGAGCAGCTGAAGGCACATTCCCTGAACCGGAGTTACCGTGCCATCGTACACGGCGTGATAGAAGAGAACGAGGGGACAGTACGTGCGCCCATCGGCAGGGATGAGAAGGACAGAAAGCGGATGGCGGTCAACGAGAAAAACGGAAAAGAAGCTGTCACACATTATAAGGTGTTGGAACGTTTTCAGGATTATACCTATATCGAGTGCCGTCTGGAGACAGGACGCACCCACCAGATTCGGGTACATATGACGTCCATCGGGCATCCGCTTCTTGGAGATGCGGTTTATGGGACGAGAAAGACGGCTTTTCAACTGGATGGACAGACGCTCCATGCATACTGCCTTGGATTTATGCACCCTGTAAACGGGGGGTATATAGAGGTGAAGGCGCCTCTTCCGGCTTATTTTATGCACCTGCTCAAGGTTCTTTAAATGAAATAATTATAAACAAATGATGAATAAACTGTTAAAATATCTTGAAATAGCAGTCGTAAAATGTTACTATTAAAAACATGGATTTTGTTAAAATCTGAGGGAATATGAAATATACGAGACAGAACATCATAGATATTTTACTAAAGAGCTATGTGGCTTATTACAACATAACCGATTACGGAAACGAACGGGCGCCGCTCCGGGCGCTGTGCGAGTATTATGAGCACGCCGAGAAATATATGGTTTCCAAAAAGATTTCGCTCTGGGCGGCAGACAGCGAGGAGTTTATCTACCTTTTCGACGTGCCGCGCCTTACGCCGGAGATTTTTGAAGCCTGCAAAAAAACAGCTTACGAGGATGGCATGAACCGTCTGCATATCGGTCCGGGTCACATGTATTCCTATATTACTCCCATCATTGTCTGTGACACCTGTGACGAGGAGGCGGTAAAGGCATTAAAGAAGTGTCACATTTACAAAAGTTTTCGATTTTCGCTTCACGGCTGGATGGACTTTCATGCGGCGGCGGTCATTGGGGATAGTGATCGGATTGAAAGTAACCGTGCCGGACGTCCGACTGCGAAAATTTTGAAAAAAGTATTATATTCCAAAAAAAGAAAGGGAGAGTTTGTATGAATTCATTATTACTGTTAATCATCTGTATTGCAATTCTTGTCGTCGGCTACATATTCTACGGCGGATGGCTTTGCAAACAGTGGGGTGTGGGCGAAAGCAAGAAGCCGACCCCTGCTCATGAGATGGAAGACGGTGTGGACTATGTTCCCGCTAAGGCGCCCGTGCTGATGGGTCACCACTTCTCGTCTATCGCGGGTGCAGGCCCGATCACCGGACCGATTGGCGCGGCTATGTTCGGCTGGGTTCCTGTTGTGCTCTGGATTCTGATCGGTGGTATCTTCTTCGGCGGCGTTCATGACTTTGGCGCGCTTTTCGCATCCATCCGTCACAAAGGACAGTCCATCGGTGAGATCATTTCCACCAACATGAGCAAGAGAGCGAAAATGCTGTTTACCATTTTTGCTTATTTGACACTGATCCTTGTGGTTGCCGCATTTGCATCCATCGTGGCGACTACCTTCGGCGCAGTGGTGGACGAAGCGGGTGCAATTGATCAGGCAGCCTCCGCGACAAACGCATCTGTCGCTATGGTATCCCTGCTGTTTATCGTAATTGCTATTGTTTTTGGTTTCATGGTGTACCGCCGCAACGCATCCATGGCTGTTTCCACGATTCTCGGTGTGGTTGCCATCGCGCTCTGTATGGTCATCGGCATGAATTTCCATCCGATTTACTTGACCACAAACACATGGATGATCATCGTGGGTATCTATATCACCATCGCATCCGTGACGCCGGTATGGATTCTGTTACAGCCCCGTGACTATCTGAGCTCCTTCCTGCTTTACGCAATGCTTGCGGTTGCTCTGGTAGGCGTGGTCATTTCCCATGCGGGTATGGGCGGTGCGGATGGTCTTGCCGCTTTCAACGGTTTTGCGGTTGACAACGGCAACGGTATGCAGTATCTGTTCCCTGTGCTCTTTACGACAGTTGCATGCGGTGCGATTTCCGGTTTCCACTCTCTGGTATCTTCGGGAACCACTTCCAAGCAGCTCGACAAGGAGACGGATGCGAAGCCTATCGCTTACGGCGGTATGCTCCTTGAGTGTGTGCTGGCTGTGATCACCGTATGCGCGATCAACTTCGCATACAAGAACGGCATCACCGCAGGCGCAACGGCAATTTTCGCGGGCGGTATTTCCCAGATGTACGGCGGTATCGCATCGGAAGGCGTGGTGACTGTTTTGAACACGCTGCTGGTGCTTACCTACTCGGCATTCTGTCTGACGTCTCTGGATACGGCGACCCGTCTGGCACGTTTCATGTTCCAGGAGTTCTTCCTTGAGCCTGGTCAGACTGTGGACGATATCAAGGACGGCTGGAAAAAGACATTGGTGAATCCATATGTGGCAACCATCATCACTGTGATTCTCGGCGTTGTGCTCGGCATGACGGGTTACTCCAAGATCTGGGGCCTGTTCGGCGCGGCAAACCAGCTCCTTGCAGGTATTGGTCTGCTGGCAGTCGCTACCTGGCTTGGCAATGTGGGCAAGAACAACAAGATGTTCCTGCTTCCGATGAGCTTTATGATCATCGTTACCATCTGTTCCCTGTGTGTGACCGTTAAGAATCAGCTCGGTATCATATCCGCAGGCGGCGCAGACTGGGGTCCTTACGCGCAAGCGATTCTGGCGGTTATCCTGATTGTCCTTGCGATTGTGCTGGTAATCGAGGGTATTCAGACTTTGTCCAAGCAGAAGAAAGCATAAAAATATAACTGACGGATATCTACATTATAGGAGGGCGGAATTTCCGCCCTCTTGTTATTCTTTTCAAAATCTGATATAATAGTTACGTAACAGACGTTAATATGTATGAAATAAGGACGGTGGTTCTATGACAGAAAAGGAAATGATACAAAAAAATATTGAAGAATTTTCACGTCTCCAGAAGTACATGATATTAACACAGGATAAAGAATCGGCGGCATATAAAGAAATGTATGAAAGATATGTGGATTTGAAAGCGATACTTAACGCGTCCGGTGTCAATTTGACAGAGCTTGACAGGATAAAAGAATAGCAGCATTCTCCGCATTGATTTGAGATTCCGCTGTGCGGAATCATGATGGTTAGCGTGGGAAAAGAGATCAATAGCATATCATATGTGAAGTATAGAAAGGGGATGTATATATGAATACGATTATTACGATAGGACGTCAATTTGGTTCCGGAGGACGTGAGATCGGAAAAAAGGTGGCAGAGCATTTCGGAATAAAATTTTACGATAAGGATTTGCTGACAAGGGCAGCGAAGGAGAGCGGATTCTGCGAGGAGATGATCCAGAGCCACGACGAGCGTCCCACCAATTCCTTTCTCTACAATCTGGTGATGGACACCTATTCTTTCGGCTATAACTCTTCCTCCTTTGTGGATATGCCCATCAGCCACAAAGTATTTCTTGCACAGTTTGACACGATTAAGAAGATTGCAAGCGAAGGTCCATGTGTGATTGTAGGGCGCTGCGCGGACTATGCGCTGCACGACTATCAGAACTGTCTGCACATTTTTATCCACGGAGAAGAAAAGTGCAAGATAAAGCGGATTATGGAGCGTTTCGAGGATATCAACACGGAGCAGAAGGCGCTCGATATGATGAACAAGAAGGATAAGCAGAGACAGAGCTATTACAACTATTATTCCTCCAAAAAGTGGGGACGCGTGGACAGTTATGACCTTTCCATCAACAGCAGCATTCTTGGGATCGACGGGACGGTGAAGCTGATTACGCAGTTTGTGGAAGATTTTGAAAACAGATGAATCATGAGGGAGCGGTGTATATCCGCTCCCTTTTCTTATTCGCCGCGTTCGCGATAGTCCTCCGTGCTGTTATATTTTGTGACATAGGTTTGATAGCCGCTGTGCCTGTCGCGCAACTCCCTGCGGGTTTTCACACGGTCGTAAGAGGCATGGAAATCCCTGACAGAGTTTAACTGCGAAGACTGTTTTTTCCTCTTTTTTGTCGTGTGGCGCATGTAAAAGAAGATGAGAACGGCAATCAGGATAGTAAAGATAATCACACTGATCATTTTTTCCTCACCTGACTTTCCGCGGAACCGTCGTCTTTGTCATTCTTCTTCAAACCGGCGGTTTTCATTTTGCTGGACGACTTTTTTTTCACAGGCGGCACATATTCCGTGAACGCCATGGATTCCTCAATCCGTCCGACTGTCATATAGGGACCGAGATCCGTCGGCAGACTCTTCTTATGCAGCACTTTGTTCACCAGGGACTTGACGCCCGCATAGAATACGGCGAAGATCGGTACACCCACAATCATGCCGAGGACGCCGAACAGACCGCCGAATATGGTAATCGAGAAGATAACCCAGAAGCCGGAAAGCCCCGTGGAGTCACCGAGAATCTTCGGACCGAGGATATTGCCGTCGAACTGCTGGAGAACGATAATCAGGATGCCGAAGTAGAGCGCCTGTCTGGGATCCACCATCAGCACGAGGAGGGCGCTTGGAATACCGCCGATCCACGGACCGAAGAATGGGATTACGTTGGTCACGCCGATAATCACGCTTACCAGAATTGCGTAAGGCGTGCCTATGATACTTGTACAGATAAAGCAGATAATGCCTATGATAATGGAGTCCACAATCTTGCCGCCGAGGAAACCGATAAACGTGCCATGGATAAAGCGGAAATTGGAGACGATCTCATTGCCTGCCTTGCGGTCAAACAGGGCGTAGACGATCTTTTTCGCCTGCCCGGCAAATTTCTCTTTGCTCCCCAGCAAGTATACGGAGATGATAAAGCCGATCACAAGGTTCCAGAGTGCCTTAAACACGCCGAGCACACTTAAGGAGACGGTTTTTAAGACTTCGTTGATGTGGGGCAAAAGATTGGTGTTCACATACTCCATCATCTTTGAGGAATACTGGTTGATCAGCGCGTCCACGGTAGCCTCCAGGTCCGGATTGTCTTTCAGTAAAAGAAGAGCCCAGTTCGAGAGGTTGTTGACGTAAATGGGGAACTGGAAAATAATGCTCTGTATGCTGCGGACCACTTCCGGCAGGATCAGCGCAAAGAGTTCATATAATACCAGAATAACGACAACCAGCGTGGCAAGAATGGAGCAGGCACGCATACTTTTTTTTACCTTCGGGGTTATTTCAATGCCTGTTTTTTTGTAGAGCGGTTTCATAATTTTATTTTCAATGGCGTTTAAGATCGGCGTAAACAGGTAGGCAAGCACAAAACCGTCGATGATCGGCATGGCGATGGTGATGAAGCGGTCAAGCCCGCCCATGAAGTTGGAGCGGTGGAAGAGGATGTAGTAGAAGAGAATCGCTCCCGCCAGAGCGAGAAATCCCGTGATCCCCCAATATAAGTATTTTTTGTCGAATTTGAATTTCATATGCAGAGCCTTTCTGATAAAAGATAAATATGGATAAAACAATATATAAGTTTATTATAGCAATTTGGAAACAGGGACACAAGTTGCAATTGCGAAAAGAACAAATATTCTGTATAATGTAGAAGTCGCAAAGAACCAGAAAAGGAAAATATTTATATGAAGTTACAGCAAGTACTCAGTCTTACGAGAAAGGCTGTGGACGATTATCAGATGATTGAGGCAGGCGATCACATTGCGGTCGGCATTTCCGGCGGAAAGGACAGCCTGACCCTGCTCTATGCCCTGCAGGGACTGCGCCGGTTTTATCCGGCGGCGTTTACGCTCAGTGCGGTGACAGTGGATCTTGGTTTCGGGAATCTGGATTTATCCGAAATAGAGAAACTGTGCCGGGAACTGGACGTTCCGTATCATATTGTGAAAACCGATATTGGAAAAATTGTCTTTGAGGACAGAAAGGAGTCCAATCCCTGTTCCCTGTGCGCGAAGATGCGCAAGGGCGCATTAAACGACGCCATGAAAGCCATCGGCTGCAATAAGGTGGCGTATGCGCACCACAAGGACGATGTGGTGGAAACCATGATGATGTCGTTAATTTATGAGGGCAGATTTCACACCTTCCGTCCGGTGACCTATCTGGATCGCACGGAAATTACCGTGATCCGCCCGCTCATCTATATGAACGAGGCGGATGTAGTTGGTTTTGTGCGGAAAAACAAAGTTCCCGTGGTAAAAAGCCCCTGCCCGGCGGACGGGCACACCAAGCGTGAGACCGTAAAAAATCTGGTACAGCAGATCAATCTGGAGGCGCCGGGTGTGAAAGAGCGCATGTTTACGGCGATTCTGGGAGGAAATATCGATGGCTGGGAGAAGCCGGAAAAGCGTGCAAAAACTGAGCCGTAAACGGATGATATGATTTTGGACTTGTAAATGACAGACAAAGTTGAATATTTGGAAAAACAAAATGGATCAATGAAACAGGGAAATGGAGATAAAGATGGCGGGAAAAAACCGAACTTACCATGAAAAGAGAGAAACCGAGTATGTCCTGCAGCTCCGCGGGCTGCTGGAGGAGCTGCCCCCCTATGCGCGGGACTATTTCCGGGCGATTGAGCAGAAGTCAAGCGCGAAGACAAGGATATCTTACGCCTATGATTTTCAGGTGTTTCTGCGCTTTTTGATTGAGAAAAACCCGGCTCTGAAAGACAAAAGTATGAGGGAAATTACGTTTGACGACCTGAACGCGCTGACTGCGCTCGACATAGAGGAATATCAGGAATATCTGAAATATTATGAGTCGGAAAGCGGGGAACAGAAAAACGGGGCGAACAGCATTGCCAGAAAAATGTCGTCCCTGCGCAGCATGTTTGACTATTTTTTCAAAAAGGAACTGCTGGCAAAGAATGTGGCGATGCAGGTGGACATGCCGAAGATTCACGAGAAGGCAATCATCCATCTGGAACCCGACGAGGTGGCGATTTTTCTGGACAGTCTGGACACCTATGAAAAGGAGCTGACGGGGAAGAAAAAGGATTTTTTCTTAAAGACCAAAGTGCGGGATATCGCCATTGTCACCCTGTTTCTGGGAACCGGCATCCGTGTTTCGGAGTGTGTAGGGCTTGATTTAAACGATGTGAATTTCCGTGAAAACAGCATCCGCATTATCCGAAAAGGCGGCAACGAGGCAGTTCTCTATTTCGGCGAAGAGGTGGAAAAGGCGCTGTTTGATTACATAGAGGGACCCCGCGCCGCGATAGCCGCACAGGCGCTTCCCGGGGAAGAAAACGCATTATTTTTCTCTTTGCAGAAAAAGAGGATCAGCGTGCACGCGGTGGAGAATCTGGTGGAAAAGTACGCGAGAGAATTTGTGCCCCAGAAAAAGATCACGCCCCATAAGCTGCGCTCCACCTTTGGCACGTCCCTGTATCAGGAGACGGAGGATATCTATCTGGTAGCGGATGTGCTGGGACACTCGGATGTGGGAACGACCAGAAAACACTACGCGGCGATCAAGGACCAGAACCGGCGGAAGGCGGCGCGCACCATTAAACTGCGGGACAGTTGAGGTACAACAAATCAATGTAAATGTGGGCGAAGCCCTGTATGGATGTGGCTTACGGCGAATTTTCATGCGAAAGGGAAACGGCTGGCGCTGTTTTGGAGAAGCGGATGATACAGGAAAATGTACAGACGGAGCGGTTTTTTCCCGCTTTGCTGGAGGAATTTGTCACCCCCGTTTTTTTAGAGGGCGTGCGCAGAAAATTTCATTTTGATGGGGGTCAGCTTGCGGAAATCAGGGAAGTGGCGGAGGAAATGCTGCCTGTGCTTCAAAAAGAAGCCTTCTGGGCGAGGGCGGTCTATCCGTCGGAAAATTTAAGTCATGTAGAAACCTCTGGCATAAACGAGGACGGTGCACAGCCGGCTATGTTATATGCTGCGTATGAAAAGGCGGCAATGTCCCTCGGGCATGGCGTGGATCTTTTGCAGGAGAGCTACAGTGAAAAAGGGCGGCTTCTGCAAAGTTATATTGTTGAGGCACTGGCGGGCGAACTGCTGATGCGGGGGTATGACGCCTATAACAGATATGTTGCGGCATATACGGACAGGCATGTGGCGCGGTATCATTTTCCGGGCAGCGAGGAGGCGTTTCCCCTGGGAATGCTGCCGGAGCTGTTAAAAGACCTCACGCAGGAGATCACATGCAATGCGGCTTTCTGTATGGTTCCGAAAAAGAGTGTGGTATTTATCTCAGAGCTGACACAGGATGAAAGTGTGCGCTGTCAGGGACTCTGTGTCGGGTGCGGGAATGCGGCATGTCCGAACCGGGTAGAGGAGAATCCTCTCATCAGAAGAAGGGTGGCGGACATGCCTTTGACCTACGGGTACAGCAGAATTTTTGGGATTTACAACGAATTGTTGTAGCTCGTACGGAATCATTATAAATGAGTGCGCAATCTGGTGTGAGTGTGAATTTCGATTGCGGATGTTGACATCCCGAAAATATGTGGTATACTTTGGACAATTACATAGATAGCATTCAGGTGTCAAACCAATGCGCAGGGCATTGGTTTTGGTGAAAAGGGAAACAGGTGAAAATCCTGTACGAACTCGTCACCGTAATTAGAGAGCCGAAGCCGCTATATCACTGGGAAACCGGGAAGATGGCAGAGGCGATGGTTGTGAAACCGAGATCTATAAGCCGGGAGACCTGCCTGTATGCTGTACGGAAACTTTTGTTTCAAGCCACGAGTAATTGGTTGTACGTTTTGATCTTGTAAAAATGCCGGATGGCGTTTTACAGGCTTATTTTGTGTAGGAAACCTTTACCGTAGCGGACAGGCAGCGGTAGAGGTTTTTTTATGCGCAGCCCCATGCAGAGGTAGTATGCCGCTAAAGCGGCGCATGGGACGCGCGGCGAGTAGGGGAAGAAGAATCTTCCCTACTTGGTTGCGCAGGCCCGAAACACGGCTTTGGCTCGTTGCTCGCAGGAATAAAACGAGAAGAGGAGACAGCAATTATGAAAAAGAAACTAGTTATAATGGTACTTGGCGGCGTTATGGTCTGTTCCCTGATGCTTGCGGGCTGCGGCGGACAGGGGGAAGCCCCGGCGACCACGGAAAGCACTGTGCAGACGGAGGTGCCTGCGGCAACAGATGGGTCTGCAGAAGACGCAGGGGCAGCGGCAGAATCGGTCGCGGAAGAAACCGTCAGTGATCAGGAAGCAGCGGATAACGTCGCCGCGCTGATCGATGCAATCTATGTGCAGGAGCGGACAGAGAATACCGACGAACAGTGCGCGCAGGCAAAGGCGGCGTGGGATGCGCTCACGGATGCCCAGAAGGAGCTGGTGGAGGGCGAGAACGCCGACCCGGATTATTTCGGCAGGGATACCGGCGATGCCTCGAAGGACGATCCGCGAAATCAGGACGGGATCGGGGAAAAGGAGATTCTGGTAGTCAGCTTCGGCACATCCTTCAATGACAGCCGCGTGGCGGATATCAGGGGGATCGAGGATGCGATACAGGAGGCAAACCCCGACTGGTCGGTGAGGAGGGCGTTTACGGCGCAGATTATCATCAACCATGTGCAGGCGCGGGATAATGAGTTTATTGACAACATGGATCAGGCGCTGGAGCGCGCCGTGAAAAACGGCGTCAAAAATCTGGTGGTACAGCCCACGCATCTGATGCACGGCGCGGAGTATGACGAAATTGTGGAGGCGCTGGAAGCTTACCGGGATCAGTTTGAGACGGTAACGGTTGCGGAGCCCCTGCTCGGCGAAGTGGGAACGGATGCCACAGTGATCAATGGGGACAAGGAAGCGGTCGCAAAGGAAATGACAAGCGAAGCATTAAAAGATGCCGGTTATGACACGCTGGATGCAGGCACGGAAGGACTGGAAGCGGCGAAAGCGGACGGTGTGGCGTTTGTGTTTTTAGGGCATGGCACCTTTCATACGGCAAAGGTATCTTACAGCCAGATGCAGACCCAGATGGACAGGCTTGGCTTTGACAACGTGTTCATCGGGACAGTGGAAGGCGACCCGGAAGAAACCGCCTGTGAAGAAGTAATGAACGCCATTGCGGAAGCCGGGTATCAGAAAGTCATCCTGCGCCCGCTGATGGTAGTGGCAGGCGACCATGCCAACAATGACATGGCGGGGGAGGAGGAAGATTCTTGGCGCAGCATCTTCAAGGCATCCGACAAATTTGAGAGTGTGGAAGCACAGATTACCGGCATGGGTTCCATTCCGTCTATCCAGCAGATCTATGCACAGCATACAAGGGATGCGCTGGATTTGGCTGCTTTAGCAGATTTGGCAGGCGCAGGGGGCGGGCAGACCCAGAATCTGCAGGATGGCGTATACAGCGCAGACTTTAAGACGGACAGCAGTATGTTCCGTGTCAATGAGGCATGTGACGGGAAAGGGATGCTGACTGTAAAGAACGGGGAAATGGTGATACACATTTCCCTCGGCTCGAAAAAGATTGTAAACCTGTATCCGGGGCTGGCGGCGGATGCCCAAAAAGACGGCGCGGCATTACTTGAACCGACGGAGGATACCGTTACCTACAGCGATGGCATGACGGAAGAAGTTTACGGCTTTGACGTGCCTGTCCCGGCTCTGGACACGGCGTTTGACCTGGCGCTGATCGGCACAAAGGGAAAGTGGTACGACCATAAGGTCAGCGTTTCAGGCGCCGAGTCGGCGGATGGCGGTGCGCAGACGGCGAAGACGGATGTCCTGGAGGACGGTTCCTACAGCGTGGAGATTGCCTTTGAGGGCGGCAGCGGAAAGGCGCAGATCCTGTCCCCTGTAACCGTCAATGTCACAGGGGGAAACGCAACCGCAACGGCACGGTGGAATAGCCCGAATTATGACTATATGCTGGTGGACGGGAAAAAATATCTGCCTGTAAATAAAGAGGGGGATTCCGTATTTGAGATTCCCGTACTCTGTTTTGACAAGCCGATGCAGGTAGTCGGGGACACCGTGGCGATGAGCAAGCCGCACGAGGTGACATATGAGATTACGTTTCGGTCGGAGACGATAAAGAAACAGTAAGGGACAGATGAAAGAAAAAATGAGTGTGATGCGTAGAAAAGAAGCATTATTGATCCTGTTACTTTTGGGAATGGTCGGACTGCATGGCTGCGGGGAAACTTCTTTCAATTCGGCGGATGTATCTGGTGAGAAACAAGAAACTTTGGTACAGGAAACAGTGGCGGGAACAGAGAATCAAGTCGAAGCGGATGGCCTGGAAACGAAGAGGGAACAGGCTGCGACGGATATGCCGGGCGCGGAGGCTGGGACCGCTGGGGCGCTTGTCCACGAAAGCAGCATGGCATTACAGTATGCCGAAAATTTCACGGTGGACTATTACAAGGGCGGGTATGTCCTGCTCACCACAACGACGGACGGCAGAAGATTTCTGATCGTTCCGGAAGACCGGGAAACGCCGCAGGATTTGGAGAAAGAAACCGTGGTGTTAAAGCGTCCCGTAAAAGACCTTTATTTGGTGGCGTCCTCGGCGATGGATATGTTCCGTGCGCTGGATGGAATGGACAGTATTTCCTTTTCCGGTCAGAAGGAGGACGGCTGGTACATCGAGGAAGCGAGGGACGCCATGAGGAGAGGCGGCCTGCTCTACGCCGGCAAATACAATATGCCGGATTATGAGATGATTGTCTCCGGAGGATGTACGCTTGCCATAGAAAACATGATGATATCCCATTCGCCGGAGGTCATGGAAAAGCTGGAAGAGTTCAGGATTCCCGTGATGATTGAATATTCCAGCTATGAGCCGCATCCGCTTGGCAGGGTGGAGTGGATCAAATTCTACGGGGCGCTGCTTGGCAGGGAGGAGGAAGCGGAACGGATCTTTTCGGAGCAGGCGGCTATTTTTGACCGGGTGACGGAGGACGTGGAGACCGAAAAGACGGCAGCCTTCTTTTTTGTCACGGCAAACGGTCTGATTCAGGTGCGCCAGTCGTCGGATTATATTCCGAAAATGATAGAACTGGCGGGAGGAAAGTATGTTTTTGAGAATCTGGGGGATCCCGGAACGAGACGGTCAACCATGAACATACAGGTAGAAGAGTTCTATGCCGCCGCAAAGGACGCGGACTTTTTGATTTACAACAGTTCCATCGACGGCGGCGTCTCAGACATGGAGGAGCTGTTGGATAAATGTGAACTGCTGGCGGATTTTAAGGCGGTGAAGGAGGGAAATGTCTGGTGCACGACAAACGATATGTACCAGCAGTCGCTTTCTATCGGTTATCTGACAGAGGATATCCATGGTATGTTTTTGGGGAAAACGGAGGGAATGCACTATCTCTTCCAATTGAAATAGTGTTGGAGTCAGGCTATGGATAAACACAGGAAATACAGATACATAGCGGCGTTTTGTATGCTGGGTGCGGGTGTTTTTGTCTTTTTTGTCCTCTATATCTGTATGGGGAGCGTGGAGATTTCCGTGCGGGAAATGATGCGTGCCTTTGCCGGGGTGGACGATATGGAAACCAAACGGCGGATTCTGTGGGACATCCGGTTCCCGCGGGCCATGGCGGCTCTGATTCTGGGCGGCGCCCTGGCGCTTGCCGGGTATCTGCTGCAAACCTTCTTCCATAACCCGATTGCGGGTCCTTTTGTCCTCGGCATTTCTTCCGGCGCAAAGATGACGGTCGCCCTTGTGATGATCTTTCTGATGGGAAGGACGGTCCGGGTAACGTCGGCAGATCTGATTGCCGCCGCTTTCACGGGCGCGCTCCTGTCCATGGGGGTTGTGCTCCTGCTTTCGCGCAGGGTGCGCGGCATGTCCATGCTGGTGGTCTGCGGGGTGATCATCGGTTATATCTGCTCCGCCGTCACAGAGCTGGTGGTTACTTTTGCAGAGGATGCGGACATTGTCAATCTGCACAACTGGTCGCGGGGCAGTTTCTCGGGTATGACATGGGAGAATGTAAAGGTCATGGCTGCAGTTGTCATTGTGACCGTGTTCTTAGTATTCCGGATAGCAAAACCCCTTGGCGCTTACCAGATGGGAGAGACATATGCGGCGGGCGTGGGCGTCAATCTCAGACTTCTGCGGGCGGGCATCGTCATCCTTTCCAGTATGTTGTCGGCGTGTATTGTCGCGTTTGCCGGTCCGGTTTCCTTTGTGGGCATTGCTGCGCCCCATCTGGTCAAAAAGCTTCTGGGCACGGCGGAACCGCTTCTGATGATACCGGCTTGTTTTCTTGGCGGGAGCGTGTTCTGTCTGTTCTGCGATCTGCTTGCGCGCACCATGCTGGCGCCGACGGAGCTTTCCATCAGCACTGTGACCGCCATCTTTGGCGCGCCGGTGGTTCTGTGGATGATGGGGCGCAAACATGCTGACAGACATGTAAATGATCCATGACGGAAGCAGTAGATGTAAATACAAAAGTTGAGAGGCATCGTTGACCGAAAACAGTGCTGCCGTAGACAATTTTTGCAGACAAAAAATATAGCTAATTGGTAAATGGTGCACCAGAACAAAGAAAGCATAGGGTTCCTTGTGAATCAGATGGAACAGATATGCCGCGCAAAAGGAATGGCTGTCGATATGGAACAATATTACTTTACAACACAGAAAATGTGCGTTGGCTATGATGGCAGACCGCTTATAAAAGATGTGGAAATCGCACTGGAACAGGGAGAATTTTTAACGCTGATCGGTCCAAACGGCGCAGGGAAATCGACCGTTCTGAAAAGCATTGCTGGACAGCTTCGTCTACTTGGGGGAAGCGTTTGTCTGGGTGAAAACGTTTTATCGGAAATGAAAAGAAATGAACTGGCGCGGAAAATGTCGGTGGTATTTACGCAGAAGGTGCGGGCTGAGCTGAAAACATGCCGGGATGTGGCGGCAACAGGGCGTTATCCGTATACGGGACGCTTTGGCGTGCTGTCGAAGGAAGACTGGCGGCTTGTGGATGAGGTGTTGGAACTGACCCGTACCGCAAATATCGCCGGACAGGATTTTGACACCGTCAGCGACGGGCAGAAACAGCGCGTGATGCTGGCAAGGGCGATCTGTCAGGAACCGGAGATCCTTGTGCTGGACGAGCCCACCTCCTATCTGGATATCAGGTATAAGCTTGAATTTTTGGCGATATTGGAGGAGATGCGGGATAAAAAGAACCTGACGGTGGTCATGTCTCTGCATGAACTGGAGCTTGCCAAAATGATTTCGGATCAGATACTTTGTCTGAAAGGGGCATATGTGGAGCGGTACGGCACGCCGGAAGAAATTTTCGAGGGGGATTTTATCAGAGAACTCTACGGGATAGACGACGGTATTTTTTCTGGCGACAAGAAGTTTCAGGCGTATATCCGGCAGATTGGGCAGATATAAAAAATCGAGCGTTGGCATTATTTTCTATGGAATGAAAAAGCATCCCGAAAATATAAATATAACATTTTTTAAACTTGATTGGAGGGTCATTGCCTGACCCATGGAGACAAATATGGCGAAAGTAATTATGGTGCAGGGAACCATGTCCGGCGCGGGCAAGAGTCTGATCGTGGCAGGGCTGTGCCGCATTATGCGGCGGGACGGATACCGTGTGGCGCCCTTTAAATCCCAGAATATGGCCTTAAACTCCTTTGTCACGAAAGAGGGGCTTGAGATGGGAAGGGCGCAGGTCATGCAGGCGGAGGCGGCGGGTATCGAGCCCCTTGTGTGCATGAATCCGATTTTATTAAAACCGACAGACCACACAGGCTCGCAGGTGATTGTAAACGGGCGGGTAATCGGCAATATGAGCGCGAGGGACTATTTTGCGTATAAGCGTAAGCTCATCCCGGATATTGTAAAGGCGTTTCACAGGCTGGAAGAACGGGCGGACATGATTGTGATCGAGGGGGCGGGCAGCCCGGCGGAAATCAATCTGCGGGAAAACGATATCGTGAATATGGGACTGGCGGAACTTGTGGACGCGCCGGTACTGCTTGTGGGAGATATCGACAGAGGAGGCGTCTTCGCACAGCTTCTGGGCACACTGATGCTGCTCCGGGAAGAGGAGCGGGACAGGGTGAATGGGCTGTTGATCAATAAATTCAGAGGGGACGCGTCCCTGCTGACTTCCGGCATAGAGATTCTGGAGAAAAAGGGAGGGATTCCCGTTGCCGGAGTCATCCCTTACATGGAAATAGATTTGGAAGATGAGGACAGTCTCACAGACCGCTTTGTTAAAAAGAAGCAGGGAAAAATAGACATTGTGGTGATCCGCTATCCAAGGATATCCAATTTTACGGATTTCAATGTGTTTGCGCAGATCCCGGAAGTGTCGGTGCGCTACGTCACATCTGCGGCAGAATTTGGATGCCCGGATCTGGTCTTTCTGCCCGGCAGCAAAAACACGACAGGCGATCTGAACTGGATGCGGCGAAACGGTCTGGAGGAAAAGGTGAAAGGATTGGTGGGGAAAATACCGGTCTGCGGCATCTGCGGCGGGTACCAGATGCTGGGGGAAGAAATCACGGATTCCGAGGGTATGGAGTCCGGAGGCGCCGTGAAAGGCATGGGCCTTCTGCCAGTTACAACAAAGCTGCAAAAGGAGAAGGTGCGCCGTCAGGTACAGGGAACCATAAACCGGATAAGCGGCACGTTCTCCGTGCTTTCAGGACTTGCCTATGCGGGATATGAAATTCATATGGGACGCAGCCGCCTGTATTCCGATGACGGGGTGGCGCATGTGACGGAGGAGGTTTTGGTGGGCGGAGAAATACCCGAGGTGTATGGAACCTATGTGCACGGGATATTTGACAAAGGGGAGACCGTGTCCGCCCTTGTGGGGGAGCTGGCGCGGAAAAAAGGGCTTGTTCCGGGAAATCGCGCCTGCATGGATTACCGGGAATACAAGGAAAAACAGTACGATAAACTGGCGGATATTTTAACAGAGCATCTGGACAGGGAGCATATTTATGGACTACTCAGGGAAGCGCATATCAGGTGACAGTACTGCAGAAAGTACGAAAAAGATCACATCAGATAACGCCACAGCGGAAATCGCAAAAAATCACATATTGGATGTCGCCGCGGAGAAAATCACAGGAAACCAGATATGGGAGGATACGACAAAAGAATCTCTAAAAAAACTGTCTGTGTCCGCGCCGAACCAGAAGATATATGAAAGAGTATTGAAAAATTGGGACGCCATTGCCAAGCCGCTCGACGGGCTGGGGCGGTTCGAGACATTGACGGCACAGATCGGCGCAATTCTGGGAACGGATCAGCTCGACCTTTCCAGAAAAGCCGTTGTTATCATGTGCGCGGACAACGGGATTGTGGCAGAAGGGGTCAGCCAGTCCGGGCAGGAAGTGACCACGGCAGTGGTAAGGCAGATGGCGAAGGGTGCGTCCTCGGTGGGGAAAATGGCGGCTCTGATCGGTGTGGAAACGATTTCGACAGATATCGGGATGAGCGAAACAGAACGGATACCGGGTGTTCTCGACCGCAAAATCCGCTGCGGCACCAACAATTTCAGAATTGAACCGGCAATGACCGAATCCGAGGCTGTCCGGGCGATAGGGACAGGCATCGGCATGGTGTCCGAATGTAAGCAAAAAGGTTACCGGATTCTTGCTACGGGGGAAATGGGTATTGGAAATACGACCACCAGCAGCGCGGTGGCGGCGGCTCTGCTGTCCTGTGATGCCGGGGAGATGACGGGACGAGGGGCTGGTCTCGATGATGAAAGGCTGCTGCACAAAAAGAAGGTGATTGCGGAGGCAATCAAAAAATACGGGCTTTATGGGGCGGAGCCTCTGCGTATCCTCCACACGGTGGGCGGGCTGGATATCGCCGGGCTTGCCGGCGTATGTATGGGCGGCGCCCTGTTCCACATACCGATTGTGCTGGACGGGGTGATCAGCATGACGGCGGCTCTGCTGGCGGAAAAGCTCCTGTCGGGCACGGCGGCATATCTGATCGCATCCCATAGAGGAAAGGAGCCTGCCGTGGAAAAGCTGACTGATGCGCTTGGCTTACAGCCTGTGATAGATGCCGGGATGGCGCTGGGCGAGGGGACGGGGGCGGTGATGATGCTGTCGCTTCTCGACCTGGCGCTGTCCGTTTATCAGGGAAAGACTTCCTTTTCCGAAATTGCGGTAAAACCCTATGAAAGATATGGAAAGTAAGTCCTTAGCTGAAAACCTGAAAGTTGGCTTATGTATGGAAGTTATGTGAAAGAATACGCCGAAGAAGTTCGGCGGGAGGCTGTTATGATGGTTCTCGTCCTTGGGGGAAGCGGGAGCGGAAAGTCCGCCTATGCGGAGGAGCTGCTCTGCACGCTTGCCGGAAAATCGCAGACAACAAAATATTATCTGGCGGCAATGCGGGTCTATGACGAGGAGGGAACAAGGAAGGTGGAAAAGCACAGGGAACGCCGGAAAGGGAAAGGCTTTCTTACCATCGAACAGCCGGTGCGGATCGAGGACGCGCTTTTTCAGATGAAAAGCGGAGGGAAATCGGTTCTGCTTGAATGTATATCGAATCTGACGGCAAACGAGATGTTTACGGGCACACAGATCAGACCGAAAGAGGCAGTCACAGCATGTATTCTGCGAGGCGTTTCGCAGCTCATGCGGGAAACCGCGCATCTGGTTGTCGTCAGCGGTAATGTGTTTGAGGACGGCATCGTATATAACAGGACGACTATGGATTATATGTATGCCATGGGGGAGATCAACAGACAGCTCGCGGCATGTGCCGACCGTGTGGTGGAAGTGGTGGCTGGGATTCCTGTGCCGGTTAGAGGCGTGAACCCGGAAGCTGTGCCGGATGTACCGTTTTAGTGAGGAGACAGTATGCATATCGTAAAGTCCGTTTTTATTGCGTTTTCCCTCTATTCAAAAATTCCGCTCTTGCAGTGTGCTTGGAAAGAGGATGACATGAAATATGTTTACTGTTTTTTCCCCTGGGTCGGGGCGCTGATCGGCGGCTGTCTTTTTCTCTGGCTGTATCTGTGCGGCAGGCTGCAGATCGGCAGTCTGTGCCGCACCATGACAGGGGCGGCGATTCCGCTTCTGATTACGGGAGGATTTCATGTGGACGGTTTTATGGACACGATGGACGCTGTACATTCGTACCAGCCGAGGGAGCGGAAACTGGAAATTTTGAAGGATTCCCACATCGGCGCGTTTGCGGTCATCATGCTGGTTCTGTATGGGCTGGCATTCTTAAGCGCGCTGTCCGAGGTAGAGAACAGGGCGTTACAGAAAATTGTGTGCGGCGGTTTTTTCCTGTCACGGTGTCTGTGCGGGATCAGCGCGGTCTCTTTTCCCACGGCAAAAAGGGAGGGGACGCTCTTTCTCTTCGCTGACCGGGCACGGAAAAATGTGGTAAAAATTGCACTGTATATACAAAGCGTTGTCTGTATTGGACTGATGCTTTACTGGCATTTCTTTGCGGGGCTTCTGGTGGCGGGATGCGCAGTCGGCTCGCTTGTCTACTACTATTATAGAAGCAGAAGAGAATTTGGGGGCGTTACGGGCGATACGGCGGGCTGTTTTGTCGTTCTCTGTGAGGGGTGTATGGTTGTGGCTGCGGCGTTTTTTGACATTTTCTTTTTGTAGAGAGGTTGGTTTTTTCACACAGAAATCCCGAAATAAATGTGAAATTTCATCCTAATATGAGCTGTATATCAATATATATGTTTGTCCTTCGGAGAGCAGGGTGTGGCAAATTTGAGCAGTAGTGCAGGATACAGATGACTGAGGAAAGTGAAATACAGAAATAAAAATACAGAAATGAGGTTGCCGATGAAGTTAATGATAGGCGGTTACGCACAGGGGAAACTTTCGTATGTTCTTCTAAAATATCAGCTAAGCGAAGATGCGGTGTGGGACAGCGTTTTGCCGGAAGAGACGGAACTGCGGCGGAAACAGAGGATGCATTGTGTGAAAGACGGTGTCCTGCCGGATCAGACAGCAGCATCAGTGGAACCGATTGTGGTCAACCACTTCCACCAGTGGGTAAGGCGCAGGCTGTCGGAAGGGGAATGCCCGGAGAAGGACGTGCAGTCGTTTTTGAACCGCTGTGAAAACTGCATCATTATCTGTGATGAGATCGGAAACGGGATTGTGCCGGTGGACGCGTTTGAAAGGGAATACCGGGAACGCACCGGCAGGATTCTGATACGGCTTGCACAGGAAGCGGAGGAGGTGGAACGGGTGATATGCGGAATCGGACAGAGGATCAAATGATACTGGCGTTCATCCGCCACGGCGAGACACAGGCGAACGCACAGCGCCGCTATCTCGGGAAAACGGACGAATCCCTCTCGGAACGCGGGAAACAGCTGCTTTTGTTGTCCTGTCAGAAACAGCATGTTTATCCGCAGGCGGACTGCCTGTTTTGCAGTCCGATGAAACGGTGTCTGGAAACGGCGCGGATTCTGTATCCTATGTTACCGCCTGTTGTCATCCCGGAGTGGGAGGAGATGGATTTCGGACGCTTTGAATATAAGAATTATGAGGAGTTAAAAGATGACTCTGCCTATCGACGGTGGATGGACAGCGGCGGGACGACTGCCTTTCCGGGCGGCGAGAGCCGTGAGGCGTTTGTCAAACGATGTAAGGACGGTTTCCAAAGAATGTGCGGCATATTATGGCAGACGCAGGCGGAGGAACAGGCAGAGAGGCTGCCAGATAAAAAGGCAGACAGGGAACAAGGCGGAGAAACAGACATCGGGGCAGACAGAAGAACAGGAATAGGAGCAGGCGGGAAAACAGATGGGGAGCGGAGAGAGCCTGTCAGAGCTGCAGCCGTTGTCCACGGGGGAGTTATTATGGCGCTGTTAAGCGCCTATGGCAGCGATGGACATAAGGATTATTTTGACTATCAGACTGCAAACGGCAGGGGATATCTGACACGCATAACCTACGCAAAGGGCTCATGCGGACACGGAGCAGGGGATGCCGTCCCCGGAGCGGAAGATTGCCGAAAGGAAAATACGGCTGTGCAACGTCTGAAAGAAAAAGAGGGAGAAACTGAGATTATGATTGAGGATATAAAAGCCCTATGAAATATCATGCGATTGCCTTCTTCGGGGGCTTTATACTGGATCTGCTTCTGGGAGATCCCCCTTTTCTTCCGCATCCCGTGCGGCTGATCGGGAAATTGATTACCGTGATGGAAAAGAAACTGCGAAGCAAGCTGCCGCCCCAAAAAGGCATAGAAACAGGAGAAGAAGTTTGGCGGGGAGCCCTTATGGTGCTTGTCGTCTGCGGTATTGTCGCAGTCACTGCGGGCGCGTTTTTATGGGTGGCATACCGTATCCATCCGTATGCCGGCACATTCGCAGAATGCCTGATGACATACCAGATTCTGGCAGTAAAATGTCTGAAAGTGGAGAGCATGAAAGTTTACCAGAGTCTGAAAGATGAAAATGTAGAACAGGCGCGGACAGCGGTTTCCATGATTGTGGGCAGGGATACGGACAAATTGGATGAGGAAGGCATTGCAAAGGCGGCGATAGAGACGGTGGCGGAAAACACGTCTGACGGGGTGATCGCGCCGATGCTGTATCTGGCGCTTGGCGGACCGGTTCTCGGATTTTTCTATAAGGCGGTAAACACCATGGATTCCATGGTCGGCTACAAGAATGAAACGTATCTGTACTTTGGCAGGACGGCGGCAAAGCTGGATGATATTGTCAATTTTATTCCCGCAAGGGTCAGCGCTTGTCTGATGATCGCGGCGGCGTTTCTGTCCGGCGGCGGTTTCTCTGGTAAAAATGCGGTCTACATTTATCGGCGGGACCGCAGAAACCATGCCAGCCCCAATTCCGCGCAGACAGAAGCCGTATGCGCCGGCGCGCTTGGCATCCGGCTTGCGGGAGATGCCAGTTATTTCGGAAAAACAGTAAAGAAACCGTATATCGGGGACGCGCTGCGTAGTGTGGAATATGAGGACATGAAGCGTGCCAACCGCCTGCTGTATGGAACGGCGTGGATTTGCGAGGTCATTTGTCTGTTACTTTTATGGGGCTTCGCCCGTTGTTTTCCTTTATAATTGTCGGGAAAGCGGTAAAAAAATATTTTACTATGAAATTTCGGATGAGGGAGGATGATGGTAAAATGGCGCTCCACGGAGGGGACATATACAGGAATAAGGTCGAGATTGATTTCTCTGTCAACGGCAATCCTTTGGGCGTGCCGCAGTCTGTCAGGGAAGCCCTGATCCGGGCGGTCGGACAGTGCAGCGCATACCCCGATATGGAGACGGCGGCATTGAAGGAGGCAGTCGCCAGAATGCTTGCTGTCCCGAAAGAATACCTGCTCTTCGGAAACGGGGCGTCAGAACTCTTTATGGCGGTTGTGCATGGGATTCGTCCGAAAAAAACAGTGATACCCGCCCCTTCTTTTTATGGCTACGGGTATGCGGCGAGAGCGGCGGAAAGCGAAATACGCTACTGTGGGCTGAACCGGGAAAACGGGTTTCATGTGACAAAGGATTTGTGTGACAACTTGACAGAAGATGTGGATCTGCTCTTTCTGGCAAATCCAAACAACCCCACAGGCTGCCTTTTGGACTGTGAAACGGGACTCCACATATTGCGGCATTGCAAAGAAATGGGGATTTATGTCGTGCTGGATGAATGCTTTGTTGATTTCTGTGCGGGAAACCCGTCCCTGCTTTCTGAAACAGAAAACAATGACCGCCTTCTGGTAGTCAGGTCATTTACCAAAAGTTTTTCGATTCCCGGTGTCCGTCTGGGCTATCTGGTCTGTAAAAACGAACCGCTTCTTGCAAGAATTGCCGGGCAGCTGCCGGAATGGAATCTTTCCTGCTTTGCACAGGAGGCAGGATGCGCCTGTGCCAAACAAAAAGCGTTCATGGAGGAGACCGAAAGGTATATAGCGCGGGAGCGGGCATTTCTGGAAGAAGTATTAAAAAAAGAAGGGTTTCGGGTGTTCCCTTCCGCAGCAAATTTCATTTTGTTCGACACAAAAGAGACGCCGTGCGGGATATCCCTGTATGAACAGCTTTTACGGCAGGGGATCCTGATCCGGGACTGCCAGAATTTCCGGGGGCTTGGCAGAGGATTCTACCGGATTGCAGTGAAGACGAGGGAAGAAAATATAAAGCTCGAGCAGGCGCTTAAACAGGCGCATGACGCAGGCTTGAAAAGTGACGGCAATTCCTTTCACTGTGTGTCTGTGACGGGCAGCAAAACGGAGCGAATACCAATGAAAGAGATAGACTATGTACTGCCGGAAGAAATTGAAAAGCGCAGTTTTGCAATTATCGGCGAAGAACTGTCGCAGAGAAACATATGCATTCCGGAGAGCGAGAAAAGTATTGTCATGCGCGTCATCCATACCAGCGCGGATTTTGACTATGCGGAAACGCTCTGTTTCTCGGATGGGGCGGTGCAGACGCTGGAAGATCTGCTCAGAGACGGGGCGGATATTGTGACTGACACGAATATGGCGCTTGCAGGCATCAACAAAAAAGTGCTGGCTTCCTTTGGCGGACAGGCGCATTGCTTTATGGCGGACGAGGATGTCGCGCTCATGGCAAAGTCAAAAAATATGACGCGGGCGGCGGTCAGCATGGAAAAAGCGGCAAAACTGGAAAAGCCTGTCGTTTTTGCCATCGGAAACGCGCCGACGGCGTTGATAAAACTGTACGAAATGACGAGGGAAACGGACTGGAAACCGGCTTTTGTGATCGGTGTCCCTGTCGGTTTCGTCAATGTGGAGGCGGCAAAAGAGCTGAGTTTGAACACGCCGATTCCTTATATTGTCAACCGCGGAAGAAAGGGCGGGAGCGGTATCGCCGCGGCAATCTGCAACGCCGTCCTGTACCGGCTGCGGGAAAAACAAAGGCGTAGTTGACAAAAATATCTTTGGCAAAGGGATTGCGGAGCGATATAACTATAGAAGAAAGACGTAGTCGCATCGGATGAAATAAGATACTGATTGTGAAAAAAGAAGGTTACTATGCAATTGCAGGAAGGAACGTGGTATGCGATATGGTTTTACAACGGGAAGCTGTGCGACTGCGGCGGCAAAGGCTGCGGCATATATGCTTTTGACGGGAAATATAAAAAGAAGCATTACCATCGAGACGCCAAAGGGAATTTTGTATAACGCGGAAATTCTGGATATCCGCCGGGCGGAAAAAGAAGTGAGCTGCGCTGTGGAAAAGGACGGCGGGGACGATCCGGATATTACGACGGGCGCATGGATTTACGTGAAAGTTTCCTATCCGGAATATGCGCAGGAGGTTTCTTCTTTCGGCAACCGTAGAAATTGGGAAGGTCAAAATGGTGAGGGATGCGAAAAGAATACGGAAGATTTTGAAAATAGAAAACCGTGTATTGTCATAGAAGGCGGAAGCGGCGTGGGAAGGGTGACCAGAAAGGGGCTGGATCAGCCGGTGGGAAACGCGGCGATCAACCGTGTGCCAAGGGAAATGATAGAAAAAGAGGTATTGGAAGTCTGTCGGGTGGCTGATTATGACGGCGGTCTGAAAATAGAGATTTCCGTGCCGGACGGGGAACGGCTTGCGGCGCAGACCTTCAATCCCCGGCTTGGCATAAAAGGAGGCATATCCATTCTGGGCACAAGCGGCGTTGTGGAGCCCATGAGCACACAGGCGGTTCTGGACACGATCCGGGTGGCGCTGCGGCAGAGAAGGGAAGAGGGCTTTTCCTATGTGGCTGTCGCACCGGGAAATTACGGTCAGGATTTTATGAGACAGACCTATGGCTACGATCTGGACAGGAGCGTGAAATGCAGCAATTTTATCGGAGCAACGGTGGATATGGCGGTGGAGCTTGCATTTCAGAGGATACTTCTGACGGGACATATCGGCAAACTGATCAAGGTTGCCGGCGGTATTATGAACACCCATTCTAAAGAGGCGGACTGCCGGATGGAGCTTCTTGCTGCCTTTGCCGCATGGGAAGGGCTTGACAGTGAGCCGCTCTGCAGGATAATGGCGTGTGCGACCACGGAGGAAGTGCTTCTCATTTTGCAGGAGAACGGAAAACTGGATTCGGTTATGAAGCGGGCAGTCAGGCGCGTCTGCTATTATCTGGAGACCCGTGCCGGAGGACAGCTGAAAGCGGACTGCATCATATACGCAAACGAATTTGGGGAACTGGCAAAAAGTGAAGGGGTGGAAACATGGTTTACTTTGTTGGCGCAGGAACAGGGGCGGCAGATCTGATTACCGTTAGGGGAAAAGATTTGATTGCACAGGCGGATGTCGTGATCTACGCAGGCTCTCTCGTGAATCCGGAGCTGCTTTCCTATGCAAAAAAGGGATGTGAAGTACATAACAGCGCCCGCTTAACCCTTACGGAAGTGATTCGGATGATAAAAGAAGCGGAGGCGCAGGGGAAAATGACGATACGGCTTCACACGGGAGACCCGAGCGTTTATGGGGCTGTCCGGGAGCAGATGGATGAGCTGGACAGCCTTGGCATTTCCTATGAAAGCTGTCCGGGCGTCAGCGCCTGCTTCGGGGCGGCGGCTTCCTTAAATCTGGAATATACCCTGCCGGGTGTCTCCCAATCCCTGATCATCACGAGGATGGCGGGAAAAACCGACGTGCCGGAAAAAGAGAGTATAGAAAGTCTGGCGGCGCACCGAGCGTCCATGGCGATCTATCTGAGTGCGGGAATGCTGGAGGAGCTGTGCCGAAGACTGATTGCGGGAGGCTATGACAAAACCACGCCCGCCGCCCTTGTCTATAAAGCTACGTGGCCAGAGGAAGAAGCCTATGTCTGCACGGTTGAGACGCTGGCGGCTGTTGCGGGAGAACATGGCATTACCAGAACGGCGCTGGTGATTGTGGGAGATGCGGTGACACATCACTATCACCGAAAATCGAGACTGTATGCCGATGATTTTTCGACGGCGTACCGCCTATCAAGGGACGCTTCCGGGACTGCAGACGATACAGGCAGGGAAGGTTCCCGTTTTGAACCTGCGTGTACCGGGGCAGATGACTGTTGGCAGACGTTGGGCGGCGGTGGCGAGCGTCAAGTGCCCAGCTGCTTACAAATCATCAGTTTTACAGCCGCCGGGATGCGGCTCTCCGTGCGTGTGAGGGAAGCTCTTGGCGGCAGAATGGAAGTCGGTCTGTATACAAAGTGTAAAGCCTGCGAAAACAGCGGCGGAAATTTAGCCGTTCGTGAGAGGGAGACTTCCGTCGGCACGCGGGACAAGAGTGTGCCTGTCCGGTTCGTGGAAACATCTGTGGAAGAGTGGGCAGGTCGTCAGATGAGGGAAAAAAGCGCGATTCTCTTTATCGGCGCCTGTGGGATTGCCGTCCGGGCGATCGCCCCTTTTCTGACAGATAAGCTGCAGGATCCCCCGGTATTGGTTATGGATGAGAAAGGAAACTATGTCGTGCCGATTTTGTCCGGGCATGTGGGCGGCGCAAACGCCCTCGCCGGAATGCTCGCACAGGCAGTCGGCGCGCAGACGGTGATCACCACGGCAACCGACCTGAATCTTGCCTTTGCCGTGGATGTATTCGCTGCGGAAAATGGCTTTGCCATCGAAAATAAGAGCGGGATTGCAAAAATTTCATCCAAAATACTTGCCGGGGAGGCGGTCACCGCATCGGCGGAGACGGGGCATGAAAAGATGCTATTGGAGCGGAACGGGCTCCGTGTCGTCCCTTATCCGCCAGAGGAATCGGTTGATCTTGTCATTACATCGGAAGAAAATATTTATGGCGCGGTTCTGGTTCTGCGCCCCCGGGAATACAGCATCGGGTTTGGCTGTAAAAAGGGAAAAGACGCAGGGGAAATGGCACAATTTGTGGAAAAAGTGATACAGGAAAACGGCATTCTAAAAACGCAGATATTTGCCCTCGCCTCCATTTCCCAAAAAAGGGAGGAAGCCGGAATCAAAGAGTGGTGCCGCCGGGAAAACATTCCGTTTCTGACGTATTCTGCAGAGGAATTACGGCAGGTGGACGGAGAGTTTACCGCGTCCGATTTTGTGGAAAAACAGGTGGGCGTGGACAATGTCTGTGAGCGGGCGGCGCTGAAAGCCTGTGGCGCAGGCGGGGAGCTGATTGTGCGTAAATGTGCGGAAAACGGCATGACGATCGCTGTCGCGAGGAGAGTCCGGGAACTTTATCCCCGCGAGCAACGAGGCAAGTGATTGTCTGTAAGCATTTGGCGACTGCCACAAAGAATACCCCGTTCCTTGAGGCGTATCAAGTTTGATGCGCTCCGCTGATTGCGGCGGGCTTTTAAACGAAAGGTATGAGAACAATATGGAAACCGAAGTGAAAAATCGAATTTATATCGTGGGGATCGGACCGGGAAAAGAGGAAATGATGACAGGAGAAGCCCTGTATGCGCTGGAACAGGCGGACGTCATCGTCGGCTATACGACATATGTAAAGCTGCTTGGCGAGCGGTTTCAAGGGAAAGAACTGCGTGCCACGTCCATGCGGCAGGAAGTGGAACGGTGCCGTCTCTGCTTTTCAGAAGCGGAAAAAGGCCGAACCGTTGCTCTCATATGCAGCGGGGATGCCGGAATTTACGGGATGGCGTCCCTGATGCTTGAGATTGGCAGCGCATACCCGCATACAGAGCTTTCGGTAATTGCGGGCGTTACCGCCGCAAGCAGCGGGGCGGCTGTTCTGGGCGCGCCGCTCGGACATGACTTCTGCTCGGTCAGCCTAAGCGATCTGCTGACGCCTTGGGAGACCATTGAAAAAAGATTAAGGGCGGCAGCGGAAGGGGACTTCGTCATCGTGCTCTATAACCCGTCCAGCCATAAGAGGAAAGATTACCTGAAAAAAGCCTGCCGCATTTTGCTTCGCAGTGTGGAAGGCGACAGGGTGTGCGGCTATGTGGAAAATATCGGCAGGGACGGTACAAAGTCGGAAATCTGTACGCTGGAAGAACTGCAGGACAGGGAAGTCAGCATGTTCACGACGGTGTTTATCGGCAACAGCGGTTCGGAGGTCATAGACGGCAGATTTGTGACGAAGCGAGGATATCAGTGTGAGAAGTTTCCGCATTGATTTGAGTCACAGCAAAGGCTGTTTCGCAAAGTTAACACAGCTTTCAGGGCGGCTCCGTTTCACTCGAAAAAACGTTAAAAGCAGGCGTTGTTCAATTGAGTTAAGATGTCGCAAAGCGAAATCACATGGAGGGCAGCATGACACATAAAATCGTAATATTTGCAGGGACGACGGAGGGGAGAAGACTCTCGGAGCTTCTTGCGGCGGCGGGAATCGGGCATACCGTCTGTGTTGCCACGGAATATGGAGAAATCGTCTTAAACAGGCATCCGTCTGTACACATTCACCGTGGAAGAATGGATCAGGCGGAGATTCTGTCATTTTTAAAAGAAGGGCAGTTTTCGGTTGTGATCGACGCAACCCATCCCTTTGCCGGGGAGATTACCAGAAATATCAGTACAGCAGTTGAACAGCTTAGCCTGGAAGAAATAGCAGTTTCTTATCTGCGGCTGAAACGGAATGAAATGGCACGGCGGGAGGGCGTCACTTATTTTGCGTCAAATGAGGCATGTGCCGAAGCTTTGGAGCATATTGAAGGCAATATTCTCTTAACTACCGGAAGCAAGGAATTGTCCTGTTACTGCAAAAGCGAGTCGATAAGAGACAGACTGTACGTGAGAATCCTGCCGAGTGCGGAGAGTTTTGCCCTCTGCATGGAGCGGGGCATCCGGGGAAAGCAGATTATCGCGATGCAGGGCCCCTTTACCGTAGAGATGAATGAAGCCGTGATCCGCCAGTATCATATTTCCTGCGTGGTGACAAAGGAGAGCGGTGTATCGGGAGGCTTTCCGGAAAAGATAGAAGCGGCAGTGAGAGCCGACGCATCCGTCTTTGTCATAGGACGTCCGGAAGAGGAGGGGGCATCTTGTTCCGAAATATGCCGTGAACTGGAAAACCTGTTGGGAAAGTCGCTTGCCGTAACGGAGTCGTTGGAAATTACCTTGGCCGGAATTGGTATGGGAAGTGAGAAGGGGCTGACAAAGGAGGTGGCGCAGGCCGTGCGGGAGGCCGATATTCTATTCGGCGCAAAGCGCCTGCTGGCGGGCTTTCCCGGAAGCCTGAAGAAGTATCCTTTTTATGGTGCCAAAGAGGTGATTCCCCGTCTGCGGAAAATGCAGGAAGCAGACTGCTTTGTATGCAGGAAGAAAATAGTTATTCTCTTTTCCGGAGACAGCGGATTTTACAGCGGATGCCAGTCTCTGTATGCCGCGCTGGAAAAGGAAATACAGGAAGAACGTCTGGCGGGAACGCTGTGTATTTTGCCCGGAATATCATCTGTAGCGTATTTGGCGGCCTGTACCGGAGAGAGTTATCACGATGCGGCGGTCTACAGTCTCCACGGAAAAGAGCTCTGTAATCTGGCGAACCGCATCCGGCAAAATCCCAAGACCTTTCTGCTGACATCGGGCGTAAAGGATATCAACCGTATCGGCAAAATCCTGCTGGATGCTGGTCTGGATTTTTGTGAGATTATCACAGGCTGTCAGCTCTCCTACGCCGAACAGCGGATCATGCGTCTTTCACCGTCAGAGTGTGTGGAGATCAAAGAGCAAGGATTGTACACCTGCCTCGTAAAAAACCCGTATGCGGAGGAAAGAAAATTGACGCATGGTATGGCTGACGAGCTGTTTGTCAGGGGAACAGCCTCCGGGGGATGTAGCGCAGCGGTAAAAATTCCCATGACCAAGGAGGAGGTGCGTGAAGTCAGCATCTGTAAGCTGCACCTGCGGGAGCGGGCGGTGGTTTACGATATCGGCGGCGGCACCGGTTCCGTGGCGGTGGAAATCGCGAGGCTTTCGGATGAGATACAGGTGTATGCGGTGGAACAGAAGGAAGAGGCCGTTTCATTGATGGCAAGAAACAAGGAAAAATTCGGCCTGCAGAACATCCATTTGGTAAAAGCTGCGGCGCCGGAGGGACTGTCCGGGCTGCCAATGCCCACACAGGCTTTTATCGGTGGAAGCGGCGGCAGATTGAAGGAAATCATGGCGGCTCTCTGGGAGAAAAACAAGAATTTGCGCATTGTCATTACCGCAGTCAGCATGGAGACCCTATGTGAAATTAAGGAAATACTGACTCTGTATCAAATGAAGGAAGAAGAAACGGTGCAGCTACAGGTAAGCCGGGTTCGGAAAGCCGGAGGTTACCAATTGATGCAGGCGGAGAATCCGGTGTGGATCTGTGCGTTTACTTTAGACGGAGACAAGGCTGAATAAATTCTCTGATGAGCAAACTTCGTTAGAATTTATTATGCTTTGAAATGGAGGAATGTAGAAAGAAAATTTTTCAACATTGTTTTGAATTTGAGGGGCATCGCTTGCCCTACGGAGGCAAAATGAATATCAGCAGAGTAATGATTGCCGCGCCGAAGAGCGGCAGCGGAAAAACATTGGTTGCCTGTGCGCTTTTACAGGCACTAAAAAATAGGGGATGGCAGACTGCGGCCTATAAATGTGGTCCCGATTATATAGACCCAATGTTTCACAAACAGGTAATCGGCGTCCCCTCCAAAAATCTGGACACCTTCTTTACAGATGAGGAACAGACAAAAAGGCTGTTTCTGTGCGATCGGATGGAAAATGACTTTGCCGTTTTAGAAGGCGTTATGGGAATTTATGACGGATTGGGCGGCGTGCGCAGGGAAGGTTCCTCGTACCATCTGGCGTGCGTGACGAAAACGCCGGTTGTGTTCGTTGTGGATGCAAAAGGTATGGGGTGCTCCATCATCCCTTTGCTGACAGGCTTCCTTCAATATGATACAGAGCATTTGATCCGGGGCGTGATACTAAACCGAATTTCCAAGGGATACTTTGAGACCATCAAGCCGCTGATTGAGGCAGAACTGCCGGTTACGGTGGCAGGATTTTTGCCGGAAAAGGAAATATACCGGATCGAAAGCAGACATCTGGGGCTTTTCATGCCGGATGAATTGGGCGATATCCGTGAAAGACTGCAGGACGTCTCGGAAGAATTGCAAAAGACCGTCTCTGTTGATACAATAGTAAAAATAGCCGAAAGTGCACAGGAACTTCAAACGGCAGAGAAAACGGAAGCGCAGGCAAAAGCGCGGAGAACAGCTACAATATGTAACAAACCGGTGGTGATAGACAGCAGCCATATGTCCACGCCCGCCGGCTTAGTCACAATCGCCGTAGCCAGAGACGAAGCTTTTTCTTTTTATTATGAAGACAATATAGCGTTGATGAAAGAAAACGGCGCGAATATCAGATATTTTTCTCCGTTAAGGGATGAGGAACTGCCGACTGGCAGCCATGCGGTTCTGCTTGGCGGCGGTTACCCGGAGCTGTATGCAAAAAAGCTGAGTGAAAATAAAAAAATGCGTGAAGCGGTACGGAAAGCATCGGAAATCGGAATGCCTATTGTGGCGGAATGCGGCGGGTTTCTGTATCTGCACAGAACAATGACTGACCGGGAGGGGAACCGTTACCCTATGGCGGGCGTGATCCATGCTGACTGTTATAACACGGGAAAATCTGTGCGTTTTGGCTATATAGAACTGCAAGAAAAGAAAAACTGCTTTTTGCCGGAAAATATATCCATCCGCGGACACGAATTTCATTACTTTGACAGTACAGACAATGGCGCGGATGCCATTGCGCAGAGACCGGTGACAGGGAAATCCTATTGCTGTGTGATCATAGATGAAACCCACTGGATGGGATTCCCGCATTTGTATTACCCGTCGAATCCCGTTTTTGCAGAGTCTTTTGTGGAAAAAGCAAGACGATATAAGGAAAGGATCATAGAAAAATAATATGGAAAGCTCATACCGTTTTTTTGAGAACAGAGCGTGTCAATATTTTCCCTGTCATAAGGGCCTGACAGACTTTAACTGCCTGTTTTGTTACTGTCCGATGTATCTGCGGGAAAACTGCCCGGGGAATCCCAGCTATATCGAAAAGAATGGAAAAAAGATAAAAGACTGTACGAACTGTACATTTCCCCATCGGCCGGAAAACTATGATAAGATTATGCAGGTGTTGAAAGGGCAGGCAAATATGCCCGTATTTGGAGACCGTTCTGTTTAGGTAAAAATGCAGACGCCCCGCTCAACTATGAAATAAATGTGTATTTGTTTCATAGTTGTGGTGCCCATTAATTTCCTCTAAAAGCCCCGATAATCAACCATATCCAGTGATTACCAGGGCTTTTTTCAAATCGCTCGATTATAATACAATTACATTTGCGCAGGTTTTCGCGGTGGCCACTTCACGTCATAGACGTCTGCACCATATGGGAGATCCAGTTTTTTATCCTCACTCAACACATACTATGGATGTTTCTGAGGTCTGTCTGTAGAAATTTTGTATAATATAATTGCTGATAAACAATGGAATCAGACTTAGCAGTGTGCTGGCTTCACGGGATGCCGGATCACGGTTTTCAAATTTTCCGGCCTGCATTTTCTGACATCACTTAAATAAATTTCATGGTGGCGGCGTCCGTCAGCCATATCCAGAACATAGCCCTGTTCCCAGCCAAAGACATCCATAGAATCTATGGTAGCAGGCTCGTCATCGTAGGGTCCTATGTGCATACACTGTACGCACAGCCCCTCGTCATAGGTCAGAAATTCCACTTTGGAAAAGTCGGTGTTTTTCTTCATGGAAGCCTCGGCGACCGCCCATGCAAATTCTTCTTTCGTCACAAATTCCGGCAGGCGGATCATGGAAATCCACTCGAAATCCTCTTTTCTGGTATAGTCGACGCCGATGACTCCTTCCTGCCACCACAGTCCCTCCAGAGGCGGCACCACATAGTCGAAATAGCCTTCGATCCGATGATCACCCATCTTGCTCATTTTAATGGTGAAGGCGATGCCGTAAAGCAGTCCGATCGACTGCTTGTAAGCGCCGTCCTCCTCATTGGGATTGCCTCTGCCCCGCACTGCAATAAAATTCATCGCTGGCACTGTGACCAGGCAGGGCTGTTTTTTCGGCAGATAAAATTCTTTGTATTCTTTTTTGTAGTCGAAAGCCATCTCCTTTTCCTTCCTATCACAGTCGCAGCCGTCTGTGATTAATCTTCTTTTTCCTTCAGTCCAATATAAATATGAACCTCGGCGTTGTCTCCCATATCGTCGTTCTGGTATTCCTCGAAATCGCATTGAAAGGCTCTGGGCAGTTCCATCTGCCAGATTGTCTGCCATGCCTCTGCCACTGCCTGCACCATATTTCCGTGTACTACAAACTTCGCATACTTTCCGGCAGGGATGCGGCACACGGCATAATCGTTTCCGGCAGGAAGTTCGGCTGTTTCACAGGCAACTAATGCAGTGTAATCCGCCTTTTCATCCCCGGCGTAGTCGGTGTATATTCCCAGTGCCTTTGCATTTGCCTTTTTCGGTATGGAGGCATAAATGCCTTCGTTGTAAAAACGATTCCACAGACCGCCGATCACCGCGTTCATTTCCGGCGATGTATTGTTGGTCCTCGCTGACACACCTACGGCTGTTTTTTCTTCCAGAGTTACAATTTCGTAGTCCATTTTCATGCACAAATCCATCCTTTCTTATGTTTCCGTGTAATGAGGACGATAAACCTGTCTTCTTACACGGGTGTGTTGTTTGATGGATTCATTGTACCAAGGCAAACATGACAACTGTATGTCATCATTCAGAAAGTGGACTGTATTTTTTATAAATACTCTCCGCAAAGCGAAAAACTTCCTGCCGCAGTTCTGCAGGCTCTAAAAGCTCGGCTCCCCCGCCGAAAGAGACGATCCATCCAACGACACTCTGTCTGTCGTAAAATTCAGCAGAAAAAAGCAGCATACCATCAGGTAGAACGTGAAAACTTTCCGGGCCAAACTCCTCTACTAGCCGCCACTTATATACGGGATCCACTTTTGCCGTGACTGGAAACTGTGGTGAAAACAGGAAATTGGGACTCAGATCGGGAAGAGAAACCGCTCGTTTTTCAAAGGCCTGCCCCAGGACGAGATCTGTCATCCGCATCAGCTTAAACAGCCGGAACGCTTCTCTCCTCTCGCACCACCCCCAGAGATACCATCCGGCCCACTGGAAAATCAGATCATAGGGCTCTACGGTTCGCTGGGACTCCCCTTTGGGGGAATGGTAAGTAAAGGCAACTCTATTTGTGGAAAGAATGGCACTGTGCAAAAGCTCAATTTTGGGAGATAATGCTGATTTATACCAGGATGACAGGTCAATCAGAATGTGGGTGTCCCCGGCAATCAGGTTTGACGCGCCGGCAGATAGCTTTTCCATAAGCTGCTGATACTGGTTCGTACCGCTTATGCTGTCCAGGCTCCGAAGGCCTGCCAGAATGGCCTGCATATCCTGTGTGGTAAACACGGTGCGGTCAATCTTATATCCCTCCATGATGGAGACACCGCCGTTTTGGCCCGGTTCCGTCACAAGTGGAATCCCGGCCATGCAGAGAGTTTCGATATCACGGTTTATGGTGCGCCGGGAAACCTCAAATTTTTCTGCAAGATACGGAGCGGTGACTTTCTCCTGCTGTAACAGAATAGATAAAATGCCGATCATTCGGTCGATTTTCATGGCCATTCTCCTTTTACATTCCCATAGAAAATAACTGATTGAGCAATTAAATGAAAAAGTATTTTAATCCCCCATCTGAGATGGGGAGAATGGAATAAGCCGTAGCGTTGCCTAGAGTACCAAAATAAAAACCTCCAATGATATAATGGTTTGCAATTATGATACCAAAACAGGGAAAAGCGGAAGGAGACGGAAATAGGATAAGTAATGCCGCTTAAATCAGCAGCTATTTATTTGGCACATCATAATACGGCACAATCAGGTGCGCGTCCGCGTAGATTGCGTCATTCGTCAGGCTGTTGATCTGCATCACTTCACGGATATACTCGTAGATAGACCCGTAATGTGTTTCATCCATATACTCTTCCGCGATGGACCAGAGGGTATCGCTGTCCGACACCACAATACTCTTATAATATTTAGAAGTCTCTTGAGAAGGAGCGTTCTTTGCGTTGGAACGGAAGGAACTGACAGCAATGGATGCAGTGATGATCAGACAGAAAGTCATCACTAACAGGAGGAAGTTTCTTCTCATCTCCTGTCTTCTTCGGATGCGGTTATTGCGGATTCTTCTCTCGCTTCTGATATCCTGCGGTCTTTTATGGCCCTGTGTCACTGCTCTATTCATAAGTAAACTCCTTTCCGTCCGATGTAACATGGAAAACGTATCGACTGCTGCTATTTTGTAACGTTTTTTGAAACAGAACAGATGTTGCGAACAAATGTTCTTTATGGGTGTATTATATCGAACATGCTTTCGGATGTCAATACTTTATGGATAAAAAATCGAACAAATTTTCTGAATATATGTTTGCTTTTTCTGCCTTGCTGTGCTATGATTAAAATATGTAAATTGTCAGAAAATATGTTTCGGCCCGAGAAGCCCGGAGAAAGGATAAGGATTTTAAGTATGGCACAGGGAAAGATCACTGTAAAACAGCAGCAGATTCTTGATTATATTAAGGATGAAATTTTAAAAAGAGGATATCCTCCGGCTGTACGGGAAATCTGTGAGGCGGTGAATCTGAAATCTACTTCCTCCGTACACTCCCATTTGGAGACGCTGGAGAAAAACGGCTATATCAGAAGAGACCCCACGAAACCCCGCGCCATCGAGATTTGTGATGATAATTTCCAGATGGTGCGCACCGAGATGGTTTCCCTGCCGGTCATTGGACAGGTGGCTGCGGGACAGCCGATCCTTGCGGAGCAGAATATTGACAGCTATTTTCCTGTTCCGGCGGATATGGTGCCGGGCGGCGATTCTTTTGTACTGAAAGTAAAGGGCGATTCCATGATTAATGTAGGAATCTACAGCGGGGATCAGATTTTTGTAAACTGTTGTCAGACCGCGTCGAATGGTGACACCGTGGTGGCGCTGATTGATGATTCGGCTACGGTGAAGACGTTCTATAAGGAGGATGGACATATCCGCCTGCAGCCCGAAAACGACTCAATGGATCCCATTATCGTGGATGACTGCCAGATTCTTGGGAAAGTGTTCGGGGTATTTCGCCTCTACAAACATTGATGGAAAAACAGATACTGGATTCATAATATTGAGCTGTCGGCAGTTTTAATGAAATGCTGACATGATATATGCTCTGACAGATGTAGCTGCTTTATTTCTGGAGAATAGCAGGGACAGGATCAGGGCATATTTTATTCTGACATACATCATACGATCTATGATCCGGCTTGATCTGATACTCTCTTTTTTGTGCAGAAATTGAGAGGAAACTTATGTCAGGATTTTATATACTTGAATGAGACAGGAGGATTTTACGGTATGGAATGGATTGAAAAGTTGAATGAGGCAATTACCTATATGGAGGAGCATCTGACAGATGAGATAGATTACGAACAGCTTGGAAAAATTGCCTGCTGTTCCTCCTATCATTTTCAGAGAATGTTTGCCTACATGGCAGGTGTTCCTCTCTCTGAGTACATCCGCAGGAGAAAAATGTCCCTTGCCGCTGTGGATTTGCAGGATAAGAATGCAAAGATCATTGATGTGGCGGCGAAATACGGATATCAGTCTCCCACTGCTTTCAACAGAGCCTTTCAGTCTGTTCACGGGATAGCGCCCTCTGCCGTAAAAACCGAAGGGGTATCCGTAAAATCTTTCCCGCCTGTTTCATTTAAAATATTTGTCAAAGGAGCGGAAGAAATGAATTATCGGATCGAAACGAAGGACGCATTCCGTATTGTCGGGGTGTCTGTCCCGTTACAAAAAAATATCGAGGAAAATTTTGCGGTGATTCCGTCTAAGTGGGGAGAAGTTTCCGCTGACGGCACTTTGCAGAGGCTGGCCGGCATGATGGATACACCGCTTATGGGTGTGCTGGGGATCAGCACCTGCAATGACGAGGAGCCCTGGAGATACTATATTGCGGTATCTTCCACACAGGAAGCGGCGGGATTTGAAGAATATACGGTGCCGGCGGCTACCTGGGCAATCTTTCCCGGTGAAGGTACGAATCAGTCCATTCAGGAACTTGAGCGGCGCATTGTGACGGAGTGGCTGCCGACGTCAGGATATGAATACGGAAATGCACCTGATGTTGAGGTTTACATCAGCCCTGATCCGCAGAATGCGAAATACGAGGTGTGGATACCTGTTGTAAAAAAATAGAAAAAACCATGAGAAGTTATTTCCAGCATAGCGGCTTACGATTCAGACATACTACATAGTAATCGTAACTGCACAGCTTTTGTGGTTATGATGAACAATCAGTCTCTCATTAATTATTCAGGGGTTGATGTCTTATGAAGGGGGAAGGGAAATGAGAAACAGAGCATTGGACTGCCTTGCCCTGACGATTGCCATTATCGGCGCTATCAACTGGGGATTGATCGGACTTTTCAGCTTTGACCTTGTGGCATTTATTTTCGGTAACATGTCATGGTTTTCCAGAATCATTTACGCCCTGGTGGGTATCGCCGGACTGTATATTATCACATTCTATATGTACACGAACGGCAATTTGGCAGAGTCAGACAAGGCATAGTACGGACAGCGTAAGATAACAAAGAAAACTGCAAAGAGAAAACAGAACCGGCTGTATTCGATCGGATACGCCGGTTCTGTTTTTTTCTACAGGAAAGTGCGGCAGCGTAATAGCTTATTCGTTTTTCAGTGTCTCTTTGTCGATCAGCACGCCGTCCCGCCAGATCCGTTCCAGATCATAGAAGAGACGGTTCTCCCGGTCAAAAATATGGATGATCACATCCTGGAAGTCCATCAGAATCCAGTTGGCAGTCTGGTACCCTTCCATCTGCCTTAAGTTTACGCCGGCTCTTCCGAGAATCTCCGATACATTGTCCGCCATTGCCTGTATCTGGCTCTTATTGCTGCCATCCGCAATGATAAAATAATCCGCTATTGTAGAAATTTCGCTGATATCAATGATGCGGACATCCTCCGCCTTTTTATCCTCCAGTGCGTTGACCGCCATAAGTGCTGTTTCCTTTGTACCCATAACAAGTACCTGCCTTTCCCTGAGTCATCATATTGTTAAGCGCCTTAATCTGTTATAAACGACGCCCTCCTATCTTTTATAATACTGATATGTTTTGTTTGTCATATCATCCACCTGTCCATCCGTGGTTCGCAGATATGCCAGCGTATCCGACAGTATTTTTTCCATGGCGCTGTCCAGATCCTGATAGGCGAGTCTTCGGATCAGGCTCAGGTCGCTGTTCTGCTTTCGCCCTGGTTCAATGTAGTCTGCAATAAAAACCATTTTTTCCAGCCTGCTCATATCGGGGCGCCCCGTCGTGTGATAGCGGATTGCGTTTAGTATATCCATATCTGTCACACCATATTTGCGCTCTGCCAGATAAGCGCCTGCCTTTGCGTGTAAAAGCGCGGTCGGATTGCTGCGCTCCACCGCCGTCACATTGAGATGTGCCTTTTCGCAGATTGCCATCAGTTCAGATCCATGCATGGATTTGGCACAGTCATGTAAAAGCCCGGCTATCATCGCCTTCTCCAGATCATCGCCGTGCGCCATTGCAAGAGCGGCTGCGGTATAGGCGACGCCCAGCGTGTGCGCATAACGCTTGGAAGACAAAACGCTTTCCATCTCTTTGCGGAGGTGGGCAATGTCCAGATGTTCTGTAGATTTACCGTTCATATCAGTATTCCCCCTGCAGACTGTTTTAGAATCACTTCTGCTGTCATGATAGATATAATTGTTTCGCCATGATATATGTTTCCACCGCTTCGGGAACCAGCCCATGCAGGGACTCTCCTTTGCGAATTTTTTCACGAATCTGCGTGGAAGATATGTCTATACCCGCAAATTCCAGAAGCTCCACGGAGGCATGGTATTTCTCGCTAAGATACTGTGCCTGCTTATGCAGATGCGCCCTTGTCATTTCGGCGGATTCCTTCTGAGTGAATGCCCCACTCCCAGGACATTCCTGTTTCGCGAAAGGTATCTTTTCCGTCCGCACCGCCGCCAGAACCGTACAGGTTCTAAAGATCAGCTCCGGGTTCTTCCAGCTTTCCATGGCATACAGGCTGTCTGCCCCCAGAATGAAATAATATGCCGCTTTCGGATCGGCACGCCTCAATTTCAGCAAGGTATCGCAGGTGTAGGTGTTTTTACCCTGCGCTGCGTCCGAAGCCTCTATCTCAGACAGTTCAAAGCCAGACGTGTCTTTGATGGCAAGCGCCGTCATCTCACAGCGTATCTGTATGGGCAGGACTTCCCTCTGATCTTTCATATAGGGCACGCCGCTTGGCATGAACAGCACTTTTTCCAGTGCAAACTGTTCTCTTGCTTTTTCTGCAATCGCCAGATGCCCGTTGTGGATGGGATTGAAGGTGCCTCCCATAATGCCGATTCGTCTCATGCGGTTCCCCCTCTGCGCTTCTGCTTTACCTGGGCAGCACAATCTTCGGATTCTTCTTATCCGGCTTGTAGAGGATGATCTTCTTGCCAATTACCTGCACAACTGTGGAATGGGTTCTCTCCGCCACCATCTCCCCAATCGCCCGTGGATCGTCCGCACAGTTTTTCAGGACCGCGATCTTTAAAAGCTCCCTCGTGTTGAAAGCGTCCGCGACCGACTCAGTAAATTCCGGCGTCAGACTGGACTTTCCGACCTGAAAAATTGTGTCTATGCCGTTTGCCAGACTCTTTAAATGCGCTCTCTGCTTGCTCGTCAATTCCATATGTTACTATCTCCTTCTCGTACTCGAACTAAAGCTTGGTCTGCCTGCTCACAAAACCACGCTACTTGTAGTAATCAAAAGAAAGCCCATACATCCTTACGGTGCTGCCCTCCTTGATGTCAAGCGCCTCAAGCTGCTCTAAAATGCCCTGTTTGCGCAAAAAATCCTGAAAGAACTTGAAGCCCTTTTCAGATTCCAGATTGGTGTAGGAAAGCATCTTTTCTATGCGGGGACCTTCCACCACATACTCGTCCGCCTTCTCGTCGTAAACCACGGTGAAGGGCTCGTTCCCGATATCAAAATGAAACTCCGGGAAGAACTCCTGCTCAAAAGTCAGGGGCTTGCTGTCCTCCATTTCGTCAAGGCGGTTGTTTATGGCATAGAGAAGCTCCCGCACGCCCCTTCCGCTGACGGCGGAAATGGCGTAGACAGGAATGCCCTGTGGCTCAAATTCCGCTTTCAGCTTCTCCACGGGATCATCGTCCTTCTCGTAGATCATATCGATCTTGTTTGCCGCAATGATCTGGGGTCTTTCGGCAAGCGTCTGGTCGTAGGCCGCGAGCTCTTTGTTGATGGCGTAGATATCCGCTACGGGATCGCGTCCCTCCGCGGAAGCCGCGTCCACGATATGCACGATCAGTCTGGTCCGCTCAATATGGCGCAAAAACTCGTGCCCAAGCCCTACGCCCTCCGACGCGCCCTCGATCAGTCCGGGGATATCGGCGATCACAAAGCCCTTGGCGTCCTCCAGATCCACCACGCCCAGATTGGGATTTAAGGTGGTAAAGTGATAGTTGGCGATTTTGGGTCTGGCGTTCGTCACCCTCGACAAAAAGGTGGATTTTCCCACATTAGGAAAGCCCACAAGCCCCACGTCAGCGATTACTTTAAGTTCTAACAGCAGTTCCAGTTCTTTTGCGGGCTGACCGGGCTGGGCGTATTTGGGCGCCTGCATGGTGCTGGTGGCGTAGTGCTGGTTGCCGCTGCCGCCGCGCCCGCCTTTCAGAAGAAGAAAACGTCTGTTTTCGCCGGACATGTCGGTGATGACTTTGCCACTCTTCGCCTCACGGATTACGGTGCCCTCCGGCACTTTGATGACGATATCCTCGCCGTTTTTGCCGGCACAGTTCTTCTTGCCGCCCTCCTCGCCGTTTTTCGCACAGTATTTGCGGACGTGCCGGAAATCTGTCAGCGTATTCAATCCCTCGTCCACCTCAAAGTAGACGCTGCCGCCGTTTCCGCCGTCGCCGCCGTCGGGACCGCCGTTCGGCACATATTTCTCACGCCGGAAAGAGACGTGACCGTCGCCGCCCTTGCCGCTTTTCACATATATTTTCGCATGATCTGCAAACATGATTTCTCTCCGTTATCATAAAATCGAGCAGGGAAACGATATTCCCTACTCGCCGCGCGCCCCATCGCCGCTTTAGCGGCATGTTTCTTCTGCATGGGCTGCGCATAAAAGAAAAGCTCCAAACACCAGTATGTTCGGAGCTGTCTCTTAGGCTTCTTACTTCTCTACGGGATAAACAGACGCCTTTTTCTTGTCTCTTCCCATTCTCTCGAAACGAAGAACACCGTCTACCAAGGCAAACAGCGTATCGTCACCGCCTCTTCCCACGTTTACGCCGGGATGAATCTTGGTTCCGCGCTGTCTGTATAAGATGTTTCCTGCCTTCACAAACTGACCGTCAGCTCTCTTCGCGCCTAATCTCTTGGATTCGGAATCGCGTCCGTTCTTGGTGGAGCCGACACCCTTCTTATGAGCAAAAAATTGAAGGTTCATATTCAACATGGTATTACACCTCCTTAAATGTCAATTTACAATGTTTTTTCCCGTACTGTGCCTCAATCCGGCTCAGTCCGAGCGCAAGGGAATCCATTAATGCAACGGAGGTTTCAAGCAGTGGCTGCCTTAAGAAAGTACAACTGATTCTTCCCGCTTTTTCATCCGCCTCCACCTGTATCGGCTCCTTCGTGATCTCCTCAAGGGCGTTCACCGTGTTGATCACAAGAACCGAAATAGCCGCGCAGACGATATCCTGACCATAGTCTGCATACGCCGCGTGCCCGTCGCACATAAATTTCCGATATTCTCCTGCCTTGCTTTTATAAATGGTAATCTCGGTCATTACGCGTTGATCTTGTCAATCTTGATCTGCGTATAGAGCTGTCTGTGACCATTTTTCTTGTGGTAGCCGGTTTTTCTCTTATACTTGTAAACGATGACTTTCTTGCCCTTACCCTGATCCGTAACGGTTCCGGTAACAGTCGCATTCGCCACATCGCCTGCAACTTTGAGTTCCTTATCGCTGACCGCGATCACCTGATCGAAGGTAACGGTAGAACCAACCTCAACGTCCAGCTTCTCCACTCTGATCTCATCGCCCTCGGATACCTTGTACTGTTTTCCGCCTGTTGCAATGATTGCGTACATATCTGCACACCTCCTATTCATGGACATCCGTCCATTTACTCGCTAACTGTGGTGATGCCAAAAGACATACTTCTACCTCGTTATGCGGCACACTTAATTATCATATACATATTATGCCAGTTTGTCAATCAATTTTTTGCGCCATTTCTATTTTCCTGTAACAGGTCAGCCATAGCTGATAAGAGGGACGAGTCATGCCCGCATAAAGGAATGCCTTAATCCGGGCTGTTCTTTGCGCGTAACGTAAGCAACGGTTCCAGCTCTTCATCCGTATAATAAAAAAACAGAAGAACCGCCAGTACCGCCACACCGACGGTAATATAAATGTCCGCCACGTTGAATTTCGGAAAATCGATGGGCACAAAATAGATAAAGTCCACCACATAGTTCCGGCTTACCCTGTCGATCAGGTTCCCAACCGCACCGCTTATGATAAGCAGCATACAGAGCCGCATCGGGACAAAACGCTTCCCGCCCGGCAGGGTAAGATATTTCCACACAAGAAGCAAGGTGACAAGCGTTGTCAGGCAGATCAGAAGAGTCTGTCTGCCGGCAAAGGAACTGAAGGCGGCCCCTGTGTTTTCCAGATAGGAAAATTCCAGCACACGGCGGATAATCACGAAGGATTCCTGCCCTTTCAGGTGGGAAATGGCAAGCCGTTTGGTGTACTGATCTGCAAGAAGCAGGCTGCATAATGCAATTACGGACAAAATAAGATGTTGTTTCTTTATTTTCATGTTGAAAACAGAACGTTCCTTTCTCCTGAAATTACCAATACTTCGCAAAAAATGACTGATCCAGTCAAAAAATTCGCTATTTTAGAAATGAAGGATTCCCGTCATGGACTCCCTGAAAAAAGTAAGCGGCGATCTGGGCGCGGGAACTGAACTCTCCCGTCTCCAACAGTTCCCGCACCTCCTCTTTCGTATAAAAATCTGCGGTAATCTGTTCGTTTTCCGAAGTGTGATCCTCAAAGTTTCCTTCCGCCTCCACAAAGGCAATCTGCGTTTTCACATCGGAGAACGCGACTGCGGCAAAGGAAGGCGGCAGAATGCTGTGAATTTTTTTCACGCCAAGCCCTGTCTCCTCGTAAAGTTCTCTCTGGATGCATTCTTCCAGAGACTCCCCCTCGTTGAGCATACCCGCGCACAGATTGTACACGAAACGGTTGACACCCATCCGAAATTCCCGGAGAAGCAGCATTTTCCCCTCATGGAAAGCGACGATGGAGACGCCGCTGACATGCTGTCCGATCGCTTCCGGACCGGAAATCTCATGCCGGCTGACGATCTCATACTTTTTCTCATGCCCTGCCTTATTCTGGTAGGTCAGCTCATAGTTTTTCAGGTATTTCCCGTCCTTTACTTTTTCCATATGTAATAGTTTCATGCCAGCCCATTTCCTTTCTACAGCATCCCCATTTTTTCTGTTCCATAGCTTGTGGCAAAGTCTTTTTTCAGCCGCCTATTGGCTTCGTAACTGCTCGGCAAGACTCGGCGCAACCTTTTTTCGGGTCAGCTCCATCAGCCCCAGGGCAGTCATATCCAGCGCCCTTGCGGGAATGGGATCCTTCTTCAGGAGCTCCCGCATATACTCTAACAGCGCCGTCTCCCGTTCCCTGCTTTTCAGATTGATAAAATCCACGAGAATCATGCCGGACAGATTTCGTGCCCGCAAATGCACGGCGATCATTTCAGCCGCCTCCCTGTTGATGCGGTAAAAGGTTTCCTCCCTGTCTTTCCCGGACTCATACTTTCCCGTATTGACGTCGATGGAAATCAATGCCTCCGTAGGCTCGATCACCAGATAACCGCCCGATTTCAGCCATACCTTTTTATCGGTAAGTTCCTGCAGGCGCTGTTCCACCGAGTACAGCTTATAGAGCGGTAAAAGGGAATCCTCATAAAGCCGGAGCGAAATATCCGCCTTCCGGCAAGGTTCCAGAAGGGTTTCGTACACTTCCGGGAGATCGGTTATGACCTCCTCATATTCGGTCCGATAGGCGTTTGTCACAAAGGAAACATAATCCGGCTTATTCCGGTACAGACAGCTGTAACAGGTGCGGGACGGCGTAATCTCCAGAATATGAGCCAGCGTATCCGCCAGGAAACGCGCCTCCTCCAGAAGGGCGTCCTCACCGTCAAGCGTTCCGGCGTTCGTCCGCACAATGAGCCGGAAACGCCCGGAAATCTGTTTCAGCTCTTCCAATTCCCGAAAATGCGCATGTTTTGCAGCGTCCAGTTTGGCGGAAACCTGCACGCCGTCATTAGAGCCTTTCGGTTTTATGCCGACCACCGTATACTGGCCGGACAGGGAAAGTTTCGTCGTCACGCCGGCAAGTTTCGTTTTCATCGGCTCTTTGGTGACCTGTACGAGCAGTTCATCGCCTGCCTTTAAGCTGCCGTCCGGCTTTCTGTTTAACACAAAAGCGGAGGCTGCGTCGGTGATCGGAAGAAAGGTCAGGTTCCTGCCGCCCAAGTCGACAAAAGCCGCGCTGATATTTGGGGAAATGCTCTGTACCTTGCCAATGTAAATATCTCCTAATGTGACCGCCGCTTCCTGCTGCGCCCGGGCGGCAAGAATCCGATTGCCGCTTATTAGGAGACTGAGGCGTTTTTTATGCAGTTTCAGAATAAGAATCTTGCCGTTTAAACCCATGGCGCGGTTGTCTCCTTTTTAATTTTAAAGTTCAAGGACTATGTTGCCATAGCCCTTGCATGTTGTCAATGCGTTTCATGGAAAAACGGGGTCAGTCAAAGCTTATATTTCACCGCCGTCCCGTAGGCGATCACTTCCGCCGCGCCCTGCATGATGGAGGAAGACGCGTAGCGGATGTTGATGATGGCATCCGCTCCCATAGTTTCCGCCTCGTCCACCATGCGCTTGATGGCAATCTGCCTTGCTTGATTGAGCATTTCCGTGTATTCCTTCAGTTCTCCGCCGACAAGCGTTTTGATGCCTGCCATGAAATCGCGTCCCACATTTCTGCACTGGACGACGTTCCCTTTGACAATTCCCAATGTTTCCAGTTCTTTTCCTGTGATAAAATTAGTATTTACGAGCAGCATCCTCTTCTCCTCCTTCAATCTCCTTCATTCTTTGTAACAGCACAACAACAATCGCCAGGATCATAACAACAGGAACCAGAATAAACAGTCCCGCTGCGAGCAAGGGCATGCCGTCAGCCAGATATGCCCAGATTGTAAAGGCAATGATCCCAACCATCAGCAAAATAACCAGGCCGCTGAAAATCATGGGCGCCAGCTTCTTCTGCAGAATGTCGTGTCTGTTTACATTTAAGAATTTTGTGCCTTCCTGTTCCATTACTACCATCCTTTCTAAGTATTGGTCAGGAGAAAAGGCGGCATACTGGCATGTTTCCTCGCTCAGCATCCGGCACAGGCGGGTGGTCTCTTCGAGGCTTGCTCTTTCCCTCTCCAATAGGATGACCTGCCTTTGCAGGGCATCTGTAAGAAGCAGATCGCCTTTCTGGATCCTTCTGATCTCTTCGATGGGAAGGGAAAGTTTCCGCAGCATCTTGATTTTCTTCAGTTCGGTGACGTCTTCCTCTGAATAATCCCGATACCCGTTTTCCATATTACGCTTGGGACTTAAGAGCCCCTGCTGTTCATAGAAACGGATATTTTTCTTCGTGATGTCTACCCGCTGTTCCACTTCGTTGATTTTCATGCTGCATCCTCCTTGCTGCATCCTCCTTGCCGAAACCGCCGGGTTTCTCCTGTTACGGACAGAATAAGGCTTCCACTAGGTGGAAGGTCAAGGGAAATTTGAAAAAAATTTAATTTTGTAGAAGAAGCGGCACGAGCCGTCTCGGCTCCCCCTCTTTTGCCAGATTGGCGTAGGTCTCCAGCCTCGTCACCTGAATCGCAGAAAGCGGTATGTCACAGCCCGCAAAGGCGCAGAACTTTTCAAAAACCACCGTCGGTTTGATGTTGCCGCCGCTGCTGGCGTCCACAAGCATACGGATACACGGGGCTGTCATGCGGTTCCCGACGGGACCGGCAACAGTCATTGCCGCGGCTGCGGACATGGAATCTGCCAGTACCTGTGCTTCACCTGCCTGCAGATCATAAATACCCGGCTTTAAGTCGGTTTCAATGACGCTCTTTTTCGTCTCTTTAATGTATGGAATCTGTTTCTGCGCATAAAAGGACGCTACGCCTGCCGCAAGGTCAGGAAGCCCGAAGTTTCCCTCTTTCAGGTGAATCTGGTAGGAAGCCGCCGCCACGCTTGCCATGGCGTTTTTCGTCTGGTCCGGCAGGACGTTTACGGCAAGTACTTCCACGCCCTCCACCATAACCCGGTTCAGCGCGTCTTTCATGTCCTCCGGCGCAGACATGGACAAAACTTCCAGATCCATGTACTCTCCCCGGCTCTCGATTCCCACGCCTAGCGGCGCGGCGAAGGACATAATCTGATGGGGGCTGAATCCTTCCGAATATTTCACGTCAATGCCCGCCCGTCTGACCGCTTTCTGGAAAAAGCGCATCATGTCCAGATGTCCGATAAATTTCATGGCGCCGTATTTGGCGAATTTGATTCTGACTTTCATGCGGTTATATCCCTTGGCTAATGTTTTGTATCTCACTTTTTTGATCATATGCAAACTGATTGAGGGTATGAGGGATAAAAACATATTGCTTACATTTTTATCCCAAGTAAACATTTATATCTTACATTATTTTTTTGTGTATCCTAATACATTTTTGTTTGCACCTCTGTGAACAATAAACATTACATGCTGAGTTTCATCTATATATTCCCATGGTAATCGATATGTCTCGTCAATTGCTTTAACCTCTCTATAATGCCAGTGTTTACGATTACCTTGCCCAATCCCTTCTTGCCACCCAATTAAGTCTAAGGAATACCAAGTATCTAATACCTGCCGATAGCTGGGAAATAATTTTGAAAACGATGCTTGTCTAGTACAAAATTTATCATAAATGTCTTTAAAATCTTCTTCATCAAATATATACTTTTTGATCATATTAATTAAATTAAACATCTGCTTGATTTCATCAGTTGAATAATTGAACATCATTTCTGATTTGATTTGATCAGTATAATAGTTAGAATAATTTGTACTTAAACTTGAAGAATCCAGAATATCAGCATTTGGATTAATGCCCCTCCTCTTTTTACATTCCTGTTGTATTAAACGGAGCATGACTACGATATCGCGTGGTCTAAGCCTGGATTGTCTTTGAATATAAATTGATGCATTAACAGGCTTATATTTGGGATACGGTAACATAAAGTTAAAATATGTTTCAACAGGTCTTTCATCATTAACGCCATCCCATCCAAGCAATCTGTTCATCATTTTATATAAATTGGAATATACGAAATCTCTCTCATTTCCATATGTCCAATCAAGTTCCACACAATTTATCTTCATATTTAAGGTTTGTTTTCAACAAATTTGCGTTATTGGTTATAGAAAATTGTTGCGATAAATAATTTGTAACTTCTGCTTGTTTTCCATAACTATCAATTATCGTAACTGGATTAAATGAATCTGCGGATACATCATATCCAAAACATTAACTTATCACATTTTGAATTTCTTTAAAGTTTTTTGTTCTGCCTAAAAAAGAAATTTCAGAGGCATCAATACCTAAGAGAAATTTTTGTATGAGAATAACCTTCCACATTGTTAAATATGCAGTATAATCTAAATGATTGGAAGTCTTCATTGCAATCAATTTGCCATAATCCCCCACGTCAATTGTATGTGCTTTTAATTTTGTATTTCTTCTTTTTTCTGCACACATATATGCTGCATAAAGTGTCTTACCACTACCTTTAGCACCTAAAATATAAAAAATATTTGAATCAAACAACTTATCATACCATTCTTGTTCAATAAAAATAAAATCATCTATATAATGCTTGTTTTTATTCATGTAATAACTGTCAGCTGCTTCGGTTGGTAATACAATATCCACAAATTTATTGGTATTATTTTTTCCCATTATAATCATTCTTTCACAATTTTATAGACACCACTAAAACAAACTCGTTTATAGAAGTTTTTACTTATAGTGGCTCATTTACATTCCTTTTCTTTTTATAATCATCGATAAATGAAATGAACTCCAAACTCTTCTGTATACTTTTTTGTAATTCTGTTTCGTCTACCTTGTAGTTAGGATCTGGTACGCACAACTCCAACGGTTCAAAATTATAAGTAATATCATTCAAAGCATTTTTATTCATACTCTTCACCTCCAAATTATCTATAAAACAAACCAACTTCACTACACTTTGTCAAAAACGTCAGAGAGGCCATATACATTTCTAACACTGGAGACATTTTTTCAAGTCCTTCTATACATTCACGAAATAGCTGGAACGCCTTTTTATAATCATAATTCGTATCCCGTTTTAGGTAATGAATCGTTCCTTGATTTGATACCACAACAATTACTTCAATCATTGGATGTAAAATAAAAAAATGAATATCCTGCAAAGAAAAGGTTTGAGTTGTCGGATGATTATGAAGTACTACCACTGCTGCAGAACTTGTGGATACAATAATATGATTGGAAAGTGTATCTGCAAGTATATCCACTTCATGCTCTGTACCAAATGAGATACCAAAACAACTAAGTGGATTTTGTGCATCAAGATTACATGTAATAGCAACCTCATTACTATTGTTTTTTTCTTTTGAAAGCACAAGTACGTCTTTTGCCAATTCCTGCATGATTTGATTACGTTCGTCTGTAAACCCATCATATTTGATATAAGGAACCTTATCTATTGCAATATCAGTAATGTATATTTTTTTGTCTCGTCTTTTTGACTGATTTAATCTGTCCATATGGTATCTTTCCCTATCTTGTTGCTTATTTCCACACATTCATTATAACAAATATTTACTATTTTACAATAAAGCTTGTTCAAATGAATAGTATTCCTTATTCCTAGTGTGTTGGGCACACCCCCACCCCGAACCGATTCGCCCCGCAGCCCTGACACTGAACCTTACAGTTGGGGGAAACTGTCTGGTCTTTTGCCTTTTTCCACTCCCGCAGCAGAAATTCCCTTGTCACGCCGCAGTCTATGAAATCCCACGGGAAGACTTCGTCGTCCATACGCTGCCTTGTCGTATAAAAGCCAATATCCACGTTACACTCATTGAAACTTTCAAGCCACAGGCCGTTGTGGAAATACTCGCTCCAGGAATCAAACATACAGCCCTTTTCATAGGCTTTCCGTATCGCTTTAGCCACACGGCGGTCTCCTCTGGCAAAGACGCCCTCCAAGACGCTCACATCCGCCTCGTGCCAGTTGTATTTGATGCTCTTCTGGTTTAACTGGCTCATAATGCCTTTCTTCGTCAGGTGCGCCTTGTCGAGAAATTCTTCCTTGGTGCACATGGGCGCCCACTGGAACGGCGTGAAAGGCTTGGGGATAAAGAAGGAAGTGCTGGTGACGATCTGCACTTTGCCGTTTACACGCCTGTCCTTCGGCACTGCCTCAAAGAAGGCTGCCGCGATCTTGTTGGAGAGGTCTCCGATCCCGAGAATATCTTCCTCCATCTCCGTTGGGAGCCCCAGCATAAAATACAGTTTCACCCGCGTCCAGCCGCCCTCAAATGCCAATGTGGCGCCGTTTAGGATGTCCTCCTCCGTCAGCCCTTTGTTGATGACATCCCGCAACCGCTGGCTGCCCGCCTCCGGCGCAAAGGTCAGACTGCTCTTTTTCACGTCCTGTACCTTGCTCATCACGTCAAGGGAAAAGGCGTCGATGCGCAGGGAGGGCAGGGAAATATTGACGTGTTTTTGTCCGCACTCCTCGATCAGGAAGTCCAGAAGCTCATTGAGCTTTGTATAATCGCTGGAACTTAAGGAGCTTAGGGAGACTTCTTCATGCCCCGTGTTTTTTAACATTTCCACGGCATACGACTTCAGCCTGTCCACGTCCCGCTCCCGCACGGGACGGTAAATCTGACCTGCCTGACAGAAACGGCAGCCTCTGATGCAGCCGCGCTGGATTTCCAGTACGACCCGGTCCTGCGTTACCTTGATAAAAGGCACGACGGGTTTTAAGGGATAATAAGCCTCCGTCACGTCCGCTGCGATCTCTTTCACGATCACGTCGGGAATATCCTCATATTTTTTCCGCCGCCCCGCGATCGTTCCGTCCGCATTGTACAGTTCCTCATAAAACTGCGGCACATAAATACCGGGAATTTTCGCCGCACCGTGCAGGAACTCCTCTCTCGTGCCGCCGTTTTTTTTGTTTTCCAGATACCAGTCAAACAGCGGGCGGTACTGGGTTTCCCCCTCTCCGATATAAAACAGGTCAAAGAAATCAGCGATCGGTTCCGGGTTATAGACGCAGGGACCGCCGCCGATCACAAGGGGCATGTCCTCCCCGCGATCCGCCGACAGAAGTGGAATCCCGGAAAGCTCCAGCACCTGCAAAATATTGGTATAACACATCTCATACTGGATGGTGATGCCGAGAAAATCCATATTCTTTACGGGATCCTGAGACTCCAGACAAAACAGGGGGATGGATTCCTTTCGCATGATCTGATCCAGATCCGCCCAAGGGGAATAGACGCGCTCGCACCAGACATCCTCCCAGTCGTTGAACATGCCGTAAAGAATCTGGATGCCCAGATGTGACATGCCGATCTCATAGACGTCGGGAAAGCACATGGCAAAACGCAGGGCGATTTTTTCCCTGTCCTTTATGACGGAATTGTATTCGTTTCCGATATAGCGGGCGGGTTTTTCCACCTGCATCAATATATCGTCGCGCAGCGCTAATTTTCTCATAAAAATGTACCTTGCCTTTTTGTAGTAAGTATATCAGACGAATCTAATCGTATTCTTCCACTATAAATTGAAAATCTTCGGTGGTTTCTATTTTTTTTAGGACGCGGCTTTTTACCCGCTCCGCGAAAGTTTCCGTCGCCTTTTCAAACAGCCTGTTTCTTAGGAGACCGCCGGCGCACATCAGCATGACGCCGAGCACTTCACTCTCAAGAGCCAACCTGTTTTCTATGGGAAAATCACCGCTGTTGTCCGCCACTGTGACATCGCCGTCATATTTGTCAATAACTGCCTGCACTTCCCCAGCCGTTGCCGTTTTGGCGGCGATATCGACTGCCTCCCCGTCATAAAACTTCTCGACAAAAATCCGCGCAAACGTCTGTTTCCGTTTAATGATCGCATCGGAAACCCGGTCCGCCTCCGCCTTGACAAATTTCAGAATAACCCTCTCGGGCGCCATCACATTCTTGAAATAAATGTATAGCAGCCGTGTGCCGGAAAGCATAACCTTTTCAATATCTCCGTTCCCGTCGTACACCACCGTGAGCGCTTCGGGCATCAGCTCCCGGGGAACGGTGTACAGCCTTGCCTCACCGCCGTACAGCGGCACGTTGTATGTGAGGAGCTGATATTCGCTGTCGTAGTCAAGTGTCAGGCAGTCGCCCTCGTCAGTGTCGATTTCGTGAAAGAGAAATTCGCCCGGTTTGTATTTCAATGGAATTTTATAAATGCGCATCTGTATGTTCTCCTTCCGCTTTCGTTTGCTGTTATCATCGCGTTTTGCAGACTTTGTCCGGTGAATGGTTAACGTCCTTATACTACCACAAATGCACATGCAATGCCATTATATTTTGTCAAAACTTCGCTATCCGTTTTATGTATTTTTACTTTATAGGATCAGGGAACCGCCCGCAATGGAAAAATATTTTTGAATAATGTCTTTATCCACAATTTGTGGTTAATCCTTTTAAACATAATAGGAAATTCGATTTCTTACTGGAATAAATCTGCAAGCTCCTCCATCACGGCATTCTCACCGCCGTCGTACAGATGAAAGCTGTCCGCCACGATCATGTCGTAGACGTCCCCCGTACTGTACGACAGGATCTTGCTGTCCCTCGTGTCGCAGAGCAGAAATCCTACAAACAGAAGGATAGAGAGCACCATCCGATATTTGAAACCGCCTGTGGCGGTGCCCGGAATCCCCTCGTTTTCCACGTTTCCGTAGCCGGGAAAGCCTTCGGATTCGGCAAGCATACCCTTATCATAAAGGGGCAGGGGGCTTTCCTTCCCGTAAAGAATATGTTCCCGTTGTCTGAGTTTCAGCCGGTTTCCCAGATTTTCCTCCCTGATATGTCTTGCCAGCTCCATCCGTTTTTCCGGCGTCACTTTCTTTTCCGTCATTTATGAGTCCTTTCTTCGTTCTGCACATCACTTAGGGTGTGTTGCGCATCACTGAAAATATTCCGTTTTGTCCCTACATTTTATGCTAAATTACGCAAAAAAAGAACGCGCCTCCAAAAAGCCGCGTTCCTATTGTCTTCAAAAGACATCACAGGCAGATCACATCAGCCTTATATAATCTGTCAACGATCTCCGCTGCGCTGACACCGTTTCCCGCCATAATTGTCTCTATTACCTGACGGTTGGGACGCTTTCTGCGATCTCCTCAATCCAGACATTGACCTCCTCGTCACTTCCCATACCCTGACTTATCTTTTCAACACGCTCTGTCACTTCATCTCTGCTTAGTTTTCCCACAATGACTCCTCCTGCATTCTGATATGGTTTCCACAAAACATCTGCCGCCATCTTTGACATAAACTATGAGGCTACCTCTGTGCCAGCTCCGTGGTAATCTCCTCCCAGGTGATATTCTTCTCTGCCATCAGCACCATCATATGATACAAAAAGTCCGAAATTTCGTACTTGATCTCGTTGGCGTTGGGATTTTTGGCGGCAATGACGATCTCCGTCGCCTCCTCCCCCAGCTTCTTCAGGATCTTGTCAACGCCCTTGTCGAAGAGATAGTTTGTGTAGGAGCCTTCCTTGGGATGGATTTTTCTGTCCTTGATCACGTCGAACACCTGCTCAAACACCTTGAGGGGGTTCGTCTCCTCGTATTCCTTCGCCATAATTTCATTGAAGAAGCAGGAACGGGAACCAGTATGGCACGCCGCGCCGATCTGGGAAACCTTGGCGAGGATGGTATCCTTGTCGCAGTCCGCCGTGAGGGATTTCACATACTGGAAATGTCCGCTTGTCTCGCCTTTCACCCAAAGTTCATCCCGGCTTCTGCTGTAGTAAGTCATTTTACCTGTTTTCAGCGTCATATTGTACGCTTCCTCGTTCATATATGCCACCATCAGCACTTCGTCGGTCTTATAATCCTGCACGACCACAGTCACATGCCCGTCGCTGTTCAACTTAAACTCTTCCCATGGAATCGCCGGATCAAAGGTATTTACGGTGATATCATTATTCTGGCACAGCGCCTTGACAGCCAGCAGTTCCTTGGCGTTCTCGTTGATGGCATAGCCCGAAATGCCACAGATATTGTCGTTTGACAAAAGCTCCAAAATCTTATCCAAGGAAACTTCCGGCACCGACGCGATCATGGGGAAACGGGAGATCGAGATGGACTCTTTCAGACAGGTTTCCTTCACGAGAATGATCTCGCTGATATACTCGTCAATGAGGGTTTCGTTTCTCGTGATGCTGTCAGCCTCCGTCACGCACGCCACGATTTTTTCTTTCCCGAACCGTTTCGATACCTCGGCAGTGATTTCAATGTTGCCCGGTTTGGAATAGTTGAGCGCCGCCTTCTTACAGCCCGCATAGAGCAGTTTCTTGATATCTTCCGCACGCTTCACGTTTCCCGCGCCGATCACGGGAATTTCCGCCTCACTGCAGATGGATTTGATGATATCCAGCGCCTCCTCGTGGGCGGCGTCACCCTCGGACATGTCGTATACGATCAGCTCGTCAGCGTTGTTATCGCTGTAGAATTTTGCCAGAGCCACAGGGTTTGTGTCGATGATCGTGCTGTCCGAAAAACCCTTGACCGCGTCTCCTTTATATAAATAAATACAGGGGATAAATTTTTTGTAAGCCATACTGCATGTTACCCTTTCTCGTTTTGTGAAAATTAAGCTAAACTTCCTTTCGTGCTGAGTACGCCCTTTACCCTCGGGTCATAGGAACACGCCTCGTCTAACGCCTTGCCGAACGCTTTGAACATCGCCTCGATCATGTGGTGGGCGTTCCCGCCGCTCAGCATTTTAAGGTGCAGGTTCATGCCCGCGCTGTAGCTGACCGCGTAGAAAAACTCACGCACAAGCTCCGTGTCAAGCTCTCCCACCCGCTCTGTCTGGAAATCGCAGTCGAACACGAAATACGGTCTGCCGCACAGATCCACCGCGCACAGGCAGAGGGATTCGTCCATCGGCAGGATAAAGGAGCCGTAACGTCTGATGCCCGCCTTATCTCCCAACGCCTCTTTGATTGCCGTACCGAGTACAATGCCCGCATCCTCCACTGTATGGTGCCCGTCCACATGGAGATCGCCATTGACCTGTATAGTCAAATCAAAGAATCCATGTCTGGAAAACCCCTCCAGCATATGATCGAAGAAACCAATGCCGGTGTGCACGTCGCTTTTCCCCGCGCCGTCCAAAATGAGGGACGCCTTGATCTGCGTTTCCTTTGTATTCCGTTCTATAGTCGCTGTTCTTGGCATGACACTCTCCCTCTGACATTTTCCTGTTATTTTAACGCGAATCACCATATCACAGTTCTGTTGTGACTCAAATTAGTGCCGGGAATGCCGTTTTGGGGCATTCTCTTATGCGAAAAGTAATTCTTGGCGTCGCGTTTTATGACGGGACGTCTTTAAAATTACTTTTTGCATTTTAAAACCGCACCCGGACAGAGTTCGCGTGGGCGGTAAGCCCTTCCTTCTCGGCAAACAGTTCAATATCCTTATGCGCCTGTTCCAAAGCTTCCCGCGAATAAGAGATAAGACTGGTCTTTTTCGTAAAATCGTCTACATTTAAGGGGGAGAAAAACCGCGCCGTGCCGTTTGTGGGCAAAATATGGTTCGGTCCCGCATAATAGTCTCCCAAAGGTTCCGAAGAGTATTCGCCAAGGAAAATCGCGCCCGCGTTTTTGATCTTTGTCATCACCTGATACGGGTCTTTCGTCAGGATTTCCAAATGTTCCGAAGCGATTGCGTTCGCCGCCTCCACTGCGCTGTCCATGGTGTCCGCAAGAAGGATATAGCCGTAATTGTCCAGCGATTTTTTGATGATATCCGCCCGGGACAGCTCCTGCAAAAAGCCGTCGATCTGCTGTTCCACTTCTTTTGCCACGCCTTCGTCTGTGGTGATCAGTATCGCGCTTGCCAGTTCGTCATGCTCCGCCTGTGAGAGCAGATCCGCAGCAACATAGCGGGGATTTGCGGTCTCATCCGCGATCACAAGGATCTCACTCGGTCCCGCGATGGAGTCAATGCTGACATAGCCGAAACATGCCTTCTTCGCCAGCGCCACGAAGATATTGCCGGGACCCGTGATTTTGTCCACTTTCGGAATACTCTCCGTGCCAAAAGCCATCGCGGCGATTGCCTGCGCGCCGCCCACTTTATAAATTTCATCAACACCTGCAATCTTTGCGGCAACCAGAGTGCCGGGATTGACCTTGCCGTCCGCGCCCGCGGGAGTCGTCATAACGATCCGCTCCACGCCCGCTACCTTGGCGGGAATGACATTCATCAAAACGCTGCTTGGGTAAGCCGCCTTGCCGCCCGGCACATAAACCCCGGAAACGGCGATGGGCAGAATGCGCTGTCCCAGAACGGAACCGTCGGGTCTGGTGTCAATCCAGCTGTTACGAAGCTGTTTCTGGTGGAAATCCCGGATATTGGCTGCCGATTTTTCCATCACCGCCACAAAGGCAGCATCCGCCTCCGCATAAGCTTTTTCAATCTCCGCATCCGTCACACGGATATTGTCTGCATTACAGTTCCATTTATCAAACTGACTTGTATAGTCAAATACAGCTTCGTCGCCTTTCTCACGGACATTCGCGATAATATCCGCCACCACGGACTCATACTGCCCATAATTGTTGGGGCTTCTCTTTAATAAGCTGTCAAGAAGATCCCGCTGTGAATCTTTTGTTAATCTGACTGTTTTCATATTGTTGCGCTTTCTCCTGCTTTCCTATGTTGTTTTCTGAAACAAATTTATGCTATGCGGCAGATATCACAAAGAAATTTAGCGAACACTTCAGGCGTCAATTTCGCGCATGGTATCCTCTTTGCGTTCGGAAACCGCTCAGTTTACAATGCTGTAATTCAGGCGGACCGTAATGGACGCCGTCTTTTTCCTTGAGCTGGTGTCAAAGTAGCCGCCGTAGCTGTATTCCGTGTTACTGTTCTGCGCGGTGATCTGGAACACGCCAAGATTCGCGTTCAAGAGCTCTCCTAAGTTTGCACCGGTTCCCTGCGCCATCAGGTCAATCCTGTTTTTCGCATTCTCCGTCGCCGCCTTGATCAGATCAAGCTTTAATTCATCCAGCTTGGTATAGTAATACTCCGGCTCCTCGGAGGCAAACTGCACGCCCGACTCGATCAGCCCGGAGATGTCACGGGAAATGCTCTCGATCTTATCAATGTCCGTGGAAGTGATTGACACATTCTGGTAAAGGTCGTAGCCGTCGATGTAATCCCTTATCCGATCGCCGTTTTCATTGTACTCAGACTCCCAGCGGGCGTTGATGGTAACGGAACTGAACACCATCTCATCCTCCTTCACGCCGCTGTCCACCAGATATTTACGGACAAGCTCCGCGTCCTTTTTGATGGAGCGGTATGCGTCCTGCGTGGTGGCTCCCTGCCCGGAAAAACTGCCCCGCCAGACAATCAAGTCCGCCTCAAAGTCGCAGTTGGCTGATCCAGTTGCCGACAGGCCCTCACTGCCGGAAGTTTTCTTATAATTTACAATATTTTGAGAAAAAATGGTGACGCATGCGATGGCACACGCCCCTGCGATCAATGCGATAATAATCCCCTTAAATTCTTTCATGTCAAACCCCTTTCTGTCATTCTCCATTGTTGTCATCCCTCCGAATATAAATTTTATGGTGCCTTTTAAAAACCAGCTAAAACATGCATCCGGCCGGTGCAAATTTGAACCAACCCGGATTTTATACTGTCCGACGCAGGCTACAGATGGCTTTTCAGATCCGCGATCAGCTTCTTGATCCGCTCCGGCTCCATCTGCATACTGACCTGATTCACAATCATTCTCGCGGACAGCGGACAGATTTCCTCCAGCACTTCCAGCCCGTTTTCCTTAAGCGTGGACCCGGTCTCCACAATATCCACAATCACGTCGGCAAGCTTTACAATCGGTCCAAGCTCCACAGAGCCGTTCAGCTTGATGATATCCACGGTCTGGTGCTTTTTATTGTAAAAATAATCTTTGGCGATATTGGGATATTTGCTTGCTACCCGTATCATTTCATGGTGCTGCAAAAGCTCTTTCGCGCTCTTCGGACCGCAGACACACATCTGGCATTTGCCGTACCCGAGGTCAAGCACTTCGTACACTCTCCTGTTTTCTTCCAGAATCGTATCCTTGCCGACCACGCCGATATCAGCCGCCCCATATTCCACATAGGTAGGCACATCCGGTCCCTTCGACAGGAAAAATTTCAGTTTCAGCTCCTCGTTCACAAAAATCAGCCTGCGGGAATCCTTATCCTTCATCTCCTCGCAGGTGATGCCGATTTTTTCCAGAAGTTCCATTGTTTTATTGGCAAGACGCCCTTTCCCAAGGGCGAATGTCAGGTATCTTTCCTCACTCATTTTCAAGTACGCTCTCTCTTTTATCTATTTTTATTTTATGCAGAGAATGATGAATTTCAAGCATTCTCTTATGCGAAATTTAGTAATTCCAAGTCAGCTTGCTGACTTTGCGTCTCCGTCCTATGGCGAGACGTCTCTAGAATTACTTTTCGCATTTGGGAAGTAACTCCACTTTCTTGCCGGACGACCGCATATGCTTAGCTTCCATCAGCTTTTCCTTAAAAGTTTCTTCCGTATAATAGAGTTTCGCAGGCTCCTCTATTCCCGAAATGATCACGTTCTGCCGTCCCATGGCGGCAAGAAGGTCATCTACCACAATCACAAAGCCGATGGCGGCGGCTTCTTTGCCGAATCGTCCGAGCAGGCTGTCGTAACGCCCGCCTTTCACGATCGCGTCGCCCACGCCGTAGGTGTATCCCTTAAAAATGATGCCCGTATAGTAATTATACTTGCTGAGCATCCCAAGGTCAAAGGAAACATACTTTTCCACCCCGTAATCCACAAGCGTCCGATAAACTTTCTCAAGCCGCTCAATGGCGTGCCTCGACCGCTTGTTGGAGACCGCCTTTTTCGCATCTTCCAGAATGGAGACCGTCCCAAACAGGTCGCTCACCTTGAGCAGCAGCTCCTTATCCTTTTTGTTTACGCCGACGCGGTCGAGCAGTTCCTCCGCGCCGAAATAATTTTTCCCGGAAATAAACTCCCGCAGTTCCAGTTCCGTCTCCTCATCGATCCCCGCCTCTGCGCAGATGCCCTTGAAATACTCCAGATTGCCGACGCTCAGCTGGAAATCGGACAGTCCCGCGTGGTAGAGCGCCTCGATCGTCATGGCAATCATCTCCGCGTCCGCCTGCACGGAGCCGTCGCCGATCAGCTCCGCCCCCATCTGGGTTACTTCCTTAAGCTTGCCCTGCAGCTGCGACGTGTTGGTAAAGGTGTTCCCCTGATAGCAGAACCGGATCGGCACGTCCTCGTCCATAAAATACTTTGCCGCGCACCTTGCAATGGACGGCGTAAAGTCCGGGCGCAGAACAAGCGTATTGCCCTCCTTGTCAAAAAACTTGTAAAGCTCTCTGGACGGCGTCGTCCCCACTTCCTTTGAAAACACGTCGAAAAATTCAAAGGTCGGGGTCTGGATGTCCCGGTAGCCGTAGCCCGTGATCTTTTCATGCAGAAGGCGTTCAACCACCGTCTTCTTCGCCTTCTCTTCCCCGTAAATATCCCGCACGCCCTCCGGCGTATGTACTAACTTTTTGCTCATATACTCCTCGTTTCCTGTCGGTGTTTTGTCGTCCTGAACAAACGATACCCGCGCAAAAACTTTACTACTTTAAAGTGCTAATTTGCTAATTCATTAGCAAGTCAAACTTATTACACTATACGCTGTTTTCCTATGTTTGTCAATCAGTAAATCTCTTCCCATATCAATTCTTCTGCAAGAGGCGTCTCGTATCCTTGCAGGGCAGACCGGTACGCTTCTTCGGAAATTTCACTTCCAGTTTGACCATTTTGAAAATATGTATATACGGCTTTCTCTCCTGTCAAATCGGCAGCAATATAAAAACGATCAACTAATTCCGGCGTTACGCCGTCGTTTCCTATTTTATAGATTTCAATGCATATTTCCCTTTGAGGCAGAGAGTGAACGACCTCAATCACACCGTCTCCATGAAACGAGAAATTTGACCGTCCGCCTAATTCCATATCGGGAAAAAGAGACACCACCTTGTTTCCGTCATAACCATATAAATCGTAATACCTAGGAGCAAAGGAAGGATTTGACACACCGATGCCGTCTTCTTCACCGGCGATGATAAGCTCCTCTGTCCCGTTTCCGTCTATATCATAAAGCGCATAAAAGATACCCTGCCTGTGGGCACGGATTTCTTCGCCGATATCCTTCCCAAAATGACTCTCGTAGTCGTCAGAATCCAAAAACTCCTTGTAAAAATCATGCTGCACCATGTCCCGGTACTGCGCAAGCACATCCTCGTAGACAGATGTTCCGTCGACTGGCGTTTCCGGCTGATCCGTTATGTCCGTTTCTTCTGTCGTATCTGTGCCAGCCCCATTTTCTTCTGCTACGCTGTTTTCATCTGCCGCAGCTCTGTTCTCTGTTTCTTCTGTCTCATTTTCCGTTGGCGTATCCGTCTGCACCGCATTTTCATCCGCATCCGTAATCGGCTCTATCTGCAGCTTTTCCGTGGTGCCGCCTGTATTAGCGCCGCAGCCCGTAAATAGAATTGCCGCTGATAAGATTATCGCAGCCGATGTATGTATATTTGCCCTTTTCATATTTATCTCCTTGAGCCATGTTTTTACCTTATTCCGGTCATTCGTCGCTTTCGCATCTGCAAATGAAATCAAAGTGCATACTGTCAAAATAGTCATACGGATAGTCCACGCCATCCTGGCTTAACACCAGCCCGTCACACTACTCCACTCGATCCTCTAAATCCTTCTGTATCATATCCAGATAAGGCACGAGAATCCCGTGCTTCTTCGGCAGTACATACGCCGGATTCAGCTCTTCAAAGCGGAAGCTCTTCCGCCCGCCCTCCTTCGCCCGGTCCCAGAAATAGCGAAGCATCTCATAGGGCAGATAGTAAAAGAGGTCCTTGTGGGAATAATAAATAAGAAAGAACGCGATCCCTTTCTGCTTCTCGAACTGTCCCATAAATTCCACCTGATGCTCATGAATATTCTGAAGCGCGAAGGTGTCAACCGCACATTCCTTGGCGTCAAAGCAGACGGGAATCCCCTGCACCGCGCCGATATAGTCCACCGTGCTCTTCTGGTCAAAGTAGGCGAGCGTGATATGGCGGGTGTCCTTGTCGATATTGATCGGGGTAATGGGCGTGGGCACCTTCTGGATCAGCGCCAGCCCGTTTTCCAGATATTTTTCATTTGTACGGTTGATCAGATCCTCCAAAGTGGAGCCGCGCAGCCCGCGGGAGTTCCATGTCGCCATCGCAATCCTCGTTCAAAACGTTTCGCACTTTTCCTTCTCACGCTATTATACATCCGCAGCAGGAAATTGGCAAGAACAAATGTTCTATTTTGACTTTAAAGAAAGCACCTGTCCTCCCCGAACCATTCTCTGCGCTCGTTAATTAATGCTTCCAGCTTTTCCAGTTTCTCCGTGAGCAGTTTCTGTTTTGAAGGAAAATCCGTATTATCCCCATAATCTACGAATTGACTCCATTCTTCCACGTTTTCTTTGACATCCGCATAGAGATATTCACAAAACTGAAGCATGCTTGTGTGGGAGTACTCATTCGTTATATCTTCGGGCGTCAATGGCGACCGTTCATCATCTTCACAAATAATATGACAATTCCAATAACTTACCAGACACAAAAATCGGTCCGGCTCCAAAAAGCCCTTCACACAAAATGGCATCATTGTCTCAAGTCCATGTATCGCCTGATCAATCCACTCAAAGGCGATATCATCCAGATAGCTGAGACCATATGCAGAAGTATGATCCAGTTGAAAGTCGCTCCAGCCATTTACAGGTTTTGTAAGCAAATCCGTTTCCCTCCCATCTACTAAACCAAATGCGAAACACGCCCAAAAATCTCCGGCACTTCGCAGTAAAAAGTGCGCCCACTCAAATCCGCAAACGGTTCTTCAAGTGGCGGAAAAACCACCTTATAAGCATGCAAAAGCTGTGACCGCACGCCGTGCCTGCGGTATTTCTCATTCCACGCACTGTCCCCGTACTTGTAATCCCCCAAAAGCGGATGACCGATGCCCGCCAGATGCGCCCGGATCTGATGGGGCTTTCCCGTGATCAGCTCCACTTCCAGAAGCGTCTTATCCTGTTCTATACGAAGCGGTTTATACCTTGTCTGAATCAGCCGTCCGTCCCGTTCGGAAACACTTTTCTTCGACATACGACGGTTTTCCGGCGGCGCCGAGCGCTTTTCTGCTTCCGGCGGCGTTCCCTCGAAGCCATGCTTCGGAAAAATGGCGTGAGGCTGTATCATCACCCTGTTTTTCTTCTCATCCTTGACCAGATACCCCTCGATCAGCCGCTCTTCCGTAATATGCCCTTTTACAAAGAGCTGATAATACTTATGAAGGGTTCGGTCCTTTAACAGCGCGCCAAGAAGCTGCGCCCCCTGAAGAGTTTTGGCGCAAAGCACCATGCCGCTCGTGTTACGGTCGAGCCGGTTGCAGACGGAAGGTTTATAAAAGGACAGATCTGACTCAGACAAATCCCCTTTTTTAAGAAGATAGCCGATCAGCCACTCATTCAGGGAAAGATCCGTTTTTTCTGCTTTCTGGGACAGAATGCCCGCAGGCTTATCCACAATTACGATATGGCTGTTCTCATAGATAACCCGAATATCGGAGAGCGTCCGGTATGCCTGTTGATATATTGCCGTTTCGGATGCCGCACTTGATGCCCCATCTGTTTTTCTGTCACGATGGGGCTTGTTTTCCGATGCAGGATTTGTCATTTGTCTGCTTTTTTTCGCATAAACAGCGCTTTTCTCCACCCACGGACCTCCGAAACCGTCATTTCCCGCAGACTGGTCAGACTGCCCTCCCATAAACTTATCAAGCGTTTCCTGCGCGAAGAAAATTTTCACGCAGTCGCCCACAGCGATCTTTTCGCTTCCGTCCGCCTTCTTATCATTCAGTGTAATATTCTTTTTTCGAAGCATTTTATGAAGGAAACCGCTGCCCGCGTTTGGCAGGATCCGCCGCAGATACTTGTCAAACCGCTGTCCCGCCTCCCTCTCCGTGATTGTTGCCTGGTACACGTTAACCTCCATGATTCCACACTGCAAAATCTCAGTAACCGTTCAGCCTTTATATGGAAATGTCATACAGCAGATTGGTAATCCCTTCCCGGTCTTTATGATCTTCCACCTGCATATCAATCAATCGACTCAGTCGGTCAACATACTTATCATCCTGAGAAAAAATATTAACCGTCACATTCTTGATTCCCTCCTGCACAAGCATCTGCTCCAAGTGCTTTTCTGCCTCACGACAGCTGCAGGACGGATCCTCCGTGATACCGCAGAGCATACCGCCCTTCAATGCCATATGGCTTATAGGATAGTTTTTCTGATAGGAAGTAAAATACATGTCATAAAAAACGGTCATTGAATCGTTTACAAATGCCGCCACCTTTTCGTGCAAAGCGCTGCTGCAGCCCTTCGCCCTCAGAAACAGGATAAAGTTAACCGCGCTCTTGCAGGCGGGCAGACAGCCCAGAACCGCCACGATGGTGAGCAGGTTTTTATTGGAGCCGGTGGTTATGATGCCTGCAATATAAAGAGCTGCGGAAATGGAAAAGAATAGGACGGTTCGAAGCGCCGTATATTTTTTTCGGCTGTTCAGATAGCCGAATGCACCTTTCGGTACAAGTAAATTTTTCATAATGATCTCCGTTTTGTTTGATTTATCACATGATCTTCGCTTTAGTTCCGGCTTGATCCACAGTCTTTGTCTGTGGGCGGAAATATTTGATCGGTAACAGCTCATCCTTTGGTTTCGCTGTTACTTTTATCATCACATTCTGCACACTCTGGGTTGACAGGTACAGAAGCTTTACGGGCAGCCCGCAGATGGAAACGCTTCTCCCGGTCTTACAGTCGTCGAGCGCTTTTTTCACCACGCATGCCGTCTCCGCCATGGTAAGTCTTTTTAATGCCCCAAACCCGGACATGTCTTCATAGGCATGGGCGAGAAATGGCGTATTGACGGGACCGGGACAGACGGCAGTCACGGTAATCCCCCGCCCGCGAAGCTCCTGCCCCAGCGCGCGGCTTAAGGAGTACACATACGCCTTGGAAGCTGCATAGACAGCAAAGGCGCTCTGGGGGACAAATGCTGCCCCGGAGGAGACCTGTATCAGTTTACTGCCGCTTTTCATATAAGGCAGACAGAACATGGTCATGCGGGTCAGCGCCGTAATATTTAGTTGAATCATAGCGTCGATTTCCTCTTTGTTCTGTCTGGCAAAAAGCTTGTGGCTGCCTGTTCCCGCACAGTTGACCAGCACCGTAATTTTCGGGTTCTGTATGGCAAGGACTTCCTCAAACTGTTTCAAAGCGGTCTCATCCGCCAGGTCAATCACAATGACCCTTGTTTTGATCCGCATGGAGTCTGCCAGTTTTTCAAGCGGCTCCTTTCTGCGTGCCAAAAGCCATATCTCATCCGTTTTGCCGAGACACCGGTCCAGTTGTACGGCAAACTCTCTCCCCATCCCGGAGGAAGCGCCGGTAATGACAGCGATATTCATATGCACCTCATGATTCCGAAATTTCTGCGGAGAATACCCGTACTTTTCGGATTTCTCACACTATGGTTTAGTGTACCACTTTTATCTGCTATCCGCAAACAATTACTTTTTGACAAACGAGGAATCGTTTTTTTCAAAAAAGCGTATCAGATTCCACAAAAGATTCACAAAAAAACTATCATTTTTCGTGAATATAATGTATAATTTTTATAAATTGTAAAAAGGAGGAAATCGAATATGGCAAAAGAAATGATTGCAATGCTTCTTGCCGGCGGACAGGGTTCACGTCTGTATACGCTTACCGAGAAACTTGCAAAACCGGCTGTTCCATTCGGCGGAAAATACCGAATTATTGACTTTCCGCTGTCTAACTGTGTCAACTCAGGCATTGACACGGTAGGTATCCTGACGCAGTATCAGCCGCTCGTGCTGAACGAATATATCGGCAACGGGCAGCCCTGGGATCTCGACCGTCTTTATGGTGGCGTACACGTACTGCCGCCTTACCAGAAATCCAGCGGTTCTGACTGGTATAAGGGAACGGCAAACGCAATTTACCAGAACATATCGTTTATAGAGCGTTATGATCCGAAATATGTCATTATTCTTTCCGGCGATCAGATCTGTAAACAGGATTACAGTGATTTTCTGGAATTCCACAAAGCGAAAAACGCGGAGTTCAGTGTCGCCGTCATGGAAGTTCCGTGGGAGGAAGCGCCCCGCTTCGGTCTGATGGTTGCGGATGAAAACGATAAGATCACTGAATTCCAGGAGAAACCTAAAAATCCCAAGTCAAATCTTGCCTCCATGGGTATTTACATTTTTAACTGGGATATTCTGAAAAAGTATCTGGAGGAGGACGAGGCGGACCCGAACTCCGAAAACGATTTTGGCAATAACATTATCCCGAACCTGCTGCGCGATAACAGGCAGATGTACGCGTACCATTTTGACGGCTACTGGAAGGATGTGGGAACGATCCACTCTTTATGGGAAGCGAATATGGAAGTTCTGGACGCGGAACAGAGCGGCATCAATCTCTCTGATGAAAGCTGGAAAATCTACAGCCGCAACACGGGCATGACCGGTCATAAGATCAGCGCGGGCGCGGTGGTGGAAAACACCATGGTTGCAGACGGCTGCCGGATCAAAGGCGAGGTCAGACACTCCATCCTCTTTGCGGGCGTCAAGGTTGACGCGGGCGCGGTGGTGGAAGATGCGGTAATCATGGGTAACACGACGATCAAATCCGGCGCGGTTGTGAAGCACTGTATCGTTGCGGAAAATGTGACGATCTGTGAGAACGCCGTGGTAGGCGCAATGCCAAACGGGGATGAGGATGGCGTGGCAACCATAGGTTCCAACCTTACGATTGGTGAAAATGCGGTGGTCGGTCCAAATGCCATCGTCAGAAACGATATGAAAGGCGGTGAAGAACAATGGTAAAATCAAATACAAGTGCACTCGGCATCATTTTCCCAAACAGTTACGACGCGCTCGTTCCTGAACTGGTGAGTATGCGTTTGATGGCGTCCATTCCCTTCGCCAGCCGTTACCGCATCATTGACTTCATTTTATCTGGCATGACCAATTCCGGCATCGGAAACATTTCCGTGATCGTGAATAAAAACTACCACTCCCTGATGGATCATCTCGGTTCCGGGCGCGAGTGGGATCTGGTGCGCAAAAACGGCGGCTTACATATCTTCCCTCCTTTTGCGGAAAAAGAAGCGAAACCTTATGTGGGACGCGCGAGCGCGCTGGCAAATATTTTGGACTTTCTGCGTGACGCTAAGGAAAAATACATTATCATGTCCGACACCAATATGGTGGTGAACTTTGATTTTCACGCCATGCTGCAGACGCATATCGAGAACGAGGCGGATATGACGCTCGCCTACTGTGAGCAGCCGATCCCGAACGGATTTATCAACGCCAAGAATGACGGCAGAAGCTTTTACTATACGTTCGATATGGAAGAAGACCAGATCAAAAAGATCTACATCAATTCCAAGGAGGACGGCATCAAAAACTTCTCCATGAATATTTTCATCATCAACCGTGAACTTCTGGTGGAGATGGTGGATAATGCGCTGGTGCGCGGACAGGAATTCTTTATGCGCGACGTGCTGATTCCGCAGATCAATAAGCTGAACGTAAAAGGCTACAAATATACAGGATATGTAGGATTCATCTCGGATATGAAGAGCTATTTTGATGAGAATATGAAGCTTCTGGACGACTACAATCTGGATTCGCTCTTCTCAGGCTCCCCCGTCTATACAAAAATCAGAGGGGATCATCCGACCCAATACGTCAACGGGTCGAGGGCACAGAATGTGATGGTGGCTTCCGGGTGCATCATAGAAGGAGATGTGGAAAACAGCGTGATTTTCCGTGGCGTCAAAGTGGCAAAGGGCGCAACGGTAAAGAACTGTATTCTGATGCAGGATACCGTCGTGGAGGCTGGCGCAAACATCGAATACCTGATTACCGACAAAGATGTTACAATCTCAGCCGGAAAAGAAATGAAAGGAACGGATACCTTCCCGGTTTATATCGGAAAAGGACAGACCGTCTGAGCATTTTCTTCAAAATTTTTCGTCCCGCAGATGATGCAAAGTCTGCGGGACGTTTTTGCCCTACTTTTTCTTTTTGTGCACATTTCGGATCGTCCTTTTTTTGTGGGTATTGGAATCCGAACGGCGTTTCCCGCCGACGGACATTTTTCTCTCGCCAATATGTTCGCTGCCCGTCTTTCGCGGACGGATCAGGCATTTCTTATCAAAGCCGATCAGGTCTTCCCTTCCGCCTTTTACAAGCGCTTCCCGAACCAATTCATAGTTATTGGGATTTCGGTACTGAATCAGCGCCCGCTGCATCGCCTTTTCATGGGGGTTGCGGCAGACGTACACCTTTTTCCCGTCCCGCGGATCAATGCCCGTATAATACATGACCGTGGATACCGTGGACGGCGTCGGATAAAAATCCTGCACCTGCTCCGGCATGTAGCCAAGATCCCGCAGATATTCCGCCAGTTCGATCGCCTCTTTCAGCGTAGAGCCGGGATGGGACGACATCATATACGGGACAAGAAACTGCTTCTTCCCCAGCTGTTCATTGAGCCTGTTATATTTTTTGACAAACTTTTCATAAACTTCTTTCCTGGGTTTCCCGAGATACTGCAATACCCTGTCCGAGATATGTTCCGGCGCCACCTTGAGCTGACCGCTGACATGATGTTCCACCAACTCCCGGAAAAAAGAGTCGTCCGGGTCCGCCATCAGGTAATCAAAGCGGATGCCTGATCGGATAAACACCTTTTTTACGCCGGGCAGCGCCCGCAGTCTGCGAAGAAGCGCCAGATAGTCGGAATGATCAACCTCCAGATTGGGACAGGGTTTCGGGAAAAGGCACTGTCTGTTTTTGCAGACGCCCTGCGTCATCTGTTTCTGGCAGGAGGGCTGCCGGAAATTGGCAGTGGGACCGCCCACGTCGTGGATATAGCCCTTGAAATCCGGCTCCTGTATCATCCGCTGCGCTTCCCACAGAATGGATTCATGGCTTCTGACCTGTACCGTCCTGCCCTGATGAAAGGTCAGCGCACAGAAATTACACCCGCCAAAACACCCTCTGTTGCTGACAAGCGAGAATTTGATCTCGGAAATCGCCGGCACGCCTCCCGCCGCCTCGTACGAGGGATGATAGGTGCGCATATAGGGCAGGTCGTAGACGGTGTCCATCTCCTCCGTCGTGAGCGGCGGCTGGGGCGGATTTTGTACGACATAAATGCCGTTTGGATAGGGCTCCACCAGTGTTTTTCCCGTAAAGGGGTCGGTATTTTTATACTGGACCTGAAAACTTTCAGCGTATTTCTCCGAATGCGCTTTCATCTCCTCGTAGGACGGCAGTTTCACGGGGTCATAAATACCGCTGACATCTTTTGTCTTATAGACGGTTCCCGGAATAAAGCAAATATCCCGCACCGCGATGCCGCTGTCCAGAGCTTCCGCGATCTCTACCATAGACTTTTCACCCATGCCGTAGGAAATCAGATCCGCCTGAGAGTCCAGCAATATTGAGCGTTTGAAGCTGTCCGACCAGTAGTCGTAGTGCGCCATCCGTCTGAGGCTCGCCTCAATGCCGCCGATGATCACCGGCACATCCTTGTATACCCGGCGGATCAGGTTGCCGTAAACCACCGTGGCGTGATCCGGTCTTTTGTAAGGCTCTCCGCCCGGGGTGTAGGCATCTGCCGGCCTGTGCTTCCCTGAGACAAAATAGTGGTTCACCATGGAATCCATGTTGCCGCCCGACACGAGAAAGGCAAGTCTCGGGCGTCCCAGAACGGTGATGCTGTTTTCATCTTTCCAGTCCGGCTGGGGGATGATTCCCACGCTGTAGCCGTGCGCCTCCAGAACCCTGCTGATGATGGCATGCCCGAAGGACGGGTGGTCCACATAGGCATCCCCGATCACATAGACGAAATCAGGCTGGTCTATGCCCCGCGCTTCCATATCCTGTTTTGAAATCGGTAGAAATCCCATCTTCTCCTCCCTCTGAGCGCCATGTCACAGCTCTGCTGTGACTCCAATCAATATGCAATCAGAAAAAAACGTTTCATAACAGCACGCCTTCCTCCATCAATTCCCGAAAGCCATAGGTATAATAATCTGCCAGTCGATGCTTCTCCTCGTCCTGATGCACCGAATATTCGTCATAGACGGCGCAGACTTTCATGCCCGCCGCCTTCCCCGCCTGAATACCCGGTATGATATCCTCAAACACAAGGCAGTTTTCCGGCGTGACGGCAAGCTCCTTCGCCACCGCCAGATAGATATCCGGCGCGGGTTTTCCCTTCTCCACCTCACATCCCGTCATAATACAGTCAAAACAGGACTCCATCTGATGCGCCCGCACCACGTTTTCCACAAGCTGTCTGGAATTGCTGGTGGCGATGCCCGCTTTGATGCCTCGCTCCCCGCAGTATGCCAGAAGCTCTCTGACGCCCTCCTTGACAGGCACCTCATTTGCGTACTTATCCCACGCCATGCGGTTCCAGTCCTCCTTGATGGTCTCCAGATCGTCCGGCAGTGAAAAACGCTCTTTGAAATATGCCGCCGTCTCAGAAAAACTCATGCCCTCAATACATGCCTGCAGATTCTCCGGCAGGTCGATCCCAAATTTTCCCAGATATTCGATATCTATGGATCGCCAGACCCACATGGAATCCACCATGGAGCCGTCCAGATCAAAAATAACCGCTTCTATCATGCCGCTGTTCTCTCCTTCTTCCTCTGTTTTTTGTCATGCTTTTGTCATGTGAAAACGATGTCGCGGAATATATATGTAGAAATTCCCTGCGCATACATCGGTAGCTGATATAATGCCTCAAATGCTTCCTGCCCGCAGTCTGGAAGCAGCATAGATGTACCGTCGTGGCAAACTGCTCTGATAGGGAGGTAACCATGGAACATATCCGCCAATTTTCAAACGATATCCGGGTAAACCTTGTCCGCTTTCTCTATATGGCAGTCGGCGTTTACGTGATTTTCCTGCTTCTGCGCTATCCGGCGCTCTCCCTGCAGTATGCGCTTGCGGGTCTGCGTCTCTGGTTTGATAAAATGATCCCGACGCTTCTGCCGTTTATGATTCTGTCAGGCATTTTGATCAACATGAACCTGACGGAAGGCTTTGTGCGCCTGTTTCATCCCGTTCTGCACTTTTTCTACGGCACCACGCCCAACGGTTCCTACACCCTGATTATGGGATTTCTCTGCGGCTTTCCCATGGGCGCGCGGATTGCAGGCGAACTGTGCCGGACCGGGAGACTTTCCGTCCGGGAAGGGAACCGTCTGCTCGCCTTCTGCAATAACATCGGTCCCGTTTATTTCCTGAGCTTTGTCGTAAGCACGCTCTCTCTGGAAAAACCGCTCATGCCTTTTCTTGTTATGTACGGCGTGCCGCTCGTCTACGGTCTTTTTGTGATGCGGTTTCCGAAGCAAACGTCCCGGTCATTATATCGACCGACCAAGTCAGTCTTTTCGGATCTATCTGTCGCTGCACTGCCGGAGCAAAAAACACAGTCGGAGGGGCTGCTGGAAGCAACCGACCACGCTGTCGTCTCCGGGCTGATCGGCATCGCGAAGCTGGGAGGCTACATGGTGTTCTTCAATCTGCTGAACATCCTTTTTGTTCCCTTCACCCGTCTGCCGGACACACTGCCGAAAGCCTATTACTGCATTTTGGAAATTACCGGAGGAATCGCACGCTGTGGTTCCAGCCATCCCTTTCTTGTGCTGGTTATGCTGCCCTTCGGCGGCTTCTCCTGCATCGCCCAGACTTACAGCATGATCCGGGACACCGATCTGTCCATCCGCACCTATGTGTGGCATAAACTGGCGCAGACAGCCATTACCGTTCTGGTTTATATGCTGTGGCAGCCATTTTGAGATATGCCTGCCCACAGCTTTCGAGCTGCCGCTTGCCGGCAGCGAAAGCTGCTTTTCATACTCCGATTTTCTACTTACCGGCGGCTGTCAGGGTTTCCTCCTTCTCCTGCGCCGCCGTTTTCTGTGTTTACCGCGTTTCCCGCTCCTCAGGATCAGCGCCATGGACAGCGCAAGGCTTACCACTAGAAGAACGCAGACCAGACATACCGTCAGGAAATAGGTGATTGTGGGCTCCTTTTCCGTCTCTTCCTCTTTTTCGGGCAGTTCCCTGTGTTTCGCAGACTGGTTTTCCAGTGCGACGGCGTTCTGTTTCGCCTCTTCCTCAGCCGCAGCCCTCGCAGCGGCTGCAATCTTCTCCTGTTCGGCAAGTTCCGCTGCAATCTCCTCCTCCGTTTTATAGTCCATGGATGGAAGAGAAACAAGATTGCTCTCCGTGTACAGATCGTATCCGTTATAGCCCCGCACCACGATCTGCGGTATAATGTGAGGCGGCACATTCATGGTAAAAGTGATGGTGTCCTGCGTCTTATCTCCCCACGCAAGCCGTGGGAAAAAGGTGTTTCCGCCGTCATAACTGTAATCATAGTACAACATGCCGCTGTCATAGTCCACGGCGGACAGTTCCACCTTAACGTCTCCGGTTTCCATCTCCTGATCGGTGACCTCAATCATGCAGATATCCGGCTCAGTTGTGTCGGGACGCATCACGTCCGAGGGAATCGGGATGTCCAGCACCGGGTAATCGCTGTAATCCACGCCGAGGCTGTCTGAATGCAGACGAAAATATTTGGCCACGGACGTTGCGTCCAGCCTGCCGAAAGTCTCCCACTGCTCCCTTCCCTCGCAGAAAGGGCGGTCGTTCTCATGGTCCATATGACAGTGCTCGATCAGCACGCAGGTCAGCTCCTGCTCCCGGGAATGCCGTATGATGCCATAGTAATCCTCTCCCTGCTTGCCAAGCCTTGTCTTGATGCCCCTCGAATACAGCCCCAGCTCCTCCAAAGCCGCCATCTCAATATCGGCGAAGGCATACCCCTCGCTGTAACGTCTCCCGAAGGCGGACACCCAGCACTCAGCCCCGAAGAGCGTGTTGTGATCTTTGGAAAGATTATAGTGGAGACAGAAGAGAAAATCGGCGTCCACTCCCTTGGCAAACGCCACCCGCCCCTCGAGGGAGATCTTTCTGTCCTCCTCCCTCGTCAGGTAGACGGTGACATTCTCGTACTTTTCCAGCTCTTCCTTCATGGCTTTGGCGGTAATCAGCGTCATGTCCTTCTCGATGAAGGAGTCGTACATGCCGCCCTCTTCCTCCCCGCCGTGCCCCGGATCAATCACGATCACAAGTTCATCCGCCGGCGGTTCCTCAGTCCCTTCACCCGCCGCAGCGTCTTCCTGCACAGGATCCGGCTCTGCAGGCGTCTCCATTTCCGCCCGCACAATCGGCATCCCGTCCGCAAAAATGCAGACAGAAAGACCGAGGCAGAGTGCCAGAAGCATCATCCGGCACACCAAAAACACTATGCTGTTATAATGCAGGCAATCTTTTAGAATATTTTTCATACTGCTCCATGTTTTTCCAGATTTTATGAATAGAATAAGCCGGCTTCATAAGGAAACCGGCTCGCCTGTCTTTTCATCCGCGATTTATTTCAATGTTGCGGTTTTACATCATTACATCAGATTCAGTTCCGGCCCGGGTTCCGCCTCCCCCTCAGCCTCCTTAAGCATTTTTTCCACTTCCACGGGACGCAGCTCCGCACGGTTCGCCTTCACGATCTCATTGTAGCCGTTGATCGTGTTGAAAAAGCTCTCATAGTGCTCTGTTGCCGCCGAAAGCGTAGTTGTCATGGCGTTTTCCAGATTGGATAACATCTCGTCAAGATACTGCATGGCGGAAGTTTTGACGCCGTTTGCCTCCATGGTCGCATTGTTCAGGATTTCCTGCGCCTGTGTGGTCGCCATGCGCACCACCTCGTTTGCCTGCGCGTAAGCCTGCTGCATAATCTCGTGCTCATTAATCAGCTCCGTGGTCTGCACCGTCGCGTCCTTGATAAGCGCCTCCGCTTTCGTGCGGGCATCATTCAAAATCGCCTCCTTATTGGAGATGATCTTCTGATAGCGCTTGATCTCATCCGGGGTTTTCATGCGAAGTTCCCGCAAGAGCTCATCGATTTCCTCTTTATTTACGATAATATTGGTCTTGGAAAGCGGCTGGAACTTGCAGCCGTCAATGTAGTCCTCAATCTCATCGATCAGTTGTTCAATTCTACTGCTCATTGCCTGCTCCTATCTCTTATATCCGTATTTGTAACTGCTCCGTTCCCTCACAGTTACATGCAATCATTCATCCTGAATCATTTTCTTACGGTCAGCGCAGTATATGAGCTGACCTGTCTCGTAACTACCTATATTTCTCATATAGCAGCCGACCGACAAAATCAGGCACGCACTCCGAGATATCCCCGTTAAAGCTTGCAATTTCCTTGACGGTGGAAGAACTTAAGTATGCGTATTCAAGACTGGTCGTCAAAAACACCGTATCTAATTTCCCATTGGAAAATTTACGGTTCGTCTGTGCGATCTGCAGTTCGTATTCAAAATCAGTAATAGCGCGCAACCCTCTGATCGCCACATGGATATTCTTTCTGGCGGCATAGTCAATCAACAGACCGCTGAAAGAATCTATCGTTACATTGGGCAGATCGCGGGTCACTTCCTCTAACATTTTAACACGTTCTTCCACAGAAAACAATGGAGTCTTTGTTTTATTGTTCAGGACGCTCACCGTCAGTTCATCAAAAATTTCAGCGGCGCGCCTGATTATATCCAGATGTCCATAGGTTACCGGGTCAAAGCTTCCCGGATAAATCGCTGCCTTCATAGAAAGCCCTCGCATTTTGAAATGTAAAAAACCAGATGTACAACCTGACTCATGATACCATATTAAAACAATTTTACCGAAATGTCTTTACTTATTTTTAAATTTTTGTATTTTTTTGGAAAACAAACTGCGCGGTATTACATTTTCCGACAGAAAACATGCCGGTTCGTCTTATACCGCTTCTCCTTTTCCACAGAGAAACCTGTGTTCTCCAGAAAGGATAGGTCTGCACGCAGGGACGTCTCGATCACAATCAGAGTATTTTCCGTCACCCATGGCATTTCCCCAAGCACCGCCAGCGCCCGTTCCTCATGCCCGCAGTCGTAGGGCGGATCCATAAAGACAATATCCGCTTCCCTCTCATGGATGCCGTAAAGTGCGGAGAGCACGTCCGTTTTCAAGACCGTCGCCCGATCCGCCAGACGGGTAAACTGTAAATTTTCCTGAATGCATGCAATCGCCCGTTTTTCATTTTCCACAAAATAGGCGTGCCTTGCGCCGCGGCTCAGCGCTTCGATGCCGATTCCGCCGCTGCCGCTGAACAGATCCACAAACAATGCGTCGCCAAGATACGGCTGCAGCATATTAAAGAGGGTTTCTTTGATTCGGTCCGTGGTAGGTCTGGTGTCCATCCCTTCCGGGGTTTTTAAACGCAGGCTCCTCGCCGTTCCCGCTATTACTCTCATTGTCTCTCCTTACTCTCACATCCGGCATACATATTTTCAACCGCCTCTGCAGCGCCAGACGAAAGCCTATAATTTTAACACATGTATCAGACTCTCACCTTCACACCCTTGCTGTCACGGTGCCCAAGCTTGATTTTATTTAATTCCAGTGTGCGGCCGCCGTACTCAATCGTCTGCTCCACCGCATTCTGTGAATAATAGACAGCCTCTATCTCGTCCTTTGCGGAAAGTTTCATGCCCCGCACGCCGATCGCGCCCTTCTTCTTCTCAGGGATTTCCTCCACAGGGAACCGCAGGAAATAGCCGGCTTTTGACTGCAGGATCATGTTGCGCTGCTCCTTGAATGCGGTTACGCTCACCACTTCGTCGCCATCCGCAAGCTTTGTCGCTGCCACGGTGCGTTTTGCCACGTCAAACTCGCCGCCGTCCACCACCTTGAGCATCGCCTGCTTCGTGGCGAAAATCACACGGTAGAGATTCAAGTCGCTCTGGCTCGCGGCGTAGACGACAGACTCTTTCGCGGAATCAAAATTGCTCACATTGTCGATGGGCACACCCTTATCGCGGAACTTTCCGAAAGGCAGATCCATTGCCTTTACGGTGTGGAGCTGTCCCATATTGGTAAACAGGCAGACCTTTCCCGTATTTTTGCAGACAAAAGCATAGCGGTTCTCCGCGTCCGCAGCTTCCTTATTGCGCTCGTAGGTGGCAGTGTCTACCGTTTTGGCATAGCCGAAACGATCCATCAGAAAGACGATGTCCATCTCCTCCACTTTCTTCTCTATATAGACAGCCTCCTCGGCGTTGGTGATCTGCGTTCTTCTTTTGCGCTTGTATTTTTCCTTTATTTCATCCAGCTCATTCATAATGACCTGCGCCATGGAGTCTCTTCTTGCCAGAATATCTTCATAGCGGTAAATGTTCGCCATGGTGTCCTCATGCTCGCTAATAAGCGCTTCGATCTCCAGACCGATCAGCTTATAAAGCCGCATCTCAAGAATGGCTGTCGCCTGTTTCTCCGTAAACATAAGCTGTGAAGCCATCACTTTAGATTCCTTGGACTTGAACTTGATGCCGTCGGTTTTTCCTTCCACCAGACATGCTTTCGCCATGGCGCGGTCCTTGGAACCGCGGAGGATCTCGATAATCAGGTCGATTACATTGCATGCTTTGATCAGCCCTTCCTGAATCTCCTTGCGCTCCAGCTCCTTTTCCAGCAGATTGCGGTATTTTCTCCCGGCCACCTCATACTGGAAGTTGACGCTCTCCCGGATGATTGCCTTAAGCCCCATGGTTTCCGGGCGTCCGTCCGAGATTGCCAGCATGTTGACACCGAAGGTATCCTCCAAACGGGTCTTTTTGTAAAGCATATTCTTGAAATTCTCCATATCGGCATCCTTGCGCAGTTCGATCACAATGCGGATGCCCTCCTTGGAGGACTGGTTCGTGATATCCACGATATCCTGCGTTTTTTTCGTCTCCGCCAAGGCAGCCACATCCATCAGGAACTTGCCGATATTCGCGCCGATCATGGTGTAGGGTATCTCGGTGATGACAAGATTTGTCCTGCCGCCCTTCGCCTTCTCCACTTCCACCTTGCCGCGCAGCTTGATCTTGCCCATCCCCGTCTCGTAGATTTCCAGAAGCTCGTCCTGATTGATGACGATGCCGCCGGTGGGAAAATCAGGTCCTTTTATGTAGCGCATCAGTTCGCGCGTAGTAATGTTTTCATCCAGCATATATGCCTTGGTGGCGTCAATCACCTCAGCAAGATTGTGGGGCGGGATGTTGGTCGCCATGCCGACCGCGATGCCCTCGGAACCGTTCACCAGCAGATTCGGTATCTTCACGGGAAGCACGCTCGGCTCCTTTTCCGTCTCGTCAAAATTAGGGATAAAGTCCACCACATCCTTATCCAGATCCGCCAGAAAAGCCTCCTGCGTGACCTGCTCCAGACGTGCCTCGGTGTAACGCATTGCCGCCGCACCGTCCCCCTCGATGTTGCCGAAATTGCCGTGCCCGTCGATCAGGGGCAGCCCCTTCTTGAAGTCCTGGGTCATCACCACAAGCGCCTCATAGATGGAGCTGTCGCCGTGGGGATGGTATTTACCCATGGTATCGCCCACGATACGCGCCGATTTGCGGTAAGGTCTGTCATAACGGATGCCCAGCTCATGCATGTCGTAGAGCGTCCGTCTCTGCACCGGCTTCAGACCGTCCCTCGCGTCAGGCAGCGCCCTTGCGATAATCACGCTCATGGCATAGTCGATATAGGATTTCTGCATTACCTCGGAATATTCCGTTTTTATGATTCTGTCATCCATAAAAGTGTTTCCTCTTTATTTTTGAAAAATATTGTCCTGTCACATCAGCGGTCCCAGATAGCGCCTGCTGTTCCATGTCTCCTCAAACTCCCGCCTGACCGTGACGAACGCCCTCTGCTGAAACGGACCGTTCACGGACTGCACAGGCGGAACCGGCGTATATACGCCATGGTTGACAAAACATTCCACATATCTGCTGCGGTAAACCTGGATACATCTCACGCTGCATCTGCCCGCGTCCAGGTCAATCTCGTGGAGCGTCAGTACCGGGCTTAACATATCATTGCCCTGCCAGAATATTTTCAGATACTCATAGTGCTTTCCTCTGTATGCGATCATTTCCGATGCTTTCCTGACCCCGGCGATGAGCAGGCAGATAACCGAAAGTCCGATGGCGATAAGCGGCATCAGAATGCAAAAAATCGGCATACCGTGCCCATGCGCCTCCGCGGAAGGAGGAAAGATAAGGGCAAAATCAATAAACATCCCAATCCCCGGTGAAAGTCCCACAAAAATGAGCAGGAATATCCACTTGGGAAACTTTCCGCCGCTGTTTTTTCCACGGTCAGACATCCAGCTCCGCCTCCTGCGCGTTCTTGTAGATAAATGCTTTTCTGGGCGGCACCTCCGTGCCCATCAGCATCTCCGTCACTTCGCTCGCCATGCGGGCGTCCTCAATCTCCACCAGCTTTAAAAGCCGCCTGTCGGGGTCAAGGGTGGTCTCCCAGAGCTGTTCGGCATCCATCTCGCCAAGCCCCTTATACCGCTGTAACGTGAAAGGACCTTTGTGCCGTTTCCGATACTTTTCCAACGCCTTGTCGTCGTAGAGGTACTCCTCTTTTCCCTTCGATGGCATGGCTTTGTAGAGAGGCGGCATGGCGATATAAACATGCCCCTCATAGATCAGTTCCGGCATAAACCGATAGAATAAGGTGAGAAGCAGCGTGGAAATATGCGCGCCGTCCACATCCGCATCCGCCATGATTATGATCTTGTCATAACGGAGCCTGGAAATGTCAAAATCGTTGCCATACCCTTCCGAGAAGCCGCAGCCAAAGGCATTAATCATCGTCTTGATCTCTGCGTTTGCCAAAACTTTGTCTATACTCGCCTTCTCCACGTTCAGAATCTTGCCACGGATCGGCAGGATCGCCTGATACATGCGGTTTCTGGCGGTTTTCGCGCTGCCGCCCGCGGAATCGCCCTCCACGATAAAGATTTCGCATTTGGAGGCGTCCTTCGACTCGCAGTTCGCCAGCTTCCCGTTGGAATCAAAAGAGAACTTCTGCCTGGTCAGCAGGTTGGTCTTCGCCTTCTCCTCGGTTTTCCGAATCTTCGCCGCCTTCTCCGCACAGCCGATAATGCTCTTCAAGGTATCGAGATTGCGGTCGAAGAAACGGACAATCTCATCGCCCGTCACCTTGCTGACCACTTTCGCAGCGTCCTGATTGTCCAGTTTCGTCTTGGTCTGCCCCTCGAACCGGGGATCGGGGTGCTTGATGGAAACCACCGCCGTCATGCCGTTTCGCACATCCGCGCCGGTGAAGTTCACATCCTTTTCCTTTAAGATGTTAAGCCCGCGGGCGTAGGTGTTAATCACGTTTGTGAACATGGTCTTAAAACCTGTCAGGTGCGTGCCGCCCTCGGCGTTGTAAATATTGTTACAAAAGCCAAGTACATTCTCGTGGAACTCGTTCACATACTGGAAAGCGCATTCCACGGTGATCCCTTCCGCTTCGCCTTTAAAGTAAATCACGTCGTGAATCGCTTCGCGGCTCTTGTTCATATCCTTGATAAAGCCGACAATGCCTTCCGGCTCATGGTACTCGATATGTTCTGTTTCCGGACCTCTCTTATCCTCATAGATAATCGTAAGCTCCGGATTTAAGTATGCGGTCTCGTGAAGGCGGCTCTTCACGTCGTCCTCCTTGAAACGGGTCTTGTCAAAGATGGTATCGTCCGGCAGAAAACTTATGGTGGTGCCTGACTCCCTTGTCTTTCCGACGACGGGGAGCAGCCCGTTCTTCAATTCCAGCGTGGGAATGCCGCGCTCATAATGATCCTCATAGATCTGCCCGCCGGTCTTGACGGTTACGTGGAGCCAGGTGGACAGGGCGTTTACCACCGAGGAACCCACGCCGTGGAGCCCGCCGCTGGTCTTGTAGGCATCGTTGTCAAACTTGCCGCCCGCGTGAAGTGTGGTGAACACAAGCCGTTCCGCGCTGATGCCCTTCTCGTGCATCCCCACGGGAATGCCGCGCCCATTGTCCGAGACGGTGGCGGATCCGTCCGCCTCAAGCGTCACCCTGATGGTGCTGCAGTAGCCCGCCAGATGCTCATCCACCGCATTGTCCATGATCTCGTAGATCAGATGGTTCAGCCCCTTGGTGGAGACGCTGCCGATGTACATGCCGGGACGGACCCGGACTGCTTCCAAACCCTCCAGGACAGTGATACTGGAGGCGTCATATGTGTTTGAATCTGTCTTAGCCATTTTCGTTTAACCTCACTTTGCAGTAAACAGACTGCGGGGAGAATTTTCGACAAAAATCGCGCATTGCAGGATTTCCTTCATTTCCCCTCTGCCGGTATACTGCCGTTGCTATGCGTAGCATACCATAAATCTGGTATTTTTGTAAAGAAAAAGTACCATATTATGGGGAGTGCCCTATGCCTTTCCGGCTGCCGTCTGACTTGTGCAGAGTATGTTCAAAGCTACCGCACACGCCATTTTGCAAGTCGTGCAGGAACAAAAATACGGTTTAAAAGGAATTGTTGCACTGTTATTGGAAAACAGAGAGCTGTGCCGTCGCGTTCTCACTCCTCCACCCGGTACAGATATTCCCGCCCCCGCTTCCCATCCCGTCGCAGGATATCCAGATACATCAGAATCGGCACGGCATCTGCAGCAAGCTCCCGCCTGATCCTGGCCGCCTTCGCAAAATCCGTAATCGTGAAGGGTTCCTGCAGGTCTATCGGAACAAACTGCATAAAATCCTCCGTTCTCTCCACCCGAATCTCGTCATAGAGGGAAAGGGGCATCCTGTCATAGCGCGTGGAACCACGCTTTTTGTTGCGGCTCCAGCCATTTAAGAGCCGGTACTCGTCCATGTCGATCAGCGGAAAGGCAAAAGACAGATTCGGGTCTTTTAAAAAGGTTTTGATCCGGTACAATTCTGCGAAAGCATGGTAGGCATTCCCCGTCACAGGGGACTTATGTTTGTCGGAAAGCTCCCCGCTCTCCTCGTTCATCCAGATCAGCCATTTGAAATGCGGAATCGGCAGAACCACCGTGACAGGGTAAAGCGGCAGGAAGGCGGAAAGCTTCGGCCGCAGCTTCCCGAAATTCCCGTTCTGTATCTCTATGATGTGCCCGTCCCTGTATATATCTGCAATAAACCCTTCCACAGGCACCTCATGGAAGTCCTCATCAGGTTCATAATAAAGCTTCATCACCGCGTGAACCGTCTTCTCCTGCAGCGTGCCGAAACCGTGCGGGTCATTCTGTTTTAACAGCACCTTTAGTTTTGCGCTTTCAAATGCATTCTTATCCATATCAAAAAGTATATCAGATATTGCGTGGTCGAACAAGTGTTTTCTTTCGCGGTATATGAATGCTGTATGAACACAAAAGACAAATTCGGTATAAATTGTGCATTTTACGGTATAAATGGTTACACCGTTTGGCAGTGAAAACATTTACAAATAAAATGAGCAAGGGTATAATAAGATACATTAGCTATGTACGAAACATTACAAACAGGAATACGACTATGAACAAAAAACAATGGAAAACCCGTTTAAAAAAAGGCTTTAATCAAATAAAAGATGTTCTGACAGGCAGAACGCAGATTACAAACCACCTGAAATTTCATGCTCTGATCGGCTCCATCGCATCTGTGCATGTGCTTTTGCTTGTCATTTTTGCTGTTTTTCATATTATGCCTTTGTTCTATTTCAATATTCTCAGTGTCATTACCTATGCGGTCTGCTTTTGGCTGATGTGGGGCGATCGGGAACATTATCTGACAATTTACCTGATTACGTTCATCGAGGTCATGCTGCATTCTTTTGCCGCTACGATCGTCCTCGGCTGGCAGTATGGATTTGCGCAGTATATCATTGCCATAGTCCCGGTCGGTTTTTACATCTGCTACACCCTCGACATCAGACGGAGGAAATTTACCATAGCTACCTTGTCGGCTGCCTTTTCAGCCGTCGCATTTTTGGCATGTAAGTTCCTCTCTTTCTTTGGGGAACCGCTTGTGGAGACAAATAATGTTGCGCTGGAACTTTCACTTTATGTGTTCAATTCCCTCTGTGCCTTTGTGTTCCTGACGTTCTTCTCGCTGATTTTCGTATTTGAGATGAAGCTTTCCAGCGACCGGCTCAAACATCAGAATGCCATTTTGAATAAACTTGCGAGCACCGATCCGCTGACCGGGCTTTACAACCGCCGGAGCATGGATATCTTTCTCAATCAGGCTGTGGAATCGGCGTCCAGTTTCGCCCTGATTATGTGTGACATTGATAATTTCAAGAAGGTGAACGATACATACGGACATGATTTCGGGGATGTGGTATTGAAGGGAGTCGCCGGTATCACCACAGAACAGGTAAAGGGGCACGGTTACGTATGCCGCTGGGGCGGCGAGGAAATCCTGATTCTGATCAATAGCGCCTCGGAGGAAAGCTCCCTGCGTATTGCGGAGAATATCCGCAGAAACGTGGCAAACCGTGTCTTTGAGCTGAACGACAAATGGATTCACTGCTCCCTCACGCTGGGCATCGCCCTGTATGACGGAAAAGAGCCTGTGGAGGAAACGATCGCAAGAGCTGATTACAACCTCTACTGCGGGAAGCGAAACGGAAAAAACGCTGTGGTATTATAAACGGTCACTGCCGCAAATATCACAGCGTTTTTACATGGCGGTCCCCGTGAAGGATACGCTCTCTGTCCGACGCGTTGATCTGCGTCAGTTTTCCGTTTTTGTCATAATAAGTCAGCAGCGTTGAATTCTTGGCGACAGAACGTTTTCCATCGTCTGTAAGAAGGCTGATCACCTGCTCCAGATTCCCTGAGCGAAGGTGCTTTCGGATTTTTTCATCGCGCTCCGCCTGTTCTGCCTCGAAATCCGCTTGCTCTTCTTGAACGTCTGCGCTTTTTGCGGCTTTTTCCGCTCCGATCGAAACATCTGCGTCTGCTGATATTTCTTTTATTTCTCCCGCCGCAGGAGTCTCCGGCCTGGGAATGCCCTTCATGGCGTAGTATTCTTCCGTGTAACGCTCCGCTTCCTCGGGCGTCACATCTTCGGAAACCGTTCCCTTCGGCGGGTCATTCCAGACTTTGTAGAAAAACTCTCCCAGCGCCGAAAACAGGCTCTTAAAAACAGACAGCACACCGACGAACAACCCGCCGTCCATGTTCTCGGATTTTGTGGCGCCGCCCGTCGTCCGTTCACGTTCGTTTACTCTTCCGCCGGATAATTCCAGTTTTACGCCGTCCTGAGCCCTGATCTGGGCGCCGGGTTTCTGATGCAGTTTTTTATCCTCGCCCTTCTCCTCTTTCTTCTTCGGAACTTCCTGTTCCTTTTGCCGGTCAAGACTAAATTTCTCCTGGCTTTCGGCATTTTTGGCGGGCTTTAATTGACTGCTGTAGTCATAGGCAGGATTGTCGCCGTCACCGACTCTGTAGATCATGGTTCTTATCCTTTTCTTAGAATTTCAGCTTTTCATTGATTTTGGCTATCTGCTTTTCGGCTTTTCTGATCACCTTTTCGTTATGTTCCTCCATAGCAAGTTCCAAAACTTCCTGCCAATCTTCCAATTCATCAAGTAACATTCCTTTGTACTGCTCATTTGTCATTCCCATATTGGTTTACCTCCTTTGCAATGATTTTACAATGAAATCCACTCTCATCATATAGACTGCGCCTGCGTGGTGTTGATATAGTTTACTAACCCTTCCGCCGCGATAATCTTCTGCATGAACTCGGGGAATGCCTGACCCTGATAGGTCGTCCCTTTAGTCACGTCGGTGATCACGCCGGAATCGAAATCCACTTCCACCTCGTCCCCCGCCTCAATCGCGGCAGCCGCCTCCGGGCACTCCACGATCGGCAGACCGATGTTGATGGCATTTCTGTAAAAGATGCGGGCAAAAGTCTCCGCGATCACACAGCTTATGCCTGCCGCCTTGATGGCGATGGGCGCGTGCTCTCTTGAGGAGCCGCAGCCGAAATTCTTTGTGGCAACGATGATATCGCCTTTCTTCACCTTATTGATAAATTCCTTGTCGATATCCTCCATACAGTGCGTCGCCAGCTCCTCCGGGTCGGAGGAGTTTAAGTAACGCGCCGGGATGATCACATCTGTGTCCACATTGTCGCCATACTTAAATGCTGTTCCTTTTGCTGCTTTCATGATTTTTGTTCCTTTCCGTTTCCGTCTTTATGATTCTTATCAGATTTCTTTTCATCCTTACTGCAGGCTCTTTTCAGTTTCTTTGACATTTTACAGAGCATTTCCACTGCCATCTGATTAGCGATTAGTCCCATGGGCAGACTCCTTTTTTCTTACTTCCTGCGGTACGGACATCATACATTCATTTTTCAGCTGTCCGCGCGTTACTTTTTGTTTCACGCAAGCTGGCACGGGCAGGAGATCTTCCCCGTCACCGCACTCGCCGCCGCCACCGCCGGGCTTGCCAGATAAATCTCGGAATTGACATGTCCCATGCGGCCCACGAAATTGCGGTTCGTAGTGGACACGCAGCGCTCGCCCTCCGCGAGGATGCCCATGTAACCGCCAAGACACGGTCCGCAGGTAGGGGTGCTTACGATAGCGCCCGCCTCGATAAAGGTCTTTAACAGCCCCTCCTCCATTGCCTGTAAATAGATCTTCTGTGTGGCGGGAATCACGATGCAGCGCATCCCCTCCGCCACATGTCTGCCTTTCAGCACCTTCGCGGCGATCCGCAGATCATCAAGTCTGCCGTTGGTGCAGGAACCGATCACCACCTGGTCGATCTTGATATCGTCCTTAATCTCGTCGATCGTCTTTGTATTCTCCGGCAGATGGGGAAATGCCACCGTGGGACGAAGCGCGCCAAGGTCAATGGTGTACTCTTCGTCGTAGACTGCGTCTGTATCCGCCTCATATATCTTATACTCCCTCGTGCCGTGCTCCTTCATGTAGGCGACGGCGAGATCGTCCACCGGGAAAATGCCGTTCTTGCCGCCCGCCTCAATCGCCATGTTTGCAATGGTGAACCGGTCGTCCATGGAAAGGTTTGCGATGCCGTCCCCGGTAAACTCCATGGATTTGTAGAGCGCGCCGTCCACGCCGATCATGCCGATGATGTGCAGGATCACATCCTTGCCGCTGACCCACTCAGAGGGCTTGCCAGTCAAGTTAAATTTGATGGCGGAAGGCACCTTGAACCACGCCTTGCCGGTAGCCATACCAGCCGCCATGTCCGTGCTGCCGACACCTGTGGAGAACGCGCCCAGCGCGCCGTACGTGCAGGTGTGGGAGTCCGCGCCGATGATCACGTCGCCCGCCACGGTCAGACCCTGTTCTGGGAGAAGGGCGTGCTCAATGCCCATCTGCCCCACCTCAAAGTAATTCGTAATCTCGTTTTTTCTCGCAAATTCCCGCACACACTTACAGTGCTCCGCGGACTTGATATCCTTATTGGGGACGAAATGATCCGGCACAAGGGCGATCTTGTCCTTGTCAAACACGCCGTCCACCTTCATTTTTTCCATTTCGTGGATCGCCACGGGGCTGGTGATATCGTTGCCCAGCACCAGATCGAGATCAGCCTCGATCAGCTGCCCAGCCTCCACGTGATCCAGACCGGCGTGTGCCGCCAGAATTTTCTGCGTCATTGTCATTCCCATTGTCGTTCCTCCTTGTTTATACCCGCAGTACACGCTCGAAATCCTTCGGCTTTCTCGCTCGCGTGCTTCGCACTATGCATCTGTAATCTGAAAAAATTGTCAGCAAGCTGCCTTTTTTCATCTTACATCTGCGCACCCCGCAGTGCGCGCTCGAAATCCTTCGGCTTTCTCGCTCGCGTGCTTCGCACTATGCATCTGTAAT